>Ga0116227_10007272_pt1 | contig 21755 bp, 19 predicted proteins | sample S1TSphgellanicum_FD_89693 | JGI IMG/M metagenome (GOLD analysis project Ga0116227, IMG submission 89693) | Host-associated microbial communities from peat moss isolated from Minnesota, USA - S1T2_Fb - Sphagnum magellanicum MG | ecosystem: Host-associated > Plants > Peat moss > Unclassified...
CGATCGCCATCAGGATGATGATGATGTTCTTGCGGTTGAGGAAGATCCCCAGCACGCCCAGCACGAAAAGCACCGAGCTGACGAAGACGTAATGTCCGATCGTAATCACAGTCGTCTCCTTACAGCTCGACGCCCTGCCCGCTGACGGGCTTGAGGTTGACAGTCGCGTCCTCGGGACGGCGGGCGACCTGCTTCGAGATGTTCTGGGTGCGCACATCGCCACGCTTGCGGTGAGTCAGCACGATCGCGCCGATCATCGAGACCAGCAGGATCACACCCGAAGCCTCGAACAGGAAGATGTAGCGCGAATAGAGCAGCGCACCGATGGCGGCGGTGTTCGACAGGCCCTCCGGCGTGGCGCCATGGCCATCGGCCACGCCCAGCACCAGAGCGCCGGACTTGACCGCGCCCGTGCCCAGCAGCAGCTCGGCGACCAGCGCCAGAGCGATCAGCAGGCCGAGCGGCGCATTCTGCACGAAACCGGCCCGCAGCGTGGCGAAGTCGATGTCGAGCATCATCACCACGAAGAGGAACAGCACCGCGACGGCGCCCACGTAAACGATGACCAGCAGCATGGCGATGAATTCAGCGCCGACCAGAACCATCAGGCCCGCCGCGTTGAAGAAAGCCAGGATCAGCCACAGCACCGAATGGACCGGGTTGCGGGCCAGGATCGTCGCGAGGCCCGAGACGATCACCAGCGTGGCAAACAGATAAAAAGCAAGAAGTTGGATCATGACCGGCCCCTTAACGATAGGGCGCATCGGCTTCAAGGTTCGCGGCAATCGCCCGCTCCCACTTGTCGCCGTTGGCCAGGAGTTTCGCCTTGTCGTAGAGCAGCTCTTCGCGCGATTCCGTCGCATATTCGAAGTTCGGCCCCTCGACCACGGCATCGACCGGGCAAGCTTCCTGGCAGAAGCCGCAGAAGATGCACTTGGTCATGTCGATGTCGTAGCGGGTAGTGCGGCGGCTGCCGTCATCGCGCGGCTGCGATTCGATGGTGATCGCCTGCGCGGGGCACACGGCCTCGCACAGCTTGCAGGCGATGCAGCGCTCTTCCCCGTTGGGATAGCGGCGCAGCGCATGCTCACCACGGAAACGCGGCGAAAGCGGGTTCTTCTCGAAGGGATAGTTGATGGTCGCCTTGGGCTTGAAGAAATACTTCAAGGTCAAGGTGTGAGCCTTCACGAATTCCCAGAGGGTGAAGCTCTTGACGAGCTGTGCGACAGTCATGCGAAGTGCCCCGTTGCCATCAGCCAGCCGCTGACGAGGAAAACGAAGAAGAGCGAAACCGGCAGGAAGACCTTCCAGCCCAGACGCATCAGCTGGTCATAGCGATAGCGCGGGACGGTGGCCTTGACCCAGCTGAACACGAAGAAGCCGAAAGCGATCTTGAGCAGCAGCCAGATGATGCCGGGCACGGCGTAAAGGAACGGAATTTCCACTGGCGGCAGGTAACCGCCCCAGAACAGCGTGGCATTGAGTGCGCACATCAGCAGCACGTTGCCATATTCGCCGAGCCAGAACAGCGCGAAGGCCATCGAGGAATATTCGGTCTGGTAACCGGCGACGAGTTCCGATTCAGCTTCGGCCAGATCGAAAGGCGCGCGCTGGGTTTCGGCCATGCCCGAGATCAGGAACATCACCCACATCGGGAACAGCAGCGGGTTGAACGCAAAGCCGTTGAAGAAGTGGAAGACATGCGCCTTCTGCGCCTGAACGATGGTGTCCATGTTGAAGGACCCGGCCCACAGCACCACGCAGATCAGGATGAAGCCGATGGAGACTTCATAGGAGATCATCTGGGCCGAGGCACGCATCGCCGAGAAGAAGGGATACTTCGAGTTCGACGCCCAACCGGCCATGATCGTGCCGTAAACACCCAGCGAGGAAATCGCGAGGATGTACAGCAGGCCGACATTGATGTTGGCCAGAGTGGCGTTGGAATTGAAGGGGATAACCGCCCAGGCCAGCAGCGCCACCGTGAAGGTGACGATCGGGCCGATCAGGAACAGGCCCTTGTTGGCGGCGGTCGGGATGATGGTTTCCTGCAGAAACACCTTCAGACCGTCGGCGAAGGACTGCAGCAGGCCGAGCGGGCCGACCACGTTGGGGCCACGGCGCAGCGCCATGGCGGCCCAGATCTTGCGGTCGACGTAAATCACCATGGCGACCGAAAGCATCACCGGCAGACAGATGGCCAGAATGCAGACGACGGTGGCAATCAGGAAGGCCAGATCATGGCCCATCCCCCAGCTTTCGAAAAGCTGGGTCGGGGGTCGGAAAAAGCTCATTCTGCGGCCTCCGCCTGGATCTCGCCGTGCAGCAGTTCGGCCGAGCAACGCTGAAGCGTCTCGCTGGCCCGTGCAATCGGGTTGGTCAGATAGAAATCGGCGATCGGATAGGTGATCTCACCCGAAGCAGCACCGCCGCCAGCAGGCAGAGCGCCGTAATCGACCAGACCTTCTTCACCGAAAGCGGCGTTCTCAGCCACCAGCGCGCCGCGCAGTTCGGCGAAGCTGTCGAAACCGACATTCACGCCGAAAGCATCAGCCAGAGCGCGCAGGATCGTCCAATCCTCGCGGGCCTGGCCCGGAGCGAAGACGGCGCGCTCGCCATACTGCACCCGGCCCTCGGTGTTGACATAGGTGCCGTCCTTCTCGGTGAAGGCAGCGGCGGGCAGGATGATGTCGGCGGCGTGAGCGCCCTTGTCGCCATGATGGCCGATGTAGACGACCATGCTGTTCGCAAACTTGCTGTAGTCCACCTCATCGGCGCCCAGCGAGAAGACCAGCTTCGGCGCGGCGGCGACCAGATCGGCGATACCGCCCTTCTGAGCGTAACCCAGCATCAGACCGGCCATGCGGCTGGCGGCCATATGCAGAACGTTGAAGCCGTTCCACACCGAACCGTCTTCCAGCGTGCGCACCAGATTGAACGTGGCGACCAGCGACAGAGCCGCGCCCAGCGCGTTCCTGGCCAGAGCCGCCCCGCCCAGGATCACCGCCGGACGCTGAGCGGCGCTCAGCGCATCGGCCACGTTCTGGGGCAGATTGTTCAGGATCGCGGCATCGGCGCCGAGGAATTCGGCCGGATAGGTCGTTTCCCATTCAGGGCCGATGATGAAGACCTTCGCGCCCTTCTTGGCCGCCTTGCGCAGGCGAACGTTGAGCAGCGGAGCCTCGTTGCGGATCTGGCTGCCGACGATCAGGATCGCGTCAGCGCTCTCGATGCCGGTGAAGGTGGTGTTGAAGTTCACCGCCGCCAGATTGGACACGTCATAGGCAAGGCCCGTCTGACGGCCTTCCAGCAGATGCGAACCCAGCGTGTTCACCAGCTTCTTGGCGGCGAACATGGTCTCGGCATCGAGCAGGTCACCGGCAATCGCGGCCACCGAGGCGCCCGGATTGATGCTGGCGACAGCGTGCAGCGCCTCTTCCCAGCTTGCCACGGTCAGCTTGCCGTCGCGGCGGATCCAGGGGCGATCGAGGCGGCGCTTGGTCAGGCCTTCGACCTGATAGCGGCCCTTGTCGCTCAGCCATTCCTCGTTCACGTCGTCATTGTTGCGCGGCAGAACGCGCAGCACTTCGCGACCGCGCGCATCGATGCGGATGTTGGCGCCGGTGGCGTCCGACACGTCGATGCCCAGCGTCTTCTTCAGCTCCCAGGGACGGGCTTCAAACGCGTAGGGACGCGAGGTCAGCGCGCCGACCGGGCACAGATCGATGACATTGGCCGAAAGCTCATGCGTCGCGGCCTTTTCCAGATAGGTCGTGATCTGCATGTTCTCGCCACGATACAGCGCGCCGATCTCATCCACACCCGCGATTTCCTCGCTGAAACGGACGCAGCGCGTGCACTGAATGCAGCGCGTCATCACCGTCTTGATCAGCGGGCCCATATACTTCTCGGTCACCGCGCGCTTGTGCTCGTGGTAACGCGAGTGGCCGCGACCATAGGCCACGGACTGATCCTGAAGATCGCATTCGCCGCCCTGATCGCAGATCGGGCAGTCGAGCGGGTGGTTGATGAGGAGGAACTCCATCACCCCTTCACGCGCCTTCTTGACCATCTCGCTGTCGGTGCGGATCACCTGACCCTCGGCAGCGGGCAGCGCGCAGGAAGCCTGCGGCTTGGGCGGTCCGGGCTTCACCTCGACCAGGCACATGCGGCAGTTGCCCGCGATGCTCAGGCGCTCGTGATAGCAGAAGCGGGGGATTTCCTTGCCGGCCAGCTCGCAGGCCTGCAGGACGGTGGCGCCCGCAGGAACTTCGAGTTCGACGCCGTCGACTGTGACCTTAGGCATTACTCGGCTGCCTCTTGCAGCGCACCGGCCTTGGCGGCGATGCGACGTTCCATCTCGGGGCGGAAGTGCTTGATCAGGCCCTGGATCGGCCAGGCGGCCGCGTCACCCAGAGCGCAGATGGTGTGGCCTTCGACCTGCTTGGTCACGTTGAACAGCATGTCGATTTCCTCGACCGCCGCGTCACCCGTGCGCATGCGTTCCATCACGCGCCACATCCAGCCCGTGCCTTCGCGGCAGGGCGTGCACTGGCCGCAGCTCTCATGCTTGTAGAAGTAGGAGAGGCGGCTGATCGCGCGCACGATGTCGGTCGACTTGTCCATGACGATCACGGCAGCGGTGCCCAGGCCCGAGCCCAGCGCGCGCAGACCGTCGAAGTCCATCGGGCAGTCCATGATCTCGGCAGCCGGCACCAGCGGCACCGAGGAACCACCGGGGATCACCGCCAACAGATTGTCCCAACCGCCGCGAATGCCGCCGCAATGCTTTTCGATCAGCTCGCGGAAGGGGATGCTCATCTCTTCCTCGACCACGCAGGGACGGTCGACGTGCCCGCTGATCTGGAAAAGCTTGGTGCCCTTGTTGTTCTCGCGACCGAAGGAGGCGAACCAACCGGCGCCGCGACGCAGAATGGTCGGCGCAACGGCGATCGATTCCACATTGTTCACCGTGGTGGGGCAGCCATAGAGGCCAGCACCGGCGGGGAACGGGGGCTTCAGACGGGGCTGGCCCTTCTTGCCCTCAAGGCTCTCGATCATCGCGGTCTCTTCGCCGCAGATGTAGGCGCCCGCGCCGCGATGGACGAAGACGTCGTAATCGTAGCCCGAACCGCAGGCGTTCTTGCCGATCAGGCCAGCGTCATAGGCCTCGGCCACGGCGGCGAACATGGTTTCGGCTTCGCGGATGTATTCACCGCGAATGTAGATGTAGGCCGCGCGGGCCCCCATCGCGAAACCGGCGACCAGCGCGCCCTCGATCAGCTTGTGCGGATCGTGGCGCAGGATCTCGCGATCCTTGCACGAGCCTGGCTCGGATTCGTCGGCGTTGATGACCAGGAAGCTGGGACGACCGTCGCGGCTTTCCTTGGGCATGAAGGACCACTTCATGCCGGTGGGGAAGCCGGCGCCGCCGCGTCCACGCAGCCCCGAATCCTTCATCTCCTGGATGATGCCGTCACGGCCCTTTTCCAGCAGCGCCTTGGTGTTGTCCCAGTCGCCGCGCTTGCGGGCCGCGTCCAGGTTCCACGGCTGATAGCCGTAGAGGTTGGTGAAAATGCGATCCTTGTCCTGAAGGGCCATGACTTACCACTCCCCTCGGTAATCGTGGTTGTCGCCAACCATCGCGGTCAGGTTCGAAAGCGCGTTCGCGGGCTCCACCGTGTGGCGGCCCGGCTCCTGCGTGCCGGCCTTGGGCGTTTCGCCGCGGGCCAGCGCGTCAAGGATCTTGTCCAGACGCTCGGTGGTGAGGTCTTCGTAATTGTCGTCGTTGATCTGCACCATCGGCGCGGACGAGCAATTGCCCATGCATTCCACCTCGGTGAAGCTCCAGAGACCGTCATCGCTGACATGCCCGGCCTTCATGCCACGCTTGTGACAGGCGGTGATCAGATCGTCCGAGCCGCGCAGCATGCAGGGTGTCGTGCCGCAGACCTGCACATGATAGCGGCCCACGGGGACCAGATTGTACATGGTGTAGAAGGTGGCGACCTCGACCACGCGGATGATCGGCATGTCGAGATACTTCGCGACATATTCCATCACCGGGATCGGCAGCCAGCCCTGCGTGTTGAGGTCGGCGCCGACCTGACGCTGGGCCAGATCGAGCAGCGGCATCACCGCCGAGCGCTGACGCCCCTCGGGATAGCGCGACACAACAACCTTGGCCTGAGCGGCATTCGCTTCGGTCCAGGCAAAATTACCCCAGCGAGCGCGCAGCTCGGGAGTATCGGGTTCAAGATGACGATCAGCCATTAGCGGATGAACTCCACGCGAGAGCACTTGTCGCCCTCGAACGAATAGACGGCGATGACCTCGAAAGGCTCCACCAGCGGCGAACCGTCGCTGGCGGGCCCACGCGTCACATATTCGCGCATCAGGACATAATTGCCGATGTCCTGCTTGTGGCGGACTTCGGCGCGGTTTTCCGGCCATTTCACGAAAGCGGCGGCCAGACCCGTGCGGGTCCCTTCCTTGCCTTCGCGCACCACATCACCGCGATAGCCAGCCTCGCTGGCGTCATCGGTCATGTAGCTGACGTAGAGGTCGGCATCCTGCGCGTTATACGCGGCCAGCATCGCCTCGGCGGTTGCCAGGTTGCTCAACGGTCGCACTCCCCGAACACGATGTCCATCGCGCCCAGAATGGCGGTGATGTCGGGCAGCATGTGGCCCTTGGTCAGGAAGTCCATCGCCTGCAGGTGGCTGAAGGCGGTCGGGCGGATCTTGCAGCGATAGGGCTTGTTGCCGCCATCGCTCACCAAATAGACGCCGAATTCGCCCTTGGGGCTTTCCGTCGCCACATAGACCTCACCGGCGGGCACGTGGAAGCCTTCGGTGTAGAGCTTGAAGTGGTGGATCAGGCTTTCCATCGACTGCTTCATCTCACCGCGCTTGGGCGGCGAGACCTTGCGGTCCTCGCTCTGGATCGGGCCTTCGGGCATTTCGGCCAGGCACTGCTTCATGATGCGCGCCGACTGACGCACTTCCTCGACACGCACCATCATGCGGTCATAGCAGTCGCCGCTGGTGCCGACGGGAATGTCGAAATCCATGCGGTCGTAGACGTCATAGGGCTGCGACTTGCGCAGATCCCAGGGGATGCCCGAACCGCGCAGCATCGGGCCCGAGAAGCCCCACTTGAGCGCGTCTTCCTTGCTGACCACGCCGATGTCGACGTTGCGCTGCTTGAAGATGCGGTTGTCCACGAAGAGCGAGCAGGCATCGTCGAACAGCTCGACGAAGCGCTTGTCCAGCCACTCGCCGATATCGACCAGCAGCTTCAGAGGCACGTCCTGATGCACGCCGCCCGGACGGAAATAGGCCGAATGCATGCGGGCGCCCGAAGCACGCTCGAAGAAGTTGAGGCAATCCTCGCGGATTTCGAACATCCACAGCATGGGCGTCATCGCGCCCACGTCCATCACCTGCGAACCGATGTTCATCATGTGATTGCAGATGCGGGTCAGCTCCGCGAAGAGCACGCGCAGATACTGGGCGCGCAGCGGCACTTCGATGTTCAGCAGCTTTTCCACCGCCAGAACATAGGAGTGCTCCATGCCGAGCGGCGAACAATAGTCCAGCCGGTCGAAATAGGGCAGCGCCTGCAGATAGGTCTTGTGCTCGATCAGCTTTTCGGTGCCGCGATGCAGCAGGCCGATATGCGGGTCGATACGCTCGACGATTTCACCATCCAACTCGGTAACCATGCGCAGCACGCCGTGAGCGGCGGGATGCTGGGGGCCGAAGTTGATGGTGTAATTGGTGATGATCGCATCGCCGGTGGTCGGCGATTCTTCCAGGACAAGGCCGGTCATTTGGCGTCTCCCTGAGCCTTTTCATCGCCGGGCAGCACGTATTCCGCGCCTTCCCAGGGGCTCATGAAATCGAACTGGCGCAGATCCTGGGCCAGCTTGACCGGCTCATAGACCACGCGCTGCTCTTCCTGCGAGTAACGCAGTTCCTGATAGCCCGTCAGCGGGAAGTCCTTGCGGAAGGGATGCCCCTCGAAGCCGTAATCGGTCAGGATGCGGCGCAGATCGTGGTTGCCCGCGAAGATCACGCCATACATGTCGAAGACTTCGCGCTCCAGCCAGCCCGCGACCGGCCACAGGCCCGTCACGGTCGGCACAGGCGTATGCTCGGCGGCCGAAACCTTCACCAGCAGGCGATGGTTCGCGGTCAGCGAGAGCAGCATGTAGACCACCTCGAAGCGCTCGGCGCGATCGGGGTAGTCCACACCGGCCATCTCCATCAGCTGCTGATAAGCATGCTGATCGCGCAGGATGGTCAGCGCCTCGACGATCTTGTCGCGCGCGATGGTCAGCACGATCTCGCCATGCTCCTCGCGCGCGGCGATCAGCAGGCAAGCCAGCGAGTCGCTCAGCTTGGCCAGCACGCCCTCATTCGAGGACCATTTGGGTGCGGCATGCACAACAGCCATAGTCTTAGCCCCTTAACGCTCGATCGTGCCGGTACGGCGGATCTTGCGCTGCAACTGCATGATTCCATACAGCAGCGCTTCCGCGGTCGGCGGGCAACCGGGCACATAGATGTCCACGGGGACGATACGGTCGCAACCGCGCACCACGCTGTAGCTGTAGTGGTAGTAACCACCGCCATTGGCGCAGCTGCCCATCGAGATCACCCATTTGGGGTTCGACATCTGGTCGTAGACCTTGCGCAGCGCCGGGGCCATCTTGTTGCACAGCGTGCCGGCCACGATCATCACGTCGCTCTGACGCGGGGAGGCGCGCGGCGCGGCGCCGAAGCGCTCCATGTCATAGCGCGGCATGTTGACGTGGATCATTTCCACGGCGCAGCATGCCAGGCCAAAGGTCATCCACCACAAAGAGCCCGTGCGGGCCCAATGGAAGAGATCCTCGGTGCTGGTGACCAGAAAACCCTTGTCCGACACTTCCTGAGACAGGTCCTTGAAAAAGGCCTGGTCAGGCGGCGTCACGGCGGGCGCCAGCGTCTGGGGGTTCATCAGGCGGCCATTGGCCCCCATGATGGGCTCAAGAGGATTGATGTTGCTCATTCCCAGTCCAGAGCTCCCTTCTTCCACGCATAGATGAAGCCGATCACCAGTTCGGCCAGGAACACCATCATGGTGGCCCAACCGGCCCAGCCGGTCTGCTTGAGGCTGACCGCCCAGGGGAACAGGAACGCTGCTTCCAGGTCGAAGATGATGAAAAGAATGGCCACCAGATAGAATCGCACGTCGAACTGACTGCGCGGGTCTTCAAAAGTGGGGAAACCGCACTCATATTCCGAAAGCTTGTCAGCTTCCGGCTTATAGGAGCCGGTCAGGCGGCCTACCAACTGGGGCAGGAAGACGAATGCCGATGAGAGTCCCAGCGCGATGACCAGGAAAATCAGAATGGGCAGGTAGTGCGACAGGTCGACCAAGGAGCTGACTCGCATTTGTTTGTGGGTTGAGCGGGCCCTAGTACCGCTTGGCGCCATGCGCAAGTGGCGGAACCACCGGAAGCTGAACGAATATGCAACTTTGCCTCTTGTCCTTTCGTCCACCCTGTCCGACCTAGGGGGCGGAATAGGTATGAATCGGTGCGAAAGCTTTGCTGTCACATGTTTGCCGCACTGCACCCTTTATGCATCCACCAAGACGTACAACACTCCTGAAAGGCACTGCCCCTCATGGCTGAGAATTCAGATCCCGTCGTCATCCTGTCCTTCGCCCGCACCCCCATCGGTGGGCTTCAGGGCGCGCTGGCCGATGTTCCTGCAACCCAGCTGGGCGCCACCGCCGTCAAGGCCGCCGTCGAGCGTTCGGGCGTGAACCCCGAGGAAATCGACCGCCTGTATATGGGCTGCGTGCTGCCTGCCGGTCTCGGTCAGGCCCCTGCCCGTCAGGCTGGCGTTCTGGGCGGCCTGCCCAAGTCGGTTCAGGCCACCACCGTCAACAAGGTCTGCGGCTCGGGCATGCAGACGGTCATCATGGGTGCCGAGGCTCTGGCCGCGGGCAGCGTCGATCTCGTCGTCGCGGGCGGCATGGAAAGCATGACCAACGCGCCTTACCTGCTGAAAAAGCACCGCTCGGGCGCGCGTTTCGGCCATGACACCGTCTATGACCATATGGCGCTCGACGGCCTGGAAGACGCCTATGAGAACGCCGCCATGGGCGCTTTCGCCCAGGACACGGCCAATGAGTACAAGCTGACCCGCGAGGGCATGGACGATTACACCATCGAATCGCTGCGCCGCGCCAAGGCCGCGATCGAAAGCGGTGCCTTCGCCGAGGAAATCACCCCCGTCACCATCAAGACCCGCGCCGGCGAAGTCGTGGTCGACACCGACGAGCAGCCCGGCAAGGGCCGCCCCGACAAGATCCCCACCCTGCGCGCCGCTTTCGCCAAGGACGGCACGATCACGGCGGCCTCGTCCTCGTCGATCTCGGACGGCGCTGCTGCCGTGGTTCTGGCCCGCGCCAGCACCGCTGAAGCCAAGGGCCTGAAGCCCGTCGCGCGTCTGGTGGCCACCGCCGCCCACGCTCAGGAGCCCCGCGAATTCACCATCGCCCCCGTCGGCGCGGTGAAGAAGGTGCTCGACAAGGCTGGCTGGAGCATCGACGACGTGGACCTGTTCGAGGTCAACGAGGCTTTCGCCTGCGTCGCCATGTTCGCGATGATCGACCTGGGCATCCCCCACGAGAAGATCAACGTCAACGGCGGCGCCACGGCGCTGGGCCACCCCATCGGCGCCTCGGGCGCGCGCATCATCACCACGCTGCTGGGCGCCCTGCGCAAGCGCGGGCTGAAGAAGGGCGTCGCGGCGCTGTGCATCGGTGGCGGCGAGGCCACAGCCGTTGCTATCGAGTTGATTTAAGTAAAAATAACGCAGGGGGCGTTACGCCCCCTGCACCCCCGTTACGTCTTCCGGCGATACGGCAGTGGCGCCGAAATGCAGCGCGCCAACTCTCCACCTGCGCAGCGCAAGGCGCCGCAGGCTTTCAAATTTATGATCGAAAAGTCGCGCTGGCGATTTCTGCCTGCGGCGCGGCGTCCTTGCGCCTTGGCCGAACCCTTTGCGCAACGCAGACAAAAATGGGAGCGCGAGGGTGTAACACCCTCGCATTTTCCTTTATTTTAAACCCTTAAGGCTGCCCGACACCCCAAAGCCGATCCTGCCGCACATATCCGACATGCCGGTCGATATCGAGCTTGCACCAGCCATTCCCGCAGTCGCCCAGCTTGCCCACAGCGCCCGGAGCGATCTTCCACAACAGCCCCGCCGAATCGCTGCCGCCAGAGCGCATCTCCGCAGGCCCGCGACCACGCACAGAGGCCGTGCGCTCGTTGCCGAGGAAGTTGATCACCATCCAGCCGCGCACGCCGTCGGGGTCTTCGACGAAGCGCCAGTTTTCCTTGATACGCAGGATTTTCACCGGGAGGTGGCGGCGATGGTAAACGAAGCGGATACCGTAATCCTCGCCCGGCCCCACGCGCATGTTGACCTCATCGGCCTTCAGCGACTGCCAATAGGGCGGCTTGCGGTCGGGCGCGGCGGAGAGCGGAGCGGTGCAGAGGGCGCCGAGAGCTACCGAACATGCGGCGGCGGCAGAGACGAAACGGGGGAATGACATGGGTCACTTTCTACGCTCAACTGAGCGGGGGCAGCAAGCCCCGACCTAAAGAGCATCCCGCCCCGGCTCAAGAACCGGGGCGGGCGCTGCAATCGTTCAGTCGCCGGTCAGGATGCGATCGACGAGCTGCTTCACCGTGGGGGTGAAGTTGTTGGAATAGAACGGATCCTGCTTGAAGCGATAGGCCGCGTGGCCCGCGAACATCAGGTTCTGCTCGACGTCGCCGCCATGGGCGATGTCCTGAAGCGTCTTCTGGATGCAGAAGCTGCGCGGATCGGCCAGGCGACCGGTCGTCCAGTCGTCATGGTCCTTCCAGGCCGAGAAACCGCAATGCGACAGGCAGCCCATGCAATCGGCCTGATCCTTGCGGATCACGCCGCGGGTTTCCGAGGTTACGAAAACCACCGTATCGTCGGGGGTGCGCAGCGCCTCGGTGTAACCCTGAGCGACCCAGCCACGCGCGCGTTCGCGGTCGGTGGGCGTCACCCAGAAGTTCTTGCCCTTCACGCCGACGTCGAGCTGGACGGTGTGATCGCCCGCCTCGACCTTGGAATAGGGCACCTGACGGTGGCTGCGCTCATCCAGATCGAGCAGGAAGGGGTTCTTCACCGCCGAGGAGTAGAAACCGGTCGGGCTGAACTTGTGAAGCAGCACATCGCCCGGTTCCAGCGTGCGAAGGTGATCCTTCCACGCCTGAGGGATCGGGCTTTCCTCGGTCAGCAGCGGGCGGGTGCCGTACTGGAAGACGATGGCGCCCAGCTCGGGGTTGTCGATCCAGTTTTCCCACTCGCGCAGATACCAGACGCCGCCGGCCATCACGATGGGCACCGAATCGGGCACGCCCTCGGCGCGCATGGTTTCGCGCAGCTGCTTGACGCGGGGATAGGGGTCCTGCGGCTTGGTGGGGTCTTCGGCGTTGGAGAGGCCATTGTGGCCACCGGCCAGCCAAGGGTCCTCATAGACCACCGCCGCCATCAGATCGGCGACCTTGTGATAGGCGCGCTTCCACAGGGCGCGGAAAGCGCGGCCCGAGGAGACGATCGGCAGGTAATGCACGTTGAAACGCGCCGCGATCTCGGACAGCTTGTAGGGCATGCCCGCGCCGCAGGTGACGCCGGTGACCAGACCCTTGGTCTTCTCCAGCACGCCTTCGAGCACTTCCTGAGCGCCGCCCATTTCCCAGAGCACGTTGATGTTGATCGCGCCCTTGCCGCTGGCGATGTCATAGGCGCGGCGCACCTGTTCCACCGCGCCGTCGATGGCATAGCGGATCAGTTCGGCATGGCGGCCCTGACGGGTCAGGGCATGATAAATCTGCGGGATGAAATCGCCATTGTCGTCATAGCTGTCGGCATTGACGGCAGACACCGTTCCAATGCCGCCTGCGGCCGCCCAAGCGCCCGAACTCGCATGGTTGGTGGCGGCAACCCCCTTGCCTCCTTCAACCAGCGGCCAGACCTCCCTACCCCCGTAGAGAATCGGCTGCAAACCCTTGAAACCCATTTGACTTTCTTTCACCCCTTGCCTGTAACAGAGCGCTGGGCCGGAGCTATCCCCATCCGGCACGCCTGCATCGAGGACGGAGCCGGTAAAGCACCGGCGGCTTCGAATTCCGCGTAATACCCCGAAATCTCCGGCTTGCGAAGGAATTCCGTCAATCGATATCCAACGGCGGAAAATTCGCAGAACAAACGGCCCGGGGCAATGCCATGGCCAGCGTGAGGGCCGCTGGTCGTGACATCGCTGTCCACCACCACCACCCGGCCCCCGGCGCGCAGCGCGGGCCGCAAGTACCAGAGGAAGGCATAGGGCTCGGACACTTCGTGGTACATATGGACCATGAAAATGCGGTCAAAACTGTCACGGGGCAAATGCGGATCAGCTTCCGCCCCGTGCTGGATCGAAATGTTGTCGAGATTCTCGCGCGCCACGCGGTCGCCCAGCGAGGAGAGGCTGGCCGGATCGATGTCCTCTGCCAGCACGCGCCCCTTCTTGCCGACCTGAGCGGCCAGACGCACGGTGTAATAGCCCTCGCCCGCGCCGATATCGGCCACGGTCATGCCGGGCTGCACACCGGCCTGGCTCATCACCGAATGGGCTTCGTCATTGCGGTCGCGCTCGGCCTCGGGGGTTTCCTCGGCGGATGGGCGAGCGGTCTGATGCTCGGCGCGGGGGAAACCGCGCGCTTCGGGCGGGCGCCCGGCGTCGGGATCGTCCTGCTGGCAAGCCGCCAGCAAAGCCAGCGCAAGGCACGAAACGGCACGCAGGCGCATCAGCGGTGGCCCTGCCCCATCCAGCGCTGCAGCCCCGCGCGGGCGGCATCGGCGATGCGCGCCTCGGCAGCAGGCGTGATCTCGGCATGCGGGCCATCGAGACGCAGGAAGGCCGTGGCAATCAGCGGCTTGCGCCCCGGCGGGCGGATATAGGCCAGATCGACGCAATAGGCCGGGGCATCGTCATAGGAGGCGGTGCCGGTCTTGTCCCCTGCCCACCAATCCTTCGGCAGCCCGGCGCGGATGCGCTTGAGCCCGGTGGCGCTCTCATGCATCCAGTCGAGCAGCAGCGTGCGATGCGCCGAAGTGAGCAAAGGCCCGGTCAGCAGCGCGGCCACGGTGTGAGCCATGGCGCGCGGGGTGCTGGTGTTGCGGATTTCGCCCAAGGGCACGCGGTTAAGCGCGGTCTCGATGGCATCGAGGCGGGTCACCTTGTCGCCCAGAGCGCGCCAGAAGGCCGTCAGCCCCTCGGGCCCGCCGCTGCGTGCCAGCAGCAGATTGGCCGCCGCATTGTCGCTGTTGACCACGCTGGCGCGGGCCAGGTCCAGCACACTCATGCCGGTGGAGAGATGCGCCTTCGTGTCCGGCGTGTGGCCCAGCGCGGCGACGAAAGCCTCGCTGTAAGTCACGTTTTGCGTGAGATCGATCCGGCCCTGCTGGGCCATATGCAGCACATGGGCGGCAAGGCTCAGCTTGAAGGAGGAGCACATGGCGAAACGCTCGTCCATGCGCTCGCCAAAGCCGCGCCCGATGGCGGTGTCGAGCAGATAGAAGCCCAGCGTGCCGACCGGCGCGCCAGTGTCCGCCAGCGCAAGGCGCGGCAGAGCCGCCCCGGCGCCCAGCGCCGCGACAACTCCGGCGCCGAACGACCGGCGGTGCATCATCAATCCACGTCCTCGACGTCGACCTTGTCACCCGTCACACGCTGCGACAGGGCGGCGGCCATGAAGGGATCGAGCGCGCCATCAAGCACATCGTCAGGCGAGGTGCTGGTAACGCCGGTGCGCAGATCCTTCACCAGCTGATAGGGCTGGAGCACATAGGAACGGATCTGGTGGCCCCAACCGATCTCGGTCTTGGCGTTGTATTCGCTGTTGGTGGCGGCTTCGCGCTTGGCCAGTTCGGTCTCGTACAAACGCGCCTTCAGCATGTTCATCGCGGTGGCGCGGTTCTTGTGCTGGCTGCGGTCGTTCTGCGAGGCGACGATGATCCCCGAGGGAACGTGGGTGATACGCACCGCCGAGTCCGTGGTGTTCACGTGCTGGCCGCCCGCGCCCGAAGCGCGATAGGTGTCGATCTTCAGATCGGAAGGATTGATGTCGATCTCGATGTTATCATCGACCACGGGATAGACCCAGATCGACGAGAACGAGGTATGACGGCGCGCCGAGCTGTCATAGGGGCTGATGCGGACCAGACGGTGCACGCCGCTCTCGGTCTTGGCATAGCCGTAAGCGTTCTCGCCCTTGATCAGCAGCGTGGCGCTCTTGATCCCGGCCTGTTCGCCCGCGTGGTAATCGACCAGCTCGACCTTGTAGCCGTGGCGCTCGGCCCAGCGGCTGTACATGCGCTGAAGCATCTCGGCCCAGTCCTGGCTCTCGGTGCCACCCGCGCCCGCATGGACTTCGATGTAGGTGTCGCTGGCATCGGCTTCACCGGCCAGCAGCGCCTGCACCTTGTCATTGTCGGCGCGCGCAGCCAGAGCGGCCAGCGTGGAGAGACCTTCACCGATGGTGGCCTCGTCGCCCTCTATCTCGCCCAGTTCGATGAACTCGATTGCATCGGCCATTTCCTGCCCGATGTGATTGACGGCGCCGATGCTGGCTTCCAGACGGCGACGCTCACGCATCACCGCCTCGGCTTCCTTGGGGTTGTCCCAGAGCTTGGGATCTTCCACACGCGCGTTCAGCTCGTCAAAGCGCCGCAGCGCACGGTCCCAGTCCAGGAACTTGCGGACGAGCGCCAAAGCAGCCTCAATCCGGTCAATATGGGCCTGGCCCTCGGCACGCATCGTCACTCACTCCACCAGAATTCAAGCTGTGGGGCGTTAGACTTATTGGGCGTAAAGTAAAGGGGTGGGTCGCAGGAAGGGGATGGAAGGAAGGCAAGATGCGAGGGGGTTACCCCCTCGCGCTCCCATGACGTCTTCCGGCGATAAGGCGTGGCACCCGATCGTTGCGCCAGCATCGCCGCGCCGCAGGCTTTCATCCTGATGGCGCAATTCCGGCCTTGCCTGCCTGCGGCGCGGCAAACCCAGCGCCTTGGCCGAACCCGAAGCGCAACGCAGACATTCATGGGAGAGCGAGGGTGTAACACCCTCGCATTACCCTTCTGAAAACCTTAATAAACCCCGCCTTGCTCCCCGGCGAAATTCCCCGGAGAACTCGGCCCATTCTGCCCGGAATTGGCGTTAAACCCACGCCGGATCGCATCGAGCAATTCCGAACGCTTGGCCGCGATCTGCTCCGCCCGCGTCACGCGTGAGGGCTCGGTTTCGGGCTTGAAGGCCTCCCAGATCACCGCCGCCTTGGCCTCATCCCCCGGATCGCCGCCGAAGACGCGCTGGCCCGAGACGCGGTCGATCTTCACCATGCGCACGCCCGGCGGCATCAGGAAGGGCGTGTGGTCCCAGCGATCGCGCGTGGCCATCACGAACTGGCGGAAGATCGGCGCCGCGAAGGTGCCGCCCTGAGCGTAACCGCCCAGCGACTTGGGCTGGTCGTAACCGAGGTAGACCCCGCCCACGATGCCGGGCGATCCGCCCATAAACCAGACGTTGGTGGGGCCGGTGGTGGTGCCGGTCTTGCCGAACAGCGGCAGGCCCAGGTCACGCAGCGCCACGCCGGTGCCGCGGGTGATCACGCCTTCGAGCATATGGACGACCTGATAAGCGGTGCGTGCGTCCAGCACCTGACGGCCGCGCTGACTGAAGCGCGGCATGGGCTTGCCGTCCCATTCGGCCATCGCGCAGCCGTTGCAGGCGCGCTCGTCGGCGCGCCAGATGACCTTGCCGTTGCGGTCCTGAATGAAGTCGATCAGCGACTGGTCGTGCTGCAGGCCATTGTCGGCAAGGGCGGAATAGGCGTTGACCATCTGCGCCACCGTCGTCTCCCCCGCGCCCAGCGAGAAGGAGAGGTAGGGCTGGTAATTGCCGATGCCGACGCGCTTGATGGTGCTGACCACCCGGTTCATGCCGGTGTCATTGGCGATGTGCACGGTCATCAGGTTGCGCGACTGCTCAAGGCCCCAGCGCATGGTGTGGATGCCGCCGCCGCCTTCATTGCCGAAGTTCTTGAAGCATTTGGTGCCCAGCCCCGCGCCCTGGTCGACGCAGAAGCTCTGGTCGGGGACCATGGTGGCGGGCGTCATGCCATTGTCCAGCGCGGCAGCATAGACGAAGGGCTTGATGGTAGAGCCGACCTGCCGCTCGGCCTGCGTGGCGCGGTTGAAGCTGTCGAGGCCGAAGTCGAAGCCGCCCGCCATGGCCATGACGCGGCCGGTGCCGGGCTGCTCGACCATCATGCCGCCCGAGACGCCGGGGATGATGCGCAGCGCATAGGTGCCATTGCCCGCAGGGGCGCTGGCCACCACATCGCCTTCGTGGACCTGATTGAGGTCGCCGATCAGCGCGGCTGTGCTGCCGTCGGTGAAGCCGATCTGGCCGCTGCCGCCACCGCGCTTGAGCACGAGGCCGACGCGCCAGTCCTGATAGGCGATGCTCTTGTTCAGGCCGATCAGCTGGCCCTGCCAATGCTCGGGGTCGATCTCGATATGGGCGATGGGGCCATGCCAGCCCTTGCCCGCCCAATAGCGCAGCAGCCCGCCGCGCAACGCATCCTGCGAGGCCTTCTGCAGCTCGCTGTCGAGCGAGGTGCGGACCCAGAGGCCACCGGCATAGACGCTGTTGGGGCTGTCCTCGGCGGTCTCGCCATATTTGTCCATCAGGCGGCGGCGCACCTCCTCGACGAAATAGCCCACAGAAGGATCATAGGTGTCGCGCTTGGGCTGGGCGATGATGCCCAGCGGCTGGGCCTTGGCGGCCTCGGCCTCGCCTGAGGAGACGAAGCCGTTCTTGACCATCTGGTCGAGCACCCAGTTGCGCCGGGCGATGGCCTTGTCGGCGAATTTGGCGCGGCCATAGGTTTCGGGCGCCTTAGGCAGGATGGCGAGGAAGGCAGCCTCATGCAGTTGCAGATCGCCGACATCCTTGCCGAAATAGGCGCGCGAGGCGGCCTGAACGCCGAAAGCCTGACGGCCCAGCGGAATCTCGTTGAGGTAGAGCTCGAGGATCTGCTCCTTGCCCAGCACGCTTTCGATGCGGCGGGCCAGCAGCATTTCCTTCAGCTTGCGGCTGACGGAATATTCATTGCCGATCAGGATGTTCTTGGCGACCTGCTGGGTGATGGTGGAGCCACCGCGCGCACGCTCGCCCGAGCCGAATTTGGAGGCGTAATCCACCACCGCCTGACCAAGGCCGATGAAATCGACGCCGCCATGGCTGAAGAAGTTCTTGTCCTCGGCGGAGAGGAAGGCGTTGATCATCGGCTTGGGGAAATCGACGAAACGCAGCTGCACGCGGCGCTCGCGCGCATAGGAATAGATGATGCCGCCATCGGCCCCTCGCACCATGGTGGGCAGCGGCGGCTGATAGGTCAGCAGGCTGTCGGCGGAGGGCAGGTTGCGGATCACCGCCACCCAGACCAGCGCATAGGCCAGCACCAGCGCACCCACGCCATAGCCCGCCAGTCGCACCAGACGGCTGCGGCCCCATGCCCCGCGCAGGCGACCCGCGCCCGGCAGATGCCCCAAGGCGCGGCCCGTAGCACTCAAACCGCCGCGCAGACGGCCCATAAAGCCCCCGGCCTTGCGGCGGATACGCAGGTGGTGGTCTTCGTCGCGCTCTGGATCGGGCGTGTTGGGCAGGTCAGGCATGATGGCTTTCGAAACTCTGGCCACAAACTGGCATACCGCTGCCCCCTAGCATGGCAAACGCGGCCAAGGCCAGCACCGGCTTGGATCGTGCTGCCTGATGATGGACATCACGCAGCACGATCCAGCTTTTTTCTGTCGCATCGCTCGATGCGAAAAACCGGTTCCCACTCTTTCGCACGATGCTCCTATTGGGCCGCCGCAACGCCGTTCTCGCGGGCGAAATAGACGCGGATGGCCTGAGCGGTGGCCTCGGCAAAAGCCGCGCGCCCTTCCGGCGAGGCGAGGCGCACGCTGTCCTTGGCGTTGGAGATATAGCCTGCCTCGAACAGCACGGAGGGCACGTCGGGCGCCTTGAGCACCACGAAAGCCGCCGATTGCAAAGGCCTGGCGCGAAAGTCGAATCGGTCCTTGCCCTCGCGCAGCGCCAGTTCGGCAAAGCGGGTGGACTGGGCCCCGGCATGGCGCTGGGACAGGTCCACCAGAATGGCGCTGACCGCGTTGCTGGTGCCCGCCAGAGGGACACCGCTGACGGTATCGGCGCGGTTTTCGCGCGCGGCGATGCGGCTGGCCTCCTGGCTGCTGCCCCGGTCCGACAGCGTGTAGAGCGTCGCCCCGCTGGCATCCTCCGCCTCGGAGCTATCGGCGTGGATCGAGACGAACAGGTCCGCCTTCAACTGCCGCGCGATGCCGGAGCGTTCCTCCAGCATGAGATAGCGGTCGGTCTCGCGGGTCAGCGCCACGCGCACGCCGCCCGCGGCCAGCAATTTATCACGCAGGGCCAGAGCCAGGGCCAGCGTGATGTCCTTTTCATGCAAGGCATGGCCCTTGTCATCGACGCCCGGCGCGCCCGGATCATGCCCGCCATGCCCGGCATCGATCACCACCAGCGGACGGCTGGCATCGAGCGGCCCCTGCACCGGCGGCAGGCCCAGCGTTCCTCCGGCGGGCGGCAAAGCGATATGCAGCACATAGGCATGGCCCGGATCAGGCGGCGGAGCGAGAAAGCGCGCGGCGCCCAAAGCTCCGCCCAGCAGGGCGACAGGCGTCATCAGCACGGCGGTCAGCACGAAAAGAACGCGGCCTTTCGTGGGCGCCTCTGCCGGTGCCTCGGTGTCCGATGGTTCCGCTGCGGGCTCCGGCGCCTCATCGGCTGGAGCCGGCTGTTCTTCTTCGCTGGATGTCACCTGAAGCGTTCCGCACCACAACCCGTTTCGGGTCGCAACCCCTTGTCTGCATCCAGATTAAGCAAGAGCAGGCCCCAGCGCAATGGCCCGTACGCCCCCTTCCCCAACCCGCTTGCGGCGCCGCGCCAAAGGCTTGCGAATCGGAAGACGCATCGCGCTTGCCCGGACAGGAAACCAATGCTAGGCATCAAAAAGTCGAAACAGGTTTGCTTGGCGCCGATCCCTTTGACCCACGTCCAACAGGCCGGGGTCCTTGCGTTGAAAGCCCGCTTGCCGTTTCGCATGGCCCGGAATCCCAATTTCCACCGGGCCCGACAGGTTGATGCAGGTATGATGAGCCGTTCGATGTCCCGTTCCTCACTGCCCCTCGGGGCGGTGACGGCGTGGGCGTCTGATGGATCGGCAGAAACAGGGTCGCATTTCAACACATTCCGGAACGGTAACGTCCAAGGGATGGTCCTGAATGCCTTTGCGCAGGCCATGAAGCCGCGCCTTTCCTGCCTTGCAGACACGAAAAATGCCGTTGCGCCCGGGCTTTCCGGCGCGCGTCACGGCCTCACCGCCCCCATCTCTGAACAGGTTCCCTATGAACCCTTTCAGGGCCTCGGGCTTTCCCACTTCGCCGCAGGAAACAGGAGCGCGTCGCGCTCCGCCACAAGCGGCATGTCCATAGATCGCCGCGCCGGGGCCCAAACCCTGTCGCGCGGCTGGAGAGTTTATAATGACAACGCGCATGCTGATCGATGCGCGCCACGCGGAAGAAACCCGGGTGGCGGTGCTCAAGGGCAATCGTATTGAGGAATTCGACTTTGATTCTGCCGATCACAAGCAGATCAAGGGGAACATCTATCTGGCCAAGGTAACGCGGGTTGAACCCTCGTTGCAGGCCGCTTTCGTCGATTTCGGCGGCAACCGTCACGGTTTCCTCGCCTTCAGCGAAATTCACCCCGACTACTATCAGATCCCCAAGGAGGACCGCGAGGCCCTGCTGGCGGAAGAAGCCGCCCATGCCGAGGAAGAGGCCGCCCTGCGCGCCAATTCGGAAGGCGACGATGAGGATGAGGGCGAGGATTACGCCGAGGATAACGGTGACGACGCCGGTTCGGTGATCGAGGTCGACACCTCCGAGAAGGACGCTGTCGCCACCATCGAGGCCGGTCACGTCGAGGACGGCTTCGAGGACGATCACGCCGCCGAGGAAGACGCCGAGACCGACGGCCATCCGCGCGGTCGCCGTCGCCGTCAGGGCGGCCAGCAGGGCCACCGCGCCAAGCAGGCCGACGAGCTGCGCGCCAAGCGCATGGCACTGCGCCGCCGCTACAAGATCCAGGACGTGATCCACCGCCGTCAGGTGCTGCTGGTTCAGGTCGTGAAGGAAGAGCGCGGCAACAAGGGCGCGGCCCTCACCACCTATCTGTCGCTGGCTGGCCGTTACTGCGTGCTGATGCCCAACAGCAGCCATGGTGGCGGCATTTCGCGCAAGATTTCCAGCGTGGCCGACCGCAAGCGCCTCAAGTCGATCATTGCCGAGATGGACCTGCCCAAGAGCATGGGCTGCATCGTGCGCACCGCCGGCCTGCAGCGCACCAAGGTCGAGATCAAGCGCGACTTCGACTATCTCGCCCGCCTGTGGGACGAGATCCGCGAAGGCACGATGAAGGCCTCGGCCCCGGCGCTGATCCATTCGGACAGCGACCTCATCAAGCGCGCCATCCGCGACATCTACAACCGCGAGATCGAGGAA
>Ga0116227_10007273_pt1 | contig 21753 bp, 18 predicted proteins | sample S1TSphgellanicum_FD_89693 | JGI IMG/M metagenome (GOLD analysis project Ga0116227, IMG submission 89693) | Host-associated microbial communities from peat moss isolated from Minnesota, USA - S1T2_Fb - Sphagnum magellanicum MG | ecosystem: Host-associated > Plants > Peat moss > Unclassified...
ATGAAACATATTACATGTTAAACAACCCTTTACTTCTTGGCCCTAGTCTCCAACAACTTGGTGGCATCCAATCAAGGTTTACAAGAGGCGTGAAATTCAACTTCTTATAATATCACAATATTTCAAAAATAAAAATAAAATAGATACTTGAGGAATGAATAACTTTCCAAAGTTACATTAGAAGAAATTTATGAAGTTGTCCCAAACCAAATTGAGATTTGTAATTGATGCGCAAGTCATAGGTGTGAACTTCAAACTTTGGTTGGTAGCAATATGCAAAAATCTATTAGATTTAAATCTATTTGAACCCTTTGTTATTCTTGGGATTATAAGCCCTTGGAAACAAGGGTAACATAAATATTTGTTGTAAACCTTTTGGTAGGATTTATTGAACTATGTAAATTTTATTTTTTTTGAAGTTGATGATTGTGTCGGTTGATTTAGTAAACTATCTTATACTTCATTCTGTTGTGAGTTGGGCCTTATTTTGACATGTCCTTTTGGTTTCAAATTTGTTTTTCCTTTAACCTACACTATTTTTCAACATTTTAACTTTAGAACATAAATTTTTTAGAAAATATTGAAGTTCATTTAACATAGCCTTAAAATGTTATAACATTTTTGAAGCAATGATAAGGGATCTTGAGAAATTCAAGACTTTATTCTAGTGCATGTTAATTTTTTTGTTTTAACTTGTGATTGAAATGCATGATTTTGGTGGGAATTCAATGTGCTTATAATGGGGGAGAAGTTGCATGCTTTTTAGGGTCATGTATTTTGTGTTGGAATGTAAAGATGTTGTTATGTGTTGAATCTTGAAGTCCTGTTTGTTCACTCCAAAAATTGTCTGTACCACAAGACCTTAAATTGTGTAATCTTACATTAAATTGTGCCCCATTGTCAAACAAATCTTTTGGTGGATTAAAACAAGTTAAAGATTTGTTGTGCAATTTTACCCTGTACCAAACACTTGAATTGTATCTTGAAATATAATTTTGGTAAAAAATTGTGTTACTTTACACATATGACCAAACAATTGGCTTGTAACATTTAGGTGATGGTTTTTTGTTGTAAAAGTGCAAGGAGCCACTCCCATCAGCAAACATATTTTGTTTTAAGTGGGATGCAAATAACACTCAAATATTCTAAATGCATCCCATGGCTGAACACAAAACAATCCATTCGGTTGAGTTATTGAAAAAAAACTAGACCCAAAGCTTTCACACCACACCTTCAATCGATCATAAGGTGCAAAATGCACGCTAGCCAATGTAATCGAGGTGCATTGATCGACCTAGGTCCGAACTTGTGCCTCAGTCAGTCACTAGCCTATGTTCGGTGATGAGCACAACTACCATATATAACTCTCAAGTTTTAAACAGCATGTTTCTAAATTTGTATTTATTTGTTTGGAGAACCCTTCTATTTTAGAGGCTTGCTTGTGGAGTAAATTAATTAGAGTAACTGTGCATAAAGGGTTTCCTACCTACTACGTATTGTCCTTTGTAATAAATACTAAACTAAGATTGTAAGGCCAAAGTAAACAAGTGATTTGATCTTTATTCTGTTTTACATTAAGATTTGTAGGCGCACCCCCTTTACATCATAGACAATGTTATAAATAAGAATAGTTATTACATTGACGGCAGCAATTTGGTGTAAAGGGCGTGTCTTGGGGGTGGGTGGTGAGGGGGGACTTGGAAGGAAGGGAGGGTGTGGTTTGTTGCCTTAATTAGCAAGGGATGGTGTGTCACACTGTGGCCTTGCCTTTTACATTAAAAAGTATGTTAAGGCAAAAGAAGAATTATGAAAATTCAAATATGCAAAAAATATAATCTTCAAATAAATCTTCTCAAAAAACAGAAAATCATCAAAACCCTGTAAAGCTTTATTTATAAAACACACTGCATATTCGGAAAATATACATAGGTATTGAAAACAAAGGGATAAAAGAAACCAAAATCCTTCAAGACATCATAACTCTATTATAACTAATCTCAAGTTTCAACACAAGCCAAAATATCATCTTTCAAAAATCCTCATATAAAAATAGATAGACCTATTATTATTATTTTTCCTAGGGGCCTATAAAAATCCCTGAAGCTACTATACTCTAGAATGAATGTAAACACAATAATATCCTTGCCTTGCTTGGTAGGCAAGGCCAATAAAAAAAATGGCCACTATTAAGACCTTAACTCCATTGATGGAATTGTGTGTTAAAGTAGTAGGCAGTAGTAGTAGGCCCAAGGAAAAGAATACTTTAAAAAAAACACTAAAAAGGCAATCTCAATAACCGCCGCTGCAACACACTGCACCGCTCATAATGTGTTTAAGAACTGAAAAGAAAGCCCAATAACCGCCACTGCAGCGCTCTTGACAAAGTACCTTAACTGCCCCTTTCCCATTTAAAGCGCCTCTCAACACGTTTTATTTAGTACACCATTCAGTAACAATATTTTGGTCCACCGGGCAGCAGTAAAAAAAACAAAAAGGCTTGTACACCTCTATTTTGAATCAAGGATACAATAACCTTCAAAATAGATTGTGTGAAACTGTATTTGGACATTTTGAACTTTGGACTGGTTCAATTGTGCATGTGTGTGGGTTGGGCTGGGCAAAACATTTAACAATGAAAATTACTTCTAGAGGCCCAAAATAGGGGGTGTGTGTCAGTGTTTTTTCCAAGAAATTTTTAATGTAGCCCAAGTGACCATCATCCATAGGAAGATGTGAAAAAAATGGTGATCATCTCAGGAAGATTTAGCCAAATATAGCTACAAACCATGTATGAATTACACAAATTTTATTCAAACTTTTATAGCCGTGGCTATGCACTGAAAATCAAATATACAAATATGGAAACTTTTACTATTTCTTTCTCACTTTCAACAATTGAAAATCACTCCATTTTCAAATTTTCAAATTTTCAAAATTTTAATTTCTTTTTTTGATGAAATTTTTCTTGTAAAAAAAAGGCTATTGTTGATGGACTTGATGCATAGGGGAAGGCCTACTGCCCATGTTTCTTCTACTTTGAAGGTCATAGCCTTTAGGATGGTAGTCTAAAGGTGTACCCAAAATTAGGGTCTAAGGTATGATATGAATTGATCTCAAAGAGTTCAAGGTTTTGGGTGAAATTTGATCATTAAAGTGGATGGAAGTGTTTTGGGATTAACAAGTGACAAATAATGAACTTGGAGAAATTAAGGATGTGCACAAAATGATATAAGTAGTATTACTTTTGAATAATGTAATACCTTAGTATTGTGTGGTAGAATTTTTCTAAAGGTTGGGGTGGGTTGCATGTGTGGCTCCTTCTATGCATGCTTTAGGCACTTTGATGGTCACCTTATTATTTTTCTTGTGATTTTTATGTGTTTTTGGCCAAAAATTGAAATGTAATTTTGAGTATTAGAGTTCTTTAATCTTTTTGTGTTCTAGCCATTTCATGATTTGCAAGGCAAGAAACTTTGATTCCTTTATAATTTTAGTGGGGAGTTAATTGGCTATGGATGCTGCACTAGGTTGCCATTTTGACAATTTCATGCAACAAATCTACATCATGCCATGTACATACAACAAACTCTTAACCCCTAAGGCCCACGTATATATTCAAATAAACTTCAAAGACCTTGACCTAGTCTCACATGATGCACATACACAAACACATGATTTAAAACCTTGCCCATTGCAAAACAAATGATTTGCACACATAAAAAACACATTAGACACAAACACAAACCAAAATGTGAATTCATAAACATTTAGGAGTCTACTATTGCCTTGCACATGTTATACACACACATAAACACAACAAAGGTTGATTTTAACACACTAGCGAACCAAAAATATGCAAGGACCTCAATGCCCCATGCCCATGACCATTAAATGTTTAATAAAATAAGTCAAAACTTGTTGCAAAAAGAACATGAATGAAACATAATTGGATCAAAACCTATGTATTTAGGCCTTGACTATTCTACAAGCTTTCTTCTTCTTCCAAGTTGCAATGGCTTCATCAAATTAGAAATATTCCGATGTAAAGAAATTATGCTCAAACATCTTCACACACATATTCAAATTTGTGTTCAATTGATTACATGTACACATTGGTTTTCATAAAAGAAAGGGTGTTGAAACATCATTTGTTTTTAATAGACCTTACAAACTTGCACCATACAAATTTCAACAAGCTTGAACCATTTAAGCATCTTCAAGGTTAAATACGGCTAACCCGATCCTTAGCCATAGTTGGTGAAAAGGATTTCAATCCTTTTCATCCATCTCCATGATCTTTATGCAACTATTTTTTAACATTGTTTGAATGAACAAATGAAATTAGTTGTCCAAGGCCATGCCATCTAACATAACATCACATTATTTGTCAAGCATGGCCCAATAGTTTTGAGTATTGTAAAGTGATCCTTCAAAGCATGGCTAGGTAATGCCTAAATTTTTGTCAGCATCATGTTTCATTTAGCAAAATGCCCATAGCAATGCCCATGGTTGTCATGAATTCACAATTTGATAATGAACATTGCAACTAATAAGAAAGTTGAGATGCTACTTCAAGACATTAATGTGGCTTCACACTTTCCAAATGTTGTTCCCATAATATAAAAAATTGGTTCCATTTGCCTAGTTTAGAAATCATCAACATGTAACCATGCCAATTTAATACCCATGTGAAGTGCACACCACACAACATCAAGGTGCAAATTGAATTCATAGCCCAAACTAATGCAAAATATCATTCCAAAAGTTGATCAAATTGTTGGAAACATCAAATGCATCATCCTTGCATGTAATCTATGCACTGTAATAATGCCATATATCAACTTACATAAGCTTCCCGACTTCAACAAAATCCACAACACAAATGTCCCAAACTTGAACCATCTTAATGAGTCCATGCAATAATTCAAGCAAGGGCATGAGGCAATGGAAACCAAGTTGAACATTATGCAATACAACAATGTTGGCCTTTGTTACATCACATGCAAGTTGATATGCCCACATTTGCATGATGATGGATTTGTATTTTGCCAACATTTGCTTAGGAAAAACATCAACAACCAACATATCTTCACATTTCAAAGGATCTTCAATGCTTTCACATCCAACAAAATATCAACCCTTTCAATTTCCAGAACCTTTTTCTCAAATTGAAAAAAATAAATATATACTTTAATAACCAACTTCTCAATGTTGTTAACCAATGATTAGGTAAATAAAATCTTCACAACCAAGCGAGTTTGGTGTGCAAAATAATGAACATGCATCAAAAACTACATTTTGTTTGATATGAGTGGTGATTCCATTGTGCACTCTAGTAAACATAGACCTTCCATCAATCCCAAGTGACATTAACTTTTAGCCCACTACTTAAACATTCGTCCACATTGCCAAAACTCAATAGAACATGCAACAACACTTTGGTCAAATTTGCTATAATAACACCTGTGGTCACCTTTTCAAGAGTGACTAGAATGGGCATTCATTTCCATTTCTCAAGCACATATGCATGGATTCCCAACCATGTACTATTGTCAATTGAAGTCACTTCATTAAAAGATATGAAAATGAACTTGGTAACACCTGAAACCTTTTTCATTCCCATAGTCATAATGTCATATAAAGTCCTAGCCATTTCCCATTCAAATGAATGATTCAAATGCTTTTAAAGGAAGTGTTTGAACTTTTAAAAAGCAAACAAAGCTTTCATATTCTATATATCATTCATCAACCTTGATTTATAATACAAAAGTAACATGCAAACTAAGTACTTTTATGTTTTTTTTCTCCCTTCATGCCCACACAAGGTTATATTGGAAGACATCCATTAACTATGATCAAGGAGTAAACAACTTTTCATTTTTTTGGTGTTGGTCATTATTTTCAAAATGAATTGTCCCTTTAAGTTGACCAGGGGTATTTATTATCACACCTTCTTCTTGCCATAATATTTTTACAACCCATCAAGCTTATGGCACAACAATTTATCATGCCTTTCAATGTGGTTACAAACTTTCATTTCACTTGTGAAATCTTACCATTTGAACCTACCATAGATTTTGCCCATGGGAGTTTCATAGCCTATATGTTTTGAAAGGTCATGTTAGTTTCGTAAAACTTTTTTTTTTGTAGATTTCTCTTGTTGGGATAGTTCAAGTTCAAATTTAGGAAGTGTAATTTTAATAAAGTTTAAAATGGTAAAGCAATGACTAGATGTTGCAACATGTGAAGGAGTGAATGAACCAACAATTAACTTCCACTTTAAGTTCAAAGGTGGGACAATGGTGCCATAATCGTAGAAAAAATACAAAACAAAGAAGTCAATAAGTAAATACGAGCATGATTGCAATGCATAAGAAAAATAATGATGACATGATTGTAAGTTCACAAGCTAGAGCTTGCAACTTGCAAAAATCAAAAACAAACACACAACTTGAAGAAGAATTCAAGATGTTGGGACAAACCTACAACCTTTAGAAAAACATGAATTTCAAATTGAGAATACATGAGGTACAAAGAATAAACCTTTTGCCCAACCCAAGTTCCATCATGAATCATGACCACAATATGGGAATACCAAACTTTGTAACCCATTGTGATTCACAAGCTTCAACTAGGGAATCCAATTCCATAACCATTGAATCCAAATTTTCATGAATCCTTGAGTCTTGAGGACCTTTGATTTGAACTTTCAACCTCTACACACATCATAAGCCTTAAACCCATAAACCTTGATAAATCAATACCCATATTTTGTCATGCAAAATCATTTAGACTTGAAATGCAGCCACCCCACATAAAATCCTAAACCCTTAAACCTTCATAAATAGTCAAGTTGTAAACCTTTAGGCTTGATTCATGTATTATGTAACAATGCACATTATAGAATATAGATAAGGTCTTAGGTTTGGATAGGGTTCAAGGCTTTTAGTTTTTACATTTCTAGGGTCTTAGGCTTGATGTAATACATGGATGAGGAAGTTCTTCAAATCACCATAATTAAATGAAAATGCTTGTAATTTTTTTGTTGCAAAGGAAAATCCTAAGTTACACACAAAACTTTAATTTCATTCATCTATATCCAAGGTTGTGGGGGAGAGGGGAGGACAATCAAGAGGTGTCAAGTTCAAATTCTTGGGTACAAAATTGAAGAAATGACAATAGAAGAATTCGAGCTATCCATAATCCTAGACCATGATGTGTTGGAGCTCTAATATTGTGCTTGTTAAAGAGGTGAAGTTTTGGAGTTAGTGTAGGTGTACTTGAAGCCATGGTGAAGAGTAAAATTGTTTTGGAGCCAAACCAAAACATTTAGCGACATATTTTTAAAGTTTGGACGTTTCATCTTTTTATTAAGAAAACCTAAAATCTAGATCCAATCTTGAACCCAGAAGCAATGGGTCTAATCATGATAAGACATGTGAGGTATGGGAACTAATAATCTAGAAAATTGACTTGACTCTCAAATTGGCAGGTTTTAATTCAAAAAAAGAAGAAAAAGACCTACAATCAATTGACAATTCTCTTTTTTTATGAAAATGGCTAAACCTAGAATTGACAAGTCCTTCAAAACTGAACAACATTGGTGCAAAGTGCAAATCTCATACAAAGATTGAATGCAATTGAATCATTTAACTTCAAGGAATTGAACCTTAACCATGGTACATTTGTGATTGTCTCACATGGGTGGCAGTGAAAATCCCAATTTTATTTCACGTTTTCAAATGATCCTGGCAACAATCGATTTAGTGGGCTACCTATGGTGGGAGACCCCCAGTTTACTTATTGCATGCAACAAGACAAACCTTGGGGTGTGATAGCACCTCTTGGATTTGATCCATGCTTGAATTGTCATATGGCCAAAGATGAGGTAAAAATACAAATTGCATAAAAATGGTTTGAGAGCAAGTTCACGTAGACATCCCCCTGGACAAAAGAAGTGAAAATAATCATGTAGCTAATTAATTATTTTCTCTTCATCCCGTCCCAAATAGCTAAGTACCTTGGGCAAGCCTAAAACATGCTACAAGGTACACATTAGTTGGGCAGCCCTAAAACAAGCTACAAACTACAAATGTCACTTTTCGCTTTGTAAGAAAATATAGGAGGTCTCAAACCTTTTCTCACATTGCTAGGTAGGAAGAGAATCTTTGGGGGAGCCTATCCTGACTTGGGTGAACATGAACAGACTTCATAGCTGTCTATAATATACATGTGGAATCATCCATGCACCTAAATTAAGTCCAGTATGAGGTTGGAGCTCCTTAAGTACATGTTATATCTCTTTTGATCTGAAAACAATGGCCTTCAAATGAATAGCCTAATAACATAGTGTTTGGAAAAATGGAAAGAAAGAGTGAAAAATGGAATCCATTCTATATCAGTTTACACTTCTATTTGGCCCAAAGATGCAGGCGAGGTGTTGGTTATCCTTGTGCCATGATAACATGACCAAAAAATTTGAAAATGTGAAGAAGAACCCCTTTGGTTGAGGTCTAATGTCATCTAAAGAAATTAAAACGATCAAATAACTTTCATGTGAAATCTGCTGAAATTGAAATATAAAAGCAAGTTGTATGTAGATGTGATGGCCTCTGCCAATTGCTATTGAAAATTTGGGACTAGCAAAGGTAAAAATACTTGAAGGTTGGAACATAGAACTAATTTATAATATAAGTAAATATTTACTGCAATCTAGGTATAATAAAAGTTTCCACAACTTTCCAAATATGACACTTGTGATGAATTAGTTGTAGTTTACAGGTGCATTCACACTTGGTGTTAGGGACTCTAGGGTAGAATCCCATAACACCATGCTACCCATTTAGGACTTAAACCTAGTTGTCATGAAAATTTTATGTTAAGCTAGCATTCACTTGACATTGAGCTATGGCCCAATTAACATTGGGTGCCACCTAGGATGCCACATCGATTTTCATTTAACACTGACTTAACATCAAGTGTGAATGCACCATAACTGGGTCATGTTAGCAGACAAACACCACATCCAAATGAGTCTTTCTTTCAAGGTGGCATGGATGGAGTATGAAGCCAATGAATGGCCTTAAAATCGGTGAGTACTATGTATGAGTGTGGACGTTAACAAATTTCATCAATTTTGTGAAAACTAGGCTTTGATATTGCAAGAGCGTCTGGCTCATACATACATTGGTACCTAAGGAACCATGAAACAGTCCATCGTCCACAACGAGTACATTTTGCCCGCCTGCCTGCCTTTGACGGTTGCTGGATCATGGGAGTTGCTTGTGAGAGTGAGAGCCAGAAATTGTATTCTATGCTGCGGTTGTGCATTAGGATTGCGCTTCAAAATTCCCCAACAAAAAGGAGATGACATCTGATGTAACCCCCCGTTTAGATTGTGCATTCTGATCACTGTGTCCAAATGAAAGGACGCAATTTGCTCTTCTGTCTGTGCATATACACTAACCAGTCACATAAAGCACTCAGAGAGATTTTAGTGCGAAGTTTGGCTGAAGGCTTCCAGTTTCACAGAAGTTCTGGAGCCTAATTGTCAGAGTGCTGGAAGGCGCCTCTCTTTTTCCTTGTATTTATTTTAATCTCTTTTCTTCTTTCACATTGTTGAAGCAAAAAAATCATAATTAGGGTTGCTCTATCCAGGGAGTGATTTTTGGCAGCCTGCACTTGGCCTCCTCATCACAGGCATCTCCAAATCTGGCAGACCCTTCTCCTGAGTCCTATACATGAATATCCCTTTTAGGAACAGAGGAGGGATATTATTTAAAGTAAAAAGGGGGTTCTAATGTTGTCGTCTATGATTTCTTTTAATGAATCAGTATTTTCTGCTGGTTTCTTCCTGCCAAGTTTGTTCCCTTGAAAATATAAATTTTTTAATTACTAAATGTGAGTAATATGGGCGAAACCCAAAAAACATTCTGTCGGACCTTAATCTTCCTCTGAGAAACTAAACCTGGAACCACCTGGGAAACTTAATTTTAAGAAATTTGAGAATTAAAGTGTGAACACCCCCCCCCCTTCTCCAAACTACACATCATAGAAACCCCAAAAACCATGCGAGAAACTTAATACTAACAAACTTGAAAATCAAAATACAACCCCAAATCCCTTCCAATCGCAAACCCAAGCTACTTAACTTAATTTTAAGAAACTTGAAACTAAGAAAATGTGACCCCAGAACCCCTCCAATTTGCTTATGACTGCCCCAAAACTAAGTTATACATCATCCCAAACCCCAAAAACCAGGCGAGAACTTAATATGAAGAAACTTGAAAATAAAAAAACTTAACCCACAAACCCGTCCTATCCAATCCCTAAAACCGGATGCAAAACTTAATTTTATGAAACTTGAAACTTAAAAAATGTAACCAAACAACCCCAAAGTCATCATCAATCCCAAACCCTAAAACAAGGTGGGAAACTTAGATGGGTCCAGGGTCCAAATTCCTAGGAGCCAATTTGGACTCACTTGAAAACAAATTGAATACTTGAGTTGGACCCTGGCTTGCATCTTGGTTCTTCAAACCATGAGCTCTCCTTGTGAGCCTTTTCTTGGGTTCAAACCAATTGATTTTCCCTCCAAAATGGTGATGCAGAGGTTTAGCCTCGATTTATCACTTTTTGGTCCTGGACTTTCCTCTAAAGGCCCGTGGGCCCAAATTAATGCTCTCTTCCAATAGGATTGCTCTATTTGATGGAATCCCAGACCTTGAACCCTCATCTAAAGTGGCCCTTAATTTTTAAGAAACTTGAAAATTAGAAAAATGCAACGCTTGAAACCCCTCCAACTCCAATTCCCTCAAAACGCCCCAAACTCATCATAATCTATCATGATGCACGAGGACTAGGGTAGGTATGTAGATAAGTAGGTACCTACTAAAAATGAGGAAACTGGAGAGAAGAAGGAAGAGGAGTGAGGCAGGAGGGGAGGGTGTGGGTAAAACTGCAAAAGCAAGGCGACAGAAGGCAGGAGGCAAGCAGAAGGGTAAGTAAAGAAAAAGGCAGCTGCTGCAGCAAATGTAAAAGATGAAAAACAAAAGTCTGCAGCAGTAGTAAAGTACGCGTAATCAAAGGAAAAATGACAGAGTAAAATTAACTCTTTCTTAACTCATATTAAGTTTACACTACCTACCCATTCAGTTTCTTCACCCTAACTGTAGTTACCTAGTAAGCACCACTTAAAGAGTTTGCCACTTGAAAGCTTAGCGCCAATCGGCACTAGCCTACTGCGGGGTACTAGCTAATTTATAGCTTCTATATAGCCTTTTCTTTTTGGCTGGGTACATATATATAATACCCAAAGAACTATATTAAAAATCAAAAGAGAGCTAAATCAAGTGATTTTTGAGATTTTAAACAGCCAGAATTTGAATAAAATTTAAGAAAAATCGCCAAATTTATACACAATGGTTGAAGTATGTAGCCCAAAATATAAAAGGATGGTTAAAAAGCGTGTAGCCAAATCTGGCTAAATCTTCCCATGTTTTCATTGTTACTTTGAGTCCATCACAAAATCCACTAAAAATAAACAGTGTAAGGAAGCCCAAAGAGAGTAGCAAAACAGCTCTTACAATTTCTTACTGCACCTATAGAAGCAGTGTTTTTTTTTTGGATTGGGTCAATTTTTCAATTTAATGTAAATGGTGATAATCCTCAGGAATATTTAGCCAGATACAAGCTAAATATGAAAGTAAAATTTTTAAAAACATTTTTTTATAATTCTTACCACATACTTGAAACGGTATAAAAAATCTGGCGATTTTTCTTAAATTTGGGTCAACTTATGGCTATTGAAAATCTCTGAAAGCACGTGATTTTTACATTTATTTTTAATATAGCCAAACTTCTGGCTATATATATAGCCGGCAAAAAAACAGGTTATTTCCTTATTCATACTGACGGACGGACAGACAAATGGACGAACGGATGGACGTACGTGGAACGCTGTTGTACGAGTTCTTTAAGAATGATTTTGTGCTTACATGTGCTGCGTGTGTGTGTGTGTGTGCGCGCGAGAGAGCGAGAGGGAAAGAGAGAGAAAGAGAGAGAGAGAGCGCGCGAGAGAGGGAGAGGAGACTTCAGAGAGGATTCATAACTAGTTGCAAGTACTTCTGCTCTTGCTGTTGCTGCGCACAATTAGCACACTGCTGGTGGATTCTTCTTACCTACTCTTTCTGCTGCAGCATTCTCTAGTTGTTTTATTCACGATACTCTTTGACAGAACACTTTTAAGAAATATATATATGTTTTCCTTCTGATCATTTCATTCTCTTCTGCCACTGTTTGTTTCTCTCAGCATCTCTCCCCTCGATCTATTGCTCTGTCTCTCTCTTTCCCTCTACTACAAATATAGGTGTCTTTTTACTGTCTTTCTCAGTTTGTCATTCAGTTGTTGTTGCTGCTGTTGCTGAGTGCCCAATTCTCTTCTGCTACTGTGTTTTTCTCTGAGTGTGTGTCTGGAGCCTCGACCCGCCTTTTTTTGTTTTTTATTTTTGCTTTTGCTTTACCACTCCTTCTGCTTTACTGTCTATTGGGTGCTCTATCGAAACAGAATCTAGTAGAAGAAGAATCTGCACATTACGGGCCTTTTGTGTAATAACAAGCTTTTCTTCTTCTTCGTTCATGGTTTGTTCTTGTTCGTGTCTTTTTTCTTGATGCTTGTAGGTTCTTGTCCTTCCTGAAATTTTGTTTTGTTTTGTATTGTAGTGTGTGTGTGCATGTTTTTTTTTTCTTGCTGCTTTTGCTCCGCAATCCGGTTCATTTTGCCACCATTGCAATATTCTTTCCTGAAGCTATCACTTGCAGAAAGCCAGTGGAGCAACTGCACATTCTTCAAAGAAAAAGTGATTGACAAGCCGGTCAAGAGAATAGCAAGTTTGTGAGACGACAAACTCGAGAGAAATAGCAAGTTCCTGAGAAGGCCAGCTCAAGAGAAATAGCAACTTCCTGATTCATCTCTTGGTTCTTCTTCTTACAGGTCTTCGTGATGGAATGTTGCCTTGATAGTAAGTCCCTTCATGCGCCTTTGAGCGAGCGGGTGGACGATGATGGAGAAGTGACAATCGAGGCGCAGTAGTATTACGAATTCCCAAACTAATTTCCAAAAGTCCTTGCAAGTCGGAACCTTGGTCTAGTGAGCATGCCAGGACCTCAAAGCTTACACAAGAGCTTCACCATTGTCTCCGCCTCGCGAGGAGACAATAAGAAGATCAGCAGGAAGGCGGTCAAACGAGAGCTGTTGTTCGCAAATGATTCGGATGAGGACGATGTGTTGGATTCTTCTTCAAGGCGGCTACTGCAGCAAAGTCGGCCCAAGAAAGTGAGAGTGATATGCACGGATCCTGATGCTACCGACTCAAGCGATGATGAAGACATCAGCGGCAACATCGTCCTTGGTCTCAACCGTTTTCGTCAAGCAGGAGGAGGAGGCTTTCATCAAGGGAGGCGACATGTGCAGGAGATCGAGTTACATACAGAGTGCACTCTTTTGTCGTCGTCTTCTTCAGATAGCGAAGAAGTTGAGGAAGGAGACGTCCCGAGCTACCATTCTGTCTTTACAGCAGCTACCACGATGCAGCAATGTGGACTCAATTGTGCAGGTTCTCTTGGAACCACTGATTTTTCGTCCGAGAAAGAACTCCCAAACAAGTCTGTGAAAAGTCCAGGTTTTTCACAAGCAAAGAAAAGAGCTGACAGAAAAGTCGTCAGGAAACTCAGCAAGAAAGAGCAGTCCTCTGAGAAAAATAGCATCAAAGGATCAGCCAGCAATTGTCCATCTTCGCCCTCCACGAGCAGCAAAACTGAAGCAGCAGCAGCAGCAGCAGCTCGAAAGCTAGAAGTCGGAAAGCAGCAGCCGGTGCTAAAGTACAGGGGTGTGAGGCAAAGGCCATGGGGAAAGTGGGCCGCGGAGATTCGGGATCCTTCCAAAGGTGTGCGGCTGTGGCTTGGGACTTACGACACTGCGGAGGAAGCCGCTCGTGCTTACGACAAAGCTGCCAAGGAGATTCGAGGTCCGCTAGCACAGACGAACTTTGAAGGAATGGTGGTACCCTCCTCCGACGATGATGTTCTCAGAGTTAGTCATGCTCATCCTTTGAGCCAACCTGAAGTTCGCGCTGGAGGAGAGCATGCAGAAACGGAGGAAGGAAAAAGTGCTGACTCTGTTGGGGGGATTGCTGTCCAAGCGGAAGGAAGCTCTGAGGAGGTTTATGATGAAGATGAACCTTTGGAGGTGCAGTTAGAGAAGCAGTTTCATGACTTTCCACATCCTGCAGCAGCAGCAGAAGAATGTGGTTTCTTCGTGTGCTCACCCTCTTCTGTTGCGACTGCTGATGGGCGCAACAGCAATTTCTCACAGCATTCTCTATGCTCCTTCCCTGAATGTTCCGAGCATTCTGTTGTGTGCGACCAAATCTTAAGTGGAGACGAGAACTTATTTGAAGGATGTCTTGTTGTGGAGAGCTCAGCCTCTCTAGAGGATTGTGCCACTGCTGCAGAGCACCAGCAGCGGACTTTCAGGGTTGCAACCCATTGTTGTTCTGATGCAGATTTAGGGGTGGCAGGACAAAACAATGTATGTGAAGATGTCATGGAACTCTCACAAGCTTGCTTTGAAGATGCAGACTTCATCTTTGATATGTCAAGTTCTGCTGCTGCAGCGGCAGGTGAAGAAGGGCTGCAGGGTGGAGAACTCATGATGGATCTCTCAGCAATCAGCTTTGATCTCCTTCTTGATGATGGGGATGACATTGCAGACCTAGTGTGCGGCAATACCACCATCAATTGGTTTGGCACCAGTGACATCTCTGTAGCTTGAAGTAAACAGCATGTCAATCAATGTTGGGTGCTTGGCAATGCAACCACAGAGGAACTTCCTCTGTGTCTGTGGATCAAACCCATCACCATTTTTTTGGATTCAGTGCACACTCAGATTTATTGCACATCTTTGGTTTTGAGATTTTGACTTGGGACTTGAAAATGGGTGACCCAGTAATGATCACAGATTCTTCATGTAGCAAATGTGCAAATGTGTGAGATTCTTCCATCAGCTGGAACTTTTTATGTAAAACACTGAAAAAACCTACTTTCATGAGTGGCCATGATCTTTGTAGTTGCAAATGTTGACCCCATTTGTGCATATTTGGGTGTCCCCAAAACCCCATACTTTTTATAGAATATATAACTGTCAAACATTTCAGTTCCTGGCATTTGTCACGGCTAGTTTATGCAGTTTATGTTTTATGCCTTATGTTGTGGGCCATTTGCTATTAAAATCACAAACTTCAGAGTTTTGTCAACACAGGCAGGCAGGTTGGGATCTGAGATTCAAGCAGCTGCTTGAACAATTCATGTCCCCTCAAGTCTATACAATCCTTTGTCAAAAATGTTATAACACTGGTAGTAGAGAGCTAGTTCTGTATTTGTATTGAGACATTGTTTGTGCCACTCGTGAAAAGGGTTGGGCAAGTAACTGAATATATTATGAAACATTGGTTTACTGGAGTTTCAGGAAGTAAAAGCCTTGTTTACCTCTCTCACCCCCTCTATTTTTTGAAGTTGTAAGTTAAATTTATTATGTTTGTTGGACTTTTTTGTGACAAGTAATTTCTTGTCCTAATTGCAAACCTTCTATCTGTTGCCACGTTCTTTTGATTTAGTTATTTCAGCAGATGTTGGCAGGTCTCTGTTGTCACAATCTGTGTGCTGGTCTCGAAACTTTTCAGTGAAAATTTTCAGGAAGGACCTGCTTTGAGTTGTTATGTCTGCATTTTCTTTCAGAAAGAGCTTCCAAAACTCTTTCTGAAGTTGCTGCTGCCAAAATACTGGTGGCTTGGAAGTATTTCAGGAGATTTTCTGGAAGTTATAATTTCTGCACCATCTTTCAGACAATGCCTTCTGAAAGCTCTTTCTGAAGAAGTTGCTGGCAGGTGGGTAGGTGATGTTGTCACACTCTATTCTGCAGGGCGGCACACAATTATTGATAGAGATTGTGAAAGAAATCTCACTATCTCTAAGAAAGACATTCTTAATCTTAGGTTAAGCTGAGGTTGCAGACCTGTTATCTTCTTGGTGTACAAAGCACCATCCAACTTGCAACTTTTCAAGGTTTGCAGAACTGCACCACAGAAAAGAATGCGAAATAGAAAAGCAGTCTTTGGGTTCATATTTTATAAACGTAAATCTCTTTGCCAATTTGTAAAGCACTGCAGAAGATTTCTAGCGTATCTGGAGGACACATTACCAAACAGAACTTTTTCCAGCACAGGGTGTGGCGTTTTGAAAAGCAGAATGCCCACTCTCAGAAGTTTGCAGTTTTTTCCTGTGACATCAGGTGGGAACACCCTGCTTCTGAGGCATTACCCTACTCTTTTGGGCTTCTGAATTATTGTGTCGATTTCAGAAACTCAAAAGACCTGCACTGATTTTTTTTTCAGTGTAATTGGGTGGCACCTTACCTAGCATAATTTTGCCTCGGCTGCTTTTGGGGGATTTTGAAAAAACAGAATGTCCACACCATGTGCAAGAAGAAAAACACAAAACAATTAGACCATGTCTTTATGCTCAATAAAGCCTGCACATAATCTTGCCATTCAGTGGAATCATCAAAGCCTACCAGTGTTGGGCAGAGAGGTAGGGTATGGCAGGTCAGAAACTCCAGTTCTTCTTAGTAAGAAGCCAACTGCAATTGGGTCTGATTTTGGAACCAGAATAGAAACCGGAACCAGGTTCTGTTTTTCAGAATAGTAACTGGAACTGGAATTTTTTTGGGAAGAACAGAACCTGGAACACGAGTTTCTTTTCTGAGGAGCCAGACCCAAATTCAGTTAGACCCAATTTCAGTTCCATTTGTGTGTGGAACCAGAGCCGTTGTATTTAATTTTACAACTCCAAAGGTTCTTCATTAAAATAAAGAACCACTCAACAGGTCAACACTGGTTGAAACTTGAAAACAAAAAGGTTTTTCTAGTATTAAATGAAAAGGTTTTTTGAGCAAAACTATCAAGGAATTTCTTGCTTGGACATAATAGAAAAAATGCTCAGGTAATTCACTAATTTTTGGTCTTGGTATCAAAAATTCTAATAAAGCTTGTGACAAAAACTTTATCATGCTCTCCAGTGCAGCAAAATGGAAGCAGAATTTGAACTCCATGTTAAATAAACACAAAACTGTGACATCCAAGTCTTTGGATTCAGCTACATGTAAAATGCACATTACACAAGTCCACCAATTTCAATGTAATGTTCATGTTGCAGAATTTCAGTCTTCCTGTCTCCCAGTCCTGAAATTCCTCTAGAGTGAGATAGAAATATGTGATCTCTGCTGGCCTGAAATTTGCAAAGAAAAAAGGGTTAAGAAAACCCTTTGTGCTAGCTAGGGTTAAGACAAAAGGATGGGACTCATTCTGCAGCAATCAACTCAGTAAGTGGTCCTGAAAGAATAACAGAGTACGATGTACAGTGCCTTTGTTACGTTCTGGCACACTAGCAATTTCCCATGTGTATGTAGATATGTACATACACAAGGCCAAAAAAACTCTCTAGTGTCAGTGGATAATAAGTGAAATAGGTATACTGAACATAAGATGATCTTTTCCAGCAATCTTAACACTACAGAAATACCATCAATCTGGCATTGGAGGTATTCTCACAGATGTTTGACAGCACAAACCATCCAGGAGAGGGGATGATGACAGTTCAGAACTGTATGGCACAGATTCCACAGAGCAGTGTATAAGAATGTGCTTCCCTGATTTGAGTGCTCCATGATCTGGTTGTGAAAATTCCCTTTGGTCTGTCTGGTCAATTCATCAAACTGTTCCCCAAGTGTTCCCCTCCTGCTACAGGGAATGTGTTTCCAATCTTTGCACTTCTGCCCACCATATTGGTTTCCTTCCCACTCTGTTTTGAAAACTCCCCACTGGAATTGGTATCTGCTTCTTCTGTTCTGGAAATCTTACTGGAGCAAATTTCCCCTGCATCTTGTTACATGATTGCTGTTGGATTCAGATTTGTTGTCACCTCATTTTTGATGGCTCTTTTACAAGGATGAGATTTGACCTCACCCTTGTTCCAAAAGTTTCTATATAGAGAGACATTCCCAGTCAGTCCATTCAAATGTTTCACAGCATTTCATTCTGTGACAGAATTCTGTTCTGGATTTCTCAGCTTCCCTCTGTTCAATCTGTGATGACATTCCTGTCATGGTACTCACAGTTCAGAGAGAATAGAAGGGATGTAGTGGGAAAGTTCAGCTGTGAGGGATTGGAAGCCAATTACAAGATTAGAATGGAAGTCTTGATCCTCGTCACCTATCAAACGTGCATGCACACGGATAGCCTTTTTGCAAACAGCCATAAACTCAAGCAAAGCTGCAATAAGTTCTTGAAGCTCCTGAGATCGCAACCTTGTGGCTGGCCCCTCTGATAAAAATGCTGTGCATACTCCTAACACACCACTATTAACCTGCCCAATTGCCAAACAAACTATGTCAGTTCCTAAACTTGATGAATGCATGTCCCAGCCATCCAGAGTTGGGTTCTACCAACATTGCACCTGAATGAATACGTTTTGGCAGAAGCCAGAATCGAGCAACAAGGAGAAAATGGACAGTAGAACAAGCAAACAGTACATACTGTTGAAAAAATTAATCTAAATACAAGAAAAAGAAATAGCATTGTCTCGCACTCTATAAACAATACCTGCACAGCAACGCTTCCTTGTAGAATTCGTTGCAAGCTTTGCAAGCGAGGTGCTTGATCACCATCAAGCCGGTCATGCTCTTCGAGCTCTCCTGCCAGGGCTGCAGTTCGGGTCTCTATCATTCCAATTGCGTTTTCAATAGGTGCAAACTCCCTTGAATCTGATCTAACCACCAAAAGTCGGTTCACAAGAGCTGGAAATGGACCTTCTGTTTGCAAAACTGTTCGTCGCTTCCATTGGTCCTCCAATCCACCTTGATTCCGTCCATTCTTTGTGAAAGGAGTGTCAAAAAGGAACCGATCAAACACTTGTGGAATCACTCTAGCAGACCTTGGCGACTTTCTTTCTTTCCGAATGTCCAAGTCTCTGTCATCAAGGACTGGATCAACTGATGTTATTTGCAAATAACACACTCCAGCTTTCAGATCTCTTGCAACAACTTGTCCAGAATCAGGGATAATGTGTAAGGTTTGACCACCTTCGACAACCAAATTTTCATAGATGTTCCCCATCACTTGCATTATGTCCCCAAGGCGGACATCTCGAGCCTCTCGATAGACATATTCTTTCCCATCAAGTTTCCCAAAGCGACTTCCATAGAATCCTACACGGTAATATGTTGCATCCTTGAATGGGATTGGGCTTGAGTCTTGCTCTTGCAAGGACTCATATATACTACACAAGGAAGTATGGCACTTTGACAGTTGGCCATATGCTCGCCGCATTTTGTGGACTGGAATGATGAGCTCTAATATGTCCACACAGAAGTGGAAAAGTTCTGCTTGGACGAAAAGTTTGTTTGCAAGCTGCAGATATTTGACAGCAGATTCAACTGTGAGCTTTGATGCACCATAGCCTTCAACTTCTGCTGCTGCTGCTTCTCCAACCACAGCACCTTTAAGCATTGGGCATATTCGGCATAAGGCTTCTACGTGCTCTTTCCTCCAGATGTTGTCCTTTTGACCCAGTATGGCCTGCAAGAAACCACTCACAGTCACCTAACATCAGAAAAATTTCCTGCTTTCATTCAATGAAAAACCAAATGAGCATCACTTTATTTTGAACACAAAAGCTCCACAGTAACCATCAGGAGCTGTTTATCTGGTGCAACTGGTTAGCAAAAGGCCAATTACAATCCTAATGTGAGGTGATCCTAATTCACCAGGCCAATACACACAAGAAGTCATTGATAACCTTAATTTAACCTCAGAAAATTGCTATTCAGTTCTGGCTTATATAAATCCTGGGGTTCAACCACCCCAGGATGATCTGGCACCTAGGAGGAAGAACCTTGAGTTTGAGCTATAGGTACATAACTTCAGGGTGTAATTAGGATCCAAAATAGGATAGATTGAACATGTGGTTCCATATTGGTAAGCACATAATGGTAAAGCAGTTAGAACCTGGTTGTTCACCTGCATAATAACACCAGCAACAGCAACAGCACACTGGGCAGCTTCTGCCCAGGATTGATTTTGTTGATGAGCATCACAGAGATATAGAAGCCACATGATGTGGAGATCAGGTACATGTGCATAAGCCCAGGCAAGCCCATGAAAACCCTCTGTCAATCCATACTTGTCTGTCATTCTTCCTGGCGACTGTCCCTTCAAAATACACAGTAATAAAATAAGAGATGCTAACAACAAATGCCACAAGTCAAGAAACATTTGTTGTATAATTAAACTAAACCTAAGGAATGATTCTAGTCCAGCATATTTCATCAGATTGTGGAGTGATCAACCTGTCAGTAAAAAACTTCAAAGATCCAAAGAAAGAACTATATATCTGTAACCAAGAATTAATGCCTTGAACCAGAACTCCAAAACAGTGTGATACAAAACAAAAAAAACCTATATATTGTTTGGAAGATGAATTGGGCTAACCCATTGCGTATGAGCATTTGCCAACACAGTCAAACAGTGCTTCAATCTGGTGGTAGATGAGCTGGAAGTTCATATGTGAATGATTGGCTTATATCTGGGTCCTAAGTAAAGACAGGATATATGGTCTTACAAGAAGTGCATGCTGAGTGGCAGCATCCAAAGCCTTGAGAAGAGTGCTAGCAAGGTCAGCCATTTCCGACCAGTGCCATAAATTTTTTGGTGTGCCCTCTAGTGTTGCCTCTAGGGTGCTCTCAGAAAGACTGCATTCCTCCAGGAGAGTAGGGCTTAGATTCTCAGCAGCCATTTGCTGGAGTGATTTCCGCAGTCGTTGAGCCTCTCCACTTTCCTCTAACCGCCCATCCATCCTTGTCTGAGTTACTTGAACATCTGACATCAGTTCAGACAGGGTTATTGTGAGCATCACCCGTAGTCGCGCGATGTTCTGGAAGTAGTAGAATGACGTCTGTCACAAAAAAAATTGGTCATTAGTCATCAAACTTGCATTAATCCTCACTGTCACAAGTTATAGGTAGTTGCTGCGAGTCAACTTTGCAAATTATACAGAGAGGAATGTAGCTGCATTCACTTTATGCAAGTATTCAGGTACCATGCTAGAGCTGCTACTTATGAACAAACCCAGACCTTGCAAAGAAGAGGGTTAAAATATCTTTCATAAGAATAGAGAAATCTCCATTCTCACAATGAAGAAGAAACAGAAAGAACCAAACTAGGGAAGACAGAAAACAAACAAAAAACGAAAAACACACACTGGTATGAACAAAAGTGCCAGTCTCACACCTGTTCAGGGACCATCAACAGTAGTATGTACGATAGTGACTCAACTATCACAACTTCCCCACTGACTTCATCAGCTCCCTACAGTGGGTCAAGGCCGGTGACAAGCACCAACCTACAAACTGAGTTTCTGCTGCAATTCTGGAAGCAACGGGAAGACTCAGCCAAACTACTGGCTAGCAACAGACCCCACAACAAAGACCAGACAAAGAAACAAAGAAAGACAGAAAGGGAAAAGAACAGGGAAAGACTAAGAACAAGTGGGCTTACAGGAAGCTCCCCACTTACAAGACCTGAAGCAAAATCATTCTGAAAATGCCAAAAGCGGAAATTCCAAACAGGAATTTTTCTTTAAGAA
>Ga0116227_10007274_pt1 | contig 21753 bp, 21 predicted proteins | sample S1TSphgellanicum_FD_89693 | JGI IMG/M metagenome (GOLD analysis project Ga0116227, IMG submission 89693) | Host-associated microbial communities from peat moss isolated from Minnesota, USA - S1T2_Fb - Sphagnum magellanicum MG | ecosystem: Host-associated > Plants > Peat moss > Unclassified...
CCAACTCCTCCCCCACCCCACCCCCCCAAAACAAAGCATTTGGTTTTTTTTTTAAATGTCTTGTCACCTACTCACTTCACTTCAATTGGGTAGGTACATATGGTAGTACATTGTACCTACTTACCTACCTACCTACCTCCCTTCTCTTCCTTGAAGTTTATAGTGTTTTTTGGTTTTTTTGGTTTTCTTTTTTTTTGTTTTTTGAGGGATTTTTTTTGTTAGGCAAAGTGGTGATCATCCATAGGAAGAAGATGTAGAAGAAATGGTGATCCACCTTAGGATGATTTAGCCAAATATGGCTATCATCCAGAGATAAAGTACAAATCTTTAGTTATCTTTCTATATTTTTGGCTACACAAAATGAAAACCAAATATATGAATTTGGTAATGTTAATTTTTCTCTTTTTCTTTTTTCTTCACCTTTTGGTGACTGAAAACCTCAAAACTCATTTCATTTTTTTTTTAATTTTATTTTTTTTTTCTTTTAGGTGAAAATTGGCCAGTGAAAAAAAAAGGCTGCAAGTTGAAGATGACATGAAAAAATTGATAAATAATATTCAACAACAACAAGCATTTTTCTTGTGTGTAAATTTAGGTTTGCAAACCACATGGGATAAATCTGAAGTGCTATTTACAAATGTATTGGGCAACCCTTGGGAACCTCTTGGGAACATGATGAGAACACATTGGGAACAAGGAAAAAACAAAAATTTCCCTTCCCTTCATTTCTCCTTGCCCTGAAATTTTTTTAAAAATTGAACTTATCATGTGTGCACGCTAAGTCTTTTCATTGGTTGCATGAAATTTTTACCTCCAAAATTATTCATCGCCATTTTTAGTCTAGGGGGGCACCAATTGTGGGACATAGTATTGCAAGCACCAAACATGTGCATATAGAGCAAATTTATTTAAAATTTTATGTGATTTTAACTTTTTCATATGAATTTTGATTGAAGTGTTTTTAACTATAAAGTTGTAGCCCTTTTCAAGACCTTTTCCAATGATAAGTCACAAGTTTATATGAAAATGAACATGAAAATGATTGTGATTACAAAACGATTTGAAACTTGATTATTTCTTGAGGAACTTGAACCTTTCCCTTGAGAAAATACATTGCTCCCAAGAGAAGTTGTCCTTCTCCTTGAAAAACGTGGGCCCTTTCCTAAGGAAAATAAATTGTTCCTCATGGAAGTTACCCTTTTCTTGGGGAACTTGGGCCTTTCCCTGGAGAAAATTCAATACTCCTTGAGAAACTTTTCTTTCTCCTTGTGCAAATTGCTTTGTGTAATACTTCATTTGTTCTTACAAAACTTTTTTGTTTTTTAGAAACTTCATTTTGCTCCATTGGGAACTTACATTTTTCCTTAGGGTAATGAATTTAAGACTAACAATTAATCTTCTTTTCTTTGAGGAAGTTGCTTTCTAATGGTAATTAACTTTGAAATTTTATTTAAATGTTTTATGTATTTTTTAATCCATTTCCTTTGTTGGCAAAACAAATTTTTAAAAAGATTAAACCTTTGACCTTTGGAAGGGAGGATTTTAACCATTACGTCATTTTATTTTAAAATTGTTGTGTAAAAAATATACTTATAACATAGTCATTATGTGGGTACAATAAAATATATATATAGTTTTTTTCATGTTGGGCATTGTATTGTAAATGCGTTGAACTAGGTGCCACATTTAACTCATTACCACTATTTAATGTTTGTGGATTTTCAAAGAATCCTAGGTCCTAGGAACTTTGAAACCTCCAAAGGTGAAAAGTTCAAAAAACCTTGACAAGCAAATAATCAACAATGGAATTTTTTTGAAGTTTTTTCAAAGCTCCTATTAGGTTTGTCAAGTCAAAAGTTCAACTCTAATTTTATTTATTTTTAAATTTGGTACTTGTGATGTGTTTGATAGAATGTTAAACATTTTGTAATTTATATGTTTCAAAGTTGCAATTTTTTTGCATTGTTTAACATTCAAAACGGGACAACATGAAGTGCAACATATCATAATTACATAATTACAAGATTGCTAGCAAGTATGAAAATCACAAAATTGCATTTGACATACCCTTTTTGTTTCATGTTTTGTGACTTTTTTGTTTAGTGTAGAGGTTGCAAGTTGTAAAATTACATTTGCATCGATAACAGACCAAGGACCATAAACCTCCTTCAATGAACTTTCAAGACGCTTCATCCCAAACTTGTTTATCAACTTGCTTATAGGCTTAAAAGTGCGCTTTAGACTACAAAGAAAAAAAGTGATTATGTGCTTGCTAAGGCCCCAAAATTTTCACAAGCAAATGACAAAAATCGTGAACATAAGATTTTAATTATGCATGAAGGTGAGAACTATGACCTAATTTCTAGTGTGTGTGGAGCACCATTGCCATTGTTGCATGGAAGTGGAACCAAGCAACTTGACGTGTCTACCACATCAAAAAATCTAAAAGTTCTACATGCATAAACTAAGTTTTGGAAACCTTGGAACTATATTTCTATCACATGGGTTTTTTATAACATAAATGATGGTAGGCCTATAGATTTGATTCAATGCTCAATTAATGCATTGCATTGTTTGCTAAAACAAATAAGTTGGTCCTACAATAGCTAATAGGGGCTTATCACCTACTTCAAACCTAATGGCATCCTAACCATGGAAAAACATATAAAAGTTAAGCAATTGAATCTTCGTCAAAAGTTTGTTAAATAAATGAACATCATAAAAACATCCCCATTGGACATCCAATGACCTAATAAAAAATCTCTAAAATTGGATGTATCTCTTAATCTAACTTTTTTTAATTCCATGGATCCATTTTTAAATGACCACAAGTAACAACGAACATTTTTACAAGATTTGGCTCTTTCCATGATCGAATCTTGTTTACCATATTGAATAGTTAAAATTGTTTGGCTACAATGTTTAACATTGCAAGTATGTCCATGAGTGGTATTCCTTTCAAAGAAGACCTTCACAAAACAAATACTAGCCAAGTTGGTGGAAAAGACAAAGAAAACTTGTATGTATTACTTGCCTTGGAAGAATGCATGTTGGCAACAACTTTTGGTCTTTGGATGTCAATGGGTGCCCACGACACCTTTGCACTTGTTGTCAATTTCATTTACGCATATTGGTAGCCCAAACACAATACAATTTAAGGTTATTTGAAACAACCAAAACAAGTGGTCAAACCATGGCTCTAAAGCTTCAAGCATTGCTTAACAAATTTGGATTGAAAAAACAAATGTATACTCATGTCAAAAATGAAAACCTACAAAGTTTCTCAAAGTAAGGAGGAGGATTTCGGAGACTATTATGAATTGTGAAAGCTCAAGATTGGAGGAGCCTTTTCAAAGCACATGTTTTGGGCATGTAATGTCAAAGGTGTGTTAATATGGGACAACATATAACAAAGTTTGTGTGGGCTTACATAACATTTTTGTCATATTTGCCTAAACAAATTTTTTTAAATACATAACATGGCTAAAAGCATTTGTGAAAGGATGTCAAGATTGGATGAAACTTATATTGATGTGAGTTTGCCACCTTGGAAACTAAATATCTTTGTGGAAACAAGGTGATATTCTACCAATTTTCATGAATTATTAAATTTTCCCAATTTTGGCATTTTCTTATGTTTTGTGAGTTATAAGTTTTGGGTTTTAGTGGGAAGTATATGTGATCTTGTAATCTGGAAATTCTAGCCCTTCTATTTTGTGAAATTGTAGGTGTGATGGAGATTAGTTGGATGGCATGATTTGTTTGATTTCATTCAAATGACAATCACTTTTCTAGGGTTTCAAAATGGGCAACATGTTTAGATTTGAATTGCTTTATTATGTGCCATTTTGAGACTAATGAAATATAAGAATGTAAACAACTTTCATAATATAATTTCAAGGTCATAATTGTTTGCTACATTTTGAATTTGGTAAACTTTGAACCACCAAATATCTAAATTATTCACCTATACAAAGACCTTTTTTCACAAATTTGTCTTCCATTTTTACACATGTTGGTTGGTTTTGGATACTCACCCAAACTTTAGTCAAATAAATACATAAACAATTTGTTGGTTGGGGCTCATATCAAAGTCAATAATGATGGGTGATAATTTAAATCGATATGCTTGGGGAAGTTTTATGAATGGGTACAATTTTTGATCTTTAGTTCCCCAATTTTTTGTTACATGGCATTATTAACCTAGGTCCTTGTATATGTTGGTTGCATCTAGTAATTTTGATTTGACAATGAGAAGATTTTGGTTTCACAACATTCAATTATGATTTTGATCTAAGATTTTGAAATTTTTGATTTTAGTTTATTGTTGAAATCCCAATTCAATTGCAAAAGGATTTCCCATGTAATATTTTGTGTCATTTTTAGATTTATCATGCAAATGTGCCTAAAATGGAACTAGATTTTGGGGCAAGTGGTTTAGGGGTCAACATAGTTAATTGGGTCTTATAAACAATTGAAGAACATCTTTTAATATTGGTGCTTGTAATGATGTAAAAATGCTTACATGAAGGTTATGGAGAATATATTCAGGGCAACAACTAGCAACTTATGTGCCTTTGTGTTTATTTTTCTTTTATACACATTTTAATAGTAGTTTTCACATCTTCCAAAACAACATTCATTGTGTGTTTTTCTTTTTCAATCTTGATAATGAATTAAAACCTTTTTTTTGTGCAGGTTTGTAAATAGAGTTATCATGTTCCAAAATGCACTTTTAGGAAGCTATTGTAGTATGTTATAATCAACAAACATAACCTCATGTTATTGGTCAAGTGTTTCCATTATTGACATGGAATATGGCGCAAACTATTGTCGATAAACTTTTTTTTTATTGCCTTTGCATGTGTGTTTAACCATTTCCATCGACATTGGTTGTTGACTAACACATTAACACAATAATCATTATGATTCTAAAGCTTTAAAAAGATATAATCAACCAAGTTATACCAAATAACATGATGGACATGACTGGATGAGTGGGTATCATGACATTGAAATACTTGAACTTTCTACAAATATTTGTAATATATATATTTTTTTAATAAAAAATTTGAAACCAAAAATGTTCATAATATGTTGTGTTTAATGTTGGAACCCTAATACAACAATTTACACCTTGTTTTTTTTATTCATTGGCAAAGAGAAAGGCATTTGTGTTGTAAATGAATATGACTTGAATGCATTATGCCCAATGTTGCTAAAATGTTATGAACAATTCCATCATGTTTCAAATGTTCCATGTGATTTTCAGTTTGTTCAAGTGAAAACAAATGCTTGGACATTTTTAAAATGGCATCATGCACTATGAACCCTTGAAAAACATGTTGATGGGGACATTTTTTTTAGACAATTTTAAGTTGACATCAAGGACATTAGTTGGCCTCTGCAATTGTGGAGTAAATATGAAACAACATTTCCTATAGCAAGGTGGTTGGTGTGGTAAATTTTGGGTATTGTTGGGTTTCAAATTGGCATAGAACTTATCTTTTCACTTGCAAGTATACTTACGATTTTTCTTTAGTGCAAGTTGCAAATTGATAATCTTGATAATCACTTTTTATGAACAAAAATTGGACTAACAATCCAAAGTTTGGTTGCAATACTCAAAAGAACATGGAAAAGGTGTTTGAGCTTAAAACAAACTTGGTGGAAGAATTGGAAGAAGAATTTGCATGTGCTTATGAACATGAAAAGGTTTCATGTCTACATGAGCAATAAGGGAAATCTATGTTCTTGTTGTCAATCCTCTCAATTTATATCCTACATTTGAAAATGTCACACATAAATTGATGCATGATTCAATGTCAATGTTTTGTTTGTGTCCATTGTGATGAAGTGTTTGCATGACATCATTTTGCTTCATTTTCCCTTTGGCACATGTAAAATGTATTTAACAATGCCAGTGTCATTTAAATTTTGAGCTTAGGTACTTCATATCAAAAAGCTCTTGAAATACTTAGTACTAAAAATGTATTTATTATTTACTCATTGAACTTTGACTTGTAGAGGGGTTGATGATTGTTCTATAGTTCAAAATTTTGAAAGGTGTGATTGATGGGGAACATTTAAGGCCATAAAATGAGAATTGTTGCATTAATATTTATTTCTTGCCTTGCATCAATTTATTGCAATATGTTGAACATGAATGATTTGGTCGATTGTTTCTAGGTTTAACAAACATGAACAAATGCTCAAGTTGATGTTTTACAATATGATTGGAAAGGTATTTGAAATAAATTACAACATGGTTTAGGGACAATTTTTTATGGAAAGCTTTTGCAATTTGTGGTTTTTGACAAGATGGAGGCAAGATCTTGGAACCAAGCTCAATATTGGGTTCATTAGAAGCATTTTTGGAATTCTTGAAAAGCCCTACCATTAATATATTGGCAAGATTGTGTCCACGATTATTTTACATATTTTCATGAATATTTAAATTTTTTTTGCCAATCCTACCTAATATGAAGATACTTTCAAAATTTGATGGACATAGATTATAGATTTCATTTAATTCCACTTTTTCAGGAATGTTCATTAGGTATACCTATAATAGGACCTTTTCCATTTTGTCATTAGTTGTTTATATTGTTTTGGAATGTTCACCAAATGTTGTAATGATATTGAAAGTTCATTTTCTTGTGAGAGCTTGTTAAAACATTCCTTTATTTTAACTGTTGTTGGTTTTGAACTTGGCTTTAAGAATTGGTAATTTTTTTTATGCAACAAAGAATGGGTAAAATGTTGCAATGAAAATTGTGCTGACTAAAATAGATGAAATGCAAAAAATATTTAGTTGCCATTTTGAACATTGAAAATAAACTTGTGAATTACACGACTCAACAAAATCAATGTCAGAAAGGATTTCATGAATTGCAAAAACTACATACCAACATTTGCAAATTAGTGATTCAAAGATTCTATTCATATATCCATCATATAATTAGGTTATTTGAATTAGAGAATCGTTGCATATAACATGTTCTTTGCTCACAAGATAATCAACCTTGTTAAAAATCGAAGAGGTTTGAATTTTTTTAACGACTAAAACTCTATACATAATCTTCCTCTTAGGCTACAAGGCACCTTACAAATTATGTTCAAATTATGTCAATATTTTGAAGCCAAGGGTTGATTGGGGTTAAATTGTGCTCAACTTGGAAACTAGGGCTAACTACTAGGTAACATGGTTGCCATGATGTCAAACACCATAACCCCATTTGGACTTGCCCTTCCTTTTTCATGTAACATGATACTTTGTGATGATAACTTGTGTTGATCAGGGTTATTTTATTTTATTTTCAACTTTGCGATATCAAAAATTTGACGATTTTTTTTTCAAAACATTAGAAAAACTAGTCAAATTCGCACTAGAAAAACACATTCCTCAAAAAAACAAATTTGATCCCAATTTTTTTGTGTTCAGAACTTTTTAAAAAATAAAATAAATTGTCAAACAAAAATCATTGCTGATGCTTCTTGTGAAAGAAGCATAATTATTGATATGCAATTACAAGTCTACAAGTCATCTCATTGAAATTCTTATTGTAATGATACATGTGATGCTTTGTATATAAAAGATCATCATTTTTACAACTACATAAGCATCATGTGATTACTATGCCATTCTCATGCTATTATATCTTCTTCACTATTGTAAAGAATCCTTTTCGGTTGGGTGTTGTGGAAACTTGTGATGTGGGTGATGTTGTTTCATTAACTAGTTTGAGTAATAAGTGGGGGATGACTGACTTGATTGGCTTGTGGGTGGGGTAAGTAAGTAGGGTATGGTGACCACACCCTAAACCCTAAACCCCATATATGGGTCATTCCTTGACCTAGGATTGGGTTTCTTGTTTGGGAACTTCCTTTCCTTTGTGGGGGAGCTAAGTGATGTCTTGCTTTTACTTTTGGTATGTTGAGGAGATAAAAATAATCCTCCATATGGAAAAGATTTTTATTTTTTTTGGGGGGGAAAATAAGAAATTTTTTTTGGTTGTGTTCCCACCATGTTCTCAATATGTTTCCCAAAGACATTACCCAAGTTCCCAATGTTCTCAATATATGTTCCCACTAGTACCCCACTTTTATATGGTTTGCCCAATAAAGTTCCCACCTTCTCCAAGGGAAGGCATTACATCTTCACATATATAAACTTCTATTTTGGGGAGCTTTCAAAGTTTTCATTTTTATTTTTTTTTGTTTTCGTGATCGACCAATCAAAATTGCAAATTGTTGTTGGGATGGGGGGCATCATAGGGATGTGGGAGTGTGGAGGTAGGGCACCAAATTAAGTGAACAACTCGTTACTCCTCTAGCCAAGGGGGTCAATGTGAATCGATTGATCACGTGGTGGACCGATGGATGGCGGATGGATGAAAAGCTAATTAATAGATACCGATACCTAATGTGGCATTGTTGTGTTCATGTTCTAGAAACAATTCTCAAGGCCCCATGAAGAAGGATGATGGTAGCAACTTGAGTCACCACATACCACAATCTTGACACACATACGGTATTGTGCAAAGAAATTGAACCTCGAGTAAAGGGAAGCTCGTCATTCACTCATTCATTCGTGCACATTTCATTACATCTTTTTGAAGCTAAAAGGCTAAGCCTGGTCCCAACTCCGAACCATGTGCAGAAGAGAGTATGGGCTGTTCAACACCTACCCATGTCAAAGTGTATTCCCCAAAATAATCTAATATGCTAAGGGATTGATTGATTCAACATAATTTTTTTTAAGTAGTACAAATGGGGTCACAATTTGTTTTCAAATTGACCATATGGTGGTGTTATAACTAAGATTTTTTGCCTTCATCACACATGATTGGAGGAATCATCGGTGCCAAAATGGTGTGTTCAATGGTGCCAATGCCTAGAGACAATGGTGAATAATTCCGTTAAAAGGAAGGAAGGAATCATGAGCAATGTACGTGATATATTATTATGTTAAAAAACCTAAAACTTCAATCGACAAGGGGTGTGTCACACTATGGCCTTGCAATTTACATTAGAAAGTATTTTAAGGCAAAAGGAGAATTATGGAAATTCAAAATATTTCACCATGCAAAAATATAATCTTCAAAAAAAAATTCTCTAAAAGAAACCAAAATCCTTCAAGATACTCATAACTCTATTACTAATCTCAAGTTTCAACACAAACCAAAATCTAATGTTTCAAAAATCCTTGTATAAAAAATAGACCTATTATTATTACCTAGGGGACAAAATCCATTAAGCTACTATATACTCTATAATAATGAATGTAAACACAAATATCCTTGCCTTGGTAGTAGGCAAGGCCAACAAATTACTTCGGATCTCCCTTTATCCTCAAGGCCATTTAAAACTTTCCAAAGTTGAATGTACATTCCATCAACATGTGCACAAGAAACCCTATCTATTTTTACACATAGCTTGCTAGCATATAACCTAAAACCTAGACAAAAATCCATAGTCATAGCCATACTCTTCACAATTGTAATACTATGACAAGTAAAAGTATATACTTACACAATTGGGTTCAAAAGCAACAAAAATGGAAAACCCAATTGAACTTTTAACCCATTCACAATGCCCACCAAGGGACCACCAATTCACAAGCTCATACCATCCTCATTTGGTTACAATTTTTTTTCACACGCCCTCAATGGGTGTGTGTATTCTTCAATCCCACTTGGAGAAAAAAAAACCATTGAAACTAATGAAACAAACACCGCAAGTACCACACCAAAACCTTGTCCATTAGTCGAGTACAGGGAGGAGGTTGTAAGGTTGAAATTGTATATAGAATTGTTACAATTTGTATAACGCAAGTAAAATTTGTGAGTAAAATCGAAGAATGAATGACACCTACCTATATACCTATTCACCTCTCCTATATTCATTAGATGAGGTGCCTCCCAAGTTCAATTTTTCTTTTGCAATGAGCCAATATGATTGGCCTATCACTCAAAACAAATGAAACTAGGGAGGCTCCCCAAAATAGAAGGTTCTATTTTGAAGTATAGAGTTCCTCCCATTTGGCCCACCTAGAGAGGTGAAAGGAAGGAGGACAACATTTGCCAAAGCATATGGGATAAAAGCGAGGTGCTATGGAGAACATGTTTGGGAACACATTGCGAACTTGGAGAATATATTGAGAACCTGATGGGAACCCATTAGGAACTTAAAGGGAACATAGGGGGAACACATTGGGAACCAGGAAGCCTATGAGATTATTAAGGCTCCCATTCAAATAATCTTATTGACCACATAAGCTTTTTGTTGTTTTTTTGTTTTTTTTGGCCTCATGCCTAAGCATAAGCCTATTCCATAGACCCTATATAATTGTGTATATTGTATACATTAATATTGTAACCCTTCGGTTAAAAAATAGTATGTCACAAACACCCAATAGGCTACAACTCAAAACAATTTGGTTTAAATAAATTTGTGTTTCAAAAATATGGAAAATTTGGTTAACCTTCTTCTCTAGCAAAAAAAAAAAAAAAAAGTTGATGTTCGATTTAACAAGGATTTAACAAGAAATTGCCAGATTTTTATATTTGGTTCCAATAGGTTTAGCCAAAAACAAAGAATGATGCCTTAAATTCTTCAATCTTCATACACCATTTAAAAGCCAAATTTGGCTAAATATTTGGCTATGGATCAATCACCAATTGTTGGCTAGATAAGGCGAAATTTTTTTGTTTGAAATATGGCAACTTGGGGCCAATGAAAATTTCAAAAAATTCTCTATTTTCTTTCACAATTTTTTTTTCTTTGATTCAAAAATAATAATTTTTAAATAATAATAATAATAATAATAATACTAATAATCGGTACGGAAGCTCCCAAGGTACTATGGTAGCATAGGATACGACTTGGTGTTCAGTAACAGTGTCGTTACACATAAAACATGCACCGGGTAGTCAAAGAAAAGGGCGCACAATGTCTTTGGCACACACGGATAATCCTATAATTTTTTTGGGCGAAGCGAAAAAATAAATACACCCGTGTTTAACGTGAGGTCCGAGAGGCGGAAAAAAAAGGCCCTTTTGGACAAGCACTGTATGTATGTATTATTATTATATTTCCTCGGCTACTCGGTACTCGGGACCATGTTAATCGGCACAAAATTAGCAAAAGAACAAACAACAATCTATTCACCAACACCCCCCCCTTCCCTTCTTAGAGATTTCAAACAAAATACCAGCAAAGCAGGGGAGGCACCATTGTTTTGGAGATCTCAACGTGTGACAAACACCCAAAACAAAAACAAACAACCTTAATATGTAGATGTAAATTTGAAGGTTCAATGTTGAAATTTTTAAAAAATAAAAATAAAATTCTAAATTCAATATTTCACTAACTTCTCTATTTTCCTTTATAAAAATATAGTTCTTTGAATTTTTATTTTATTTATTTATTTAATTTTCAATATTTCTACAAATAATTTAATTCATGTCAAAGCTGCCAAAGGGTAGTACTAATAGGAGGGCATGAAAGTCAAGAAATCCAAAGCACATGGACATGGTAGAGGGGTGACTGACATTGTCAATTAGATCAATGACCCAAGTGGGTGACACCATCTGTGCATTTTACTTATATCACTTGCTCAATTATTGCTGTACACAACACTCTTCACAAACATTGGTGATTGTGTATGTTCTGCATATATATTGACTTTTGTGTGTTATCTGCACACTCTGCACATTGTCCTTTGTTGGCCTTGCCTACTACACCCAAGGCAAGAATATTGTGTTCAGATTCATTATAGAGTATACTAGTGGGTACCTGTGACCTTTGGGCACTGTGAAGTTTCTCGGTTTCTTTAAACTTGGTTCATGTTTTAATTTTTTTAAGAAACTTTTATCTTTTTCTCTTTTTTTAATGTGTTTTTTATTTTTATTATTATTTTGTATAATAAAAATAAAATGTTTCTTTTTCACTTTTATATTTTTGTTTATTTGGATGCAAGTTTGAAGTTTGGAGAAAGAAGATACACCTCATTCTTTTTCAAGTAAGGTTTTTCTTCATATATAAGTAAACTAGTAGCTTCAGGGATTTTGGCCCCCCTAGGTAATAATAATAATTATAGGTCTATTTATTTTTATATGAGGATTTTTGAAAGATGATATTTTGGTTTGTGTTGAAACTTGAGATTAGTTATCATAGAGTTATACTAATATCTTGAAGGATTTTGGTTTCTTTTAGAGGATTTTTTGAAGATTGGTATATTTTTGCTATGGTGAAATATTTGAATTTCCATAATTCTTCACTTTTGCCTTAAGATACTTTTTAGTCGTAAATGGCAAGGCCGTAGTGTGACACACCCCTTGTTGGTCTTGCCTACTACCAAGGCAAGGATATTTTGTTTAGATTCATTATAGAGTATAGTAGTAGCTTAAGGGATTTTGGCCCATACTAGGTAATAATAATAATAATAGGTCTATTTATTTTTATATGAAGATTTTTGAAAGATGATATTTTGGCTTGTGTTGAAACTTGAGAATAGCTATAATAGAGTTATAATATATCTTGAAGGATTTTGGTTTCTTTTAGAGGATTGTTTGAAGATTGGTATATTTTTGCATGGTGAAATATTTGAGTTTCCCATAATTCTTCTTTTGCAATAAGACACTTTTTTAAAATGTAAATGGCAAGGACAAAAAGTGTGACACACCCGACAACACTTGCTGTGTTGATTGATTGACACATCCAGTTCAGTTCAGTTCATCAACTTGTTGGACTCAGCATGTGAAGACTTACTTCCTTTCAATTCAATTCAATTCAATTCAAAAGAAAACACAAAAGTCTTCATGAGAACTACCCAAGTACAGACAAGTTTTGGAGTCTTTGTATAGGCACCCACCCACAGACAATGTTTTTTCAACTTAGCTGTTGAATGAAGGGATTCTTTTCCACACAAATTTCAAACACACACACACACACACACATACACATAAAGTGTGAAGAGAAATAAATCTCTTCAACTTGTCAATCTAGATAGGTAGCTAGCCTTCCTTGACAAATGTGCCCACAAAAATCCATTTTTTTTTTTTGTGAGGAATTGAGTGATGGAAACATGGGCTTGGCATGCATGTGTTGGACAATTGAGACATTGATGTACATAGCTGAACTTGCTGGGCAAGAGAGTAATTTGAAGTCAGTAGTAGTACTAGGAGCTTCCAAGTAGGTGAAGAGGTGAGAAAGGTTTAGGAATTAACCAGGGTTTGGTGGGAATTAACCATGGTTGGGTTGGGGTGTTTTATAGTTGTGATTAGAGTTCATCCCCCCCCAAGACTGTCTCATTCTCAATTGGTGTGTTGGTGGTGGGTGCTGGTTCATGTGAGCTTGAATTTTGTAGTGGTTTTTTTGTCACTAAATTGGCTTGTTTCCATTGAGCTCATCTAGGCTTGTACACCGAGCTGGTTCCTATGAGATTTTAGTCACCTCTTTAAGGCTTTTTCCTTCACTTTTGCATCTTTCACTAATTTCTTTTTGATGTGGTATTAATCTATGTTGGGTGGGATATGATTTTGATACACAAGTTTGGTTTAAAGTACTAATTATTAGGCTTTGCAAAATATTCTTCATGAGAGTTTGTGGCATCCTTATCCCAAGGGGATCATGTTCTATATACCCTTTGTAATATTATATCATATTTTAGACAAGCTTTTTTATTTTGTGGGCATAATAATGGGTTTTTTCATTGTAGATAAAGGCCTTATAAATTGACCATTTTACCCAAATCTCATGCCAATTAGCAAACTAGCTATTGGTCCTAAAATGACATCAGCATTGGTGTATGAGGAGGTATCAATATAATCACATCATTTTATTTTATTTTTGTGCCCACCATTTTTGACTTTCCATTCAGAATGGGGTCCTTAAGCCAATTTTAAAGAGGTTGCATGAATGGTGTCCCATACAAGCTTTCCAGGGAAGTGTCAATGAATCTCCCTTTCCATGTATATGTACATGTATTGCAACCCTTTAACTTTGATATGACCAACACCAACATGAGGTATGATTTAACTTTTTTTTTAAAAATTTCATTAGTTTATCTCATGTGGTAGATTTGCATAGGTATATATATTCCCTCCCTTGTGACTATGTTTGATGACATCTTGTTTTGTTCTTATTTTGATTTTTTACTTGCTTTATTTGTGTCAAGTGATGTCATGGATTTGTTTAGATCAATGTTTGAGTTGTTCACATTCACCTATATTCAAAAAAATTGTTTTAATGATGTTGTTTTTGAAAGACCTTTCAACTCAATGGCATTTTTATCACAAATCACATCTATCAACTCCAACATAAAACATTATAGAAATCTCAAATCAATCTTATGGGTTTGTAACATATCTATATAATAAGATTGGTGTTTTTTTTTTTTTTTTTTGTTCACATTTTATTTTTTCCAAACTATGGGGCCCCCTTTTTTGACTTGTAGTATCATTGGAAAGAGCTCCATGAGACAATGTGCATGTTCATCATTTCACAAATTTTAGACCAATGAAGCAAAAGTTATTGAATTTTAAATGATTTTTTCATTGAAAATTAATTCAAACTTATAAAAATGGTTTTTTTCTGTGATTAGGTTTGAGAGAAAGTTGTGTCTCTTAGTGATGTCAATGGGGTTTCTAACAAGTTATATCTTTTAAAGTTTTAAAGATGATCACATTTGAGCCAACGATTCAAAGGCCCAATAGTTTCTATTGTTCAAATAGTTTAATTCAAAATTCATGGATGAAGTTCATCCATGAATATTCATTTTATCCATAATGGATGAAATACATTTATTGTAATCCATTTTCATCTATAATGTATATTTTAAAGTTACTCTTAAGGTAATTGAATGGTGGTTGTTATTGAAAGCTTTGCAAAAGTTTTTGTTTCATTCACACAAAATCAATACACATAAATGTAAGACAACCCATTGCTTTCAATTTGAAGTATAACCTTGTAATTTAACTTTATTCACCTTTTGTGTCCATGATTTATATTCACTAGTGTAACATGTGCCATTAGTCCAAGTGTGAACTAATTACCCAACTAATGTTTTCCTTCCAAAACATTTTTTGCAATTTAATTGAATTTTCAATGACAATAATTATTCAAATTTGCATATTTGCCACACCTTAGGTCTACAAATTTCCAAATCACCTTCATTAAATCCTAACCACTAAGGGTTTTCCAACAACACCAACAATGCACCCAAAGTCCCTTATAATTTGTAGTTTTCATTTAAATGAATTTTCAATAAAAATGTTGTCCAAAAATTGTTTAATATTCAATAACTTTTTCACCATAGGTCAAAACATTATATAACCAACTAGGCACACACCTCTGTTTATCAAGGCTTTCCAATGGTACCAAGAGTGTAACAAAAGGCATTGTGGTATGGTAAATCTCAACATGAAAAGAAAAAAAGAAAAAAGTTATTGTCTTTCATAAATAAATGTTTTTGAGTTTTTCTCTTGAAGTAGCACAATTTGCATATGGCACATTTGTGCATGGTTGGGATTATGTTCAAACCTATTTTGTTTTTTAAGTTCATAAATATAGTTATTGCGTTTGTGATAATTTTCATGTTCATTACAATTCCATTACATTAACCCACTTTGATCATTTCAATTCATGCTTCTATAATGTGTAATGGCCATTATTTCACACCATTTGTTTTGGAACCTTTTTTTCAATTCAAGACTATTGGAATTAAGATGGAATTAAGATGGGTTAAAATCATCTTTACTAACAATAAGCTGTTCACAATCCAAACATATGAACATCAAACATCTTCACATAAAGCATCCCATTCCTAATTTCCTTCAAATGAAAACATTCTTCAGGCACAAGACATTAACCCCAAAATATCTTGAGAAAACATTTTCTAGAATCAAACGACAAAAGTGAAAGTTGTCACCAATTGGTTTCTATAATCATCAATGCATTGCAACATCATTCCTAAGCTCCACCTTCTAGATATTAAAAAAATAAAACGGTACAATGAAAATTTAGAGCTTACAACTACAACAAGCCTTGCCAAATTTTTATCACAATTTTGAAGCAAAAGATGTATGGGTCAATTGGATTAGCTAACAAGCAATTTCAAACCAAGTTTGTTGACCATAAGGAAGTGGCATCTTTAAAAACTAGTGTGATTTACTAATGAAAGTCACTTCATAAGAAGGTTTGAAGGGAATAAATTGTTGAAAGAAAAAAGTTCAAGAAACAGCTCACTCTATTCTTCTATTTGAATTCCTCGAAGCCTAATCCCGTTCTATAACCACTTTACCTCTAATCAAAGTATTAAACAGAAGTCAAAACCCTAATCATGAATTGGATTACAAAATCAATCTTTGGTTCTAAGTTTACTCATTCAACTCTTTGGTACTATTAGGCAAAGGATAATTAAGAGATAACAAAACTAACATAGATTGAGTTTATGCAACACTCAGCAATTGCCGCCCCAAGGTTGGAATCGCAATTTTCATTGGTAAAAAAGGAACTCATATTTGACATTTATAATTGAAGAACCCTCAATTGTTTTCACAATGACCAAATTAGGTGCTCATAGACAAGATTCATGCCAAAATGCGATTTTCAAGTTAAAATGAAAAGTTGCAATGTCCCATATGTGAAGAGCTTTGGAAACAAAGGAACAAACTTCAAAGGGAACCCGAGCTGATCCAAATATTGAAACTCTTGAAGCAATTCTTAAATAAGTTTCCATAGTATGTGTTACCAATTGAGATCGTCACCATTTCTCATTGGTGCACTCCTCATTGTGGGCAGTTCAGTTCAGAGTTCAAATCCCAGTGTTGCATGCACTAATTTGTTCAAAACCTTTGTTAAATTTATATGACAATGCCCCCCATAAACATACGAATTGAGAGAAAAAGCCCAAAACAGGATTTTTCACATCCAAATCACCTCTTTGATCAGCAATCCCCAGCTAAACTATTGAAGCCAATTGAGTCTCTTATTCCCAAATCACACTCAAACAATTCATCACAGAATGTGTTTGGGACATTAATATGTCAGTTGCTTTACCAATATGAAATGTAAACCCTAAACCCTACACCTTGGAAGGAGAGGCAGGAATGTTTACATGGATGAGGCCCCCTAGACTAAGCGGGTTTTTGTTGGGTTTTCAAAATGGGTGTGACCCAAATCAGGATCTCAAAAGCTGCAAACTTCTCCCTTTGTAGATAATTTTCAATGTCTTGTTACAGAGTCCATGTTCAGGGTTGGATATAAGGTCAAGTTCAACAATCACAACAAATACCAAGTAACTTGGATTTTTTGAAGTTTGATTAATGAACAAATATCCCTTCTTATTTTGAAACACAATGATTCTACAAAAACCCAACAAAAATTGAAACAAGTATCTTGTCACAGAATGACGAGTGTTGGGGGGCAGTTATTAGAAACAGGAACAGACCCCCGGTGGTTATCAGTGCGATTTCTTAGGATTCATAACCATGTTTCTTCAGAAAAGAATTCAAAGACCTGATTCTGGTATATGATCACGGTTCTCAAAACTTTAAAAAAATCAAACAATTGGTCAGGAAATCATCAGTTCTTTACCAATTTCTTTCATGAAAACCACAGGTTAATTAAAGAAATAACCAGCACCATCGGTTCTGTGATTCTAATATCTTTCAAAGAACCAGACCCAGCAGTACTCTGATTCTGAAATATATAACAGGATAGTAGTATTAATAATCTTCTTGGGTGCAGGTGTTTAAGCTGTCAATATGGCCGAGTGGTTAAGGCGATAGACTTGAAATCTATTGGGGTTCCCCCGCGCAGGTTCGAACCCTGCTGTTGACGTTCTTGAACAGAAGTTTCTGTGTTTTTTTCTTGCCCCCCTGGTGGTCCGGGTGGGTTTTTGGTTTCTGCCCAAAACCCTGGACCGGACCGGTCCGGTCTCTCGGTGGCCACACTACGGACCCGGCCACGCTAGTTAGGTCTTTCTCCCTGGCTTCTGTGAACATTCATTTTGGTGTAGAGAATGCATGTATGATGTCCACAGAGATGATATAGAAAATTTCTTCACATGAAGTAAACTTGGCTGTTGAACCCATCTTCAAGTTTTTCAAGTGTATCACACATCCTTCACCTCAGGAGATTGATACTTACAGTCTCTGCAGCTTCTCAGAGTCTTATTTAATAGAATGAGAGTGTCGGAACTACAGCCATTTTTCACATGTATGGTTTCTATATTCAGGAATATGTTCAATGGGTGCTTAGCTACAATGGGTGTTCTGCAATTGTTGCTGGTGCTTTTCTGGCAGAGTCATTTTGTTACCTTGTTGACCATCTGTAATTTCAGTTTCTTGTTCGTGTTTCATCTGGCATCTATTTTGCCTGGTTCTTTGCACTACATATCATGGAACTTTGGTAGAAGGATTTCAGGGAAGAATTGTATATGAAAGGGTGTTGTGAGGCACATGGGCTGTGTGTACTCTCTGGATGTTGCTCAAACTTGTTCTAGTGAGGTCTAAAGTTTTCATCTCACTGGGAGGGTTTTTACTCATTGACAAGACTAGTGAAATTCAGCAAGCATCTTGCACAGTGACTGTACTGAACCCAGTGGTACCAAGGTCAGGTTTATCAGTCAGCTTCCCACCCCATAGACACAACCCTTCATGACATTCAAAGAACCTAGATCAGAATTCAGAACATGAGAAGACAATAAAAGGGAGCATAATTGCAAAACTGACTCAGAATCTTTTCTCAGATACCAGTTTACTGATTACAAAAGAAGCTCGAAATGCGTTCTGTAAGTGCGTACAATAGGTACCTGTAATGGCAGTCACCTACTTTGTATCTTTTAAGTATCTATACATGTAGCATTTCTTTGTTTGTTTTTCCTTCACCAGATTCAACAGAGATCCTGTCAAAAACTATAATCAAGATTCTAGAAAATGGGTCGAATGCAAATACCAGTTTACTCTCACCTTGGAAAAGAAAAATTCATGATCTCAATAGAACTCCAAGCAAGAGGCTTAGTTCTAAGTAAGCTGCATTCCCCTCTCCTGATCCTCACATTCTCATCTCAAGATCCACTGGCCTTGCATGGTTGCCTCATGCCAGTGATCAGGTAGTAACAGCAACCACACTTCATAAGCTCATAACCCACAGTTCCATGTATTGACTTCAAAAATCCTTGCCCTGTGCCAATTTGTAGTTGCCTCAATTACAAAGCGATTCCTTGCAGCATGAGCTTTGCTTTAGTGCTTTGGCCTCGTAGAAAGATTGGACAAAGCAGAGCCCTTCATCTCAGCAAGAAGGGAAGCTTTAGTGTGTTGCAGCTGTTCAACACAGAGCTTCACATCAGAGGATGCTGGAAACTGAATGTCTCTCCATTGGAAACTATAGGGACCTTTGACTGATGACATCAGAAGATTGTCACTCTGCCTTTCAAATTTGGAGAACCATTTGGTGCTCATGTACTCGAGTATTCCCATGGTGGAAGGTGCATGGCATTCTGCTTCAAGGAAACTTTTGTGGCATTTGACATAATTTCCAGAACCTGCTTCAGCTAAGTGCATTTACCCATAAAGACCATGGGTAAGGCCTTCAAGGCAGCATTGTACTGCTGTGCAGGCCTTGCAATCTCAAACTGGGCTTGGAAGTCTATGTCCATGATGTAGCACTCCACAGATTTATCTCGAGATTCCTCTTTGTCACACACAACATCAATGTACTCATACTCCCCTGCACAAGCAAAATTTGGCTCTACCATCATCAGCAAACAATAGACAAATCCAGATGTCCATGACAACAATGAAAGTCCTCCTGTCTCCCCAGATGACACTGCATGTTCCAAAGAATCATCTCCCGGCTTTCAATTGCAATATTGAGGACTCTGCTCTTGCAGTTCTCTCCAAAGAGAAAAATCAAAATTTGAAAAGAAGTTTCCTGTCTTGTCCTGCTATCTGTGCACCTGCTACTAAAATTTCAAGGAAGAGCCCTAAAATATCCAGTGGCCATGGTGAACCATCAAAGAACCAGCTGAGCTACCAACCAGTCACCTGAAGCACCAAGTTCCCCACAAGACTGCCTCATTGCACAAGCAATATTATGCCATCCATTGCACTCAGGACTTTTCATGAAAAAGTTGGAGATGAGAAGAAGGTAAGAGGATCATCACCTCCAGGAACGCTGCTAGTGCTTTGTCAGCGGGACTTGCAGACAGCAGCATACCCTGAAGCCTTCAAATGCTTGACTGCAAAGCATCTGGTGCATCCTCCTCTACACTCCTTGTCACCTTGTGAGACACATGTCAAGTCCATGTCTTATTCGATGGTCAGCACCAACATATTCACTTCCGTTACAAGCTACCTCTCTACAGCAGACCCATCTGCTGCTGTTGTCAATGCCTGCTCCGAAACATATGTTTGCCTTTGAGCAAAGAATTTAGGGCTTGGGGTTTAGGGTTTACCTGGCTTTGCGATTTGGTGAAGAATAGAGAAGAGAACATGATGGGAAGGAGGAACTACTCTCGCTACTACTACTCCCATCATCATCACAGGAGTCCACACCCATGCTTCTCCTGCCGTCCTTGAGCAGCAACTGTTGTTGGGTGGATTGAAGCGGGAGCTGCGGGAGAGGGGGCCAACTTTCCTTGCGTCGCCTGAGAGACACATACGGCAGATGCCCGGTCGTCGTCTGCTGCACACTTCTCAATTCCGCAAACTGGCATTGCCATGATAATCCGATGGCGGTCGCAGCAGACAAGTAGCACGTATCGCTGTGGAATGGGAATGCCGGATTGTTGCCGACTGCTGCTGATCCTTGGTCACGAAGCCCTGGCATTCTGCGGTGAGAAATTCAGCATCACGGAATCCCCTGCTTCAAATAGGAAAGAAAACGCTTCTCTCCGTCTCTCTTCCTCTGTTTCTTTTTCTTCTTCCTGTGTGTGTGTCTCTCTCCCTCTGACAGCCACACATGCACTGATCCACCACCGAGCCACGCTCAGGAGCCCGTTCCTTCCGTCAAGGAAATCTGAAAGTCCAGAGATCCAAACTGAAGACTCAAGACTATCCAGTACACGACACTCCTTGTATGGGTTTTATGTATGACGAGGAAGAAAAGGCACAAATGGGTACAAGCAGAACAACAACAACGAGCAGCAGCAGCAGCAGCCGCAACAGATGATGAAGGATTACAAGAAACTAGTGAATTGGAGATGCGGAAGAAGCGAGGAAGAGAAGGAGATGGGGGGATGGGCAGCGGCAATAAACCACAACCCCCAACAACAAACTGCAGCACTCCGCGACTCCCATTTACAGTTTGCACACCCTAAACCCTAAACCCCTAAACCTACTCAACTAGGTACCTACTTACCTGAACATATGCCTTCCTACCTACCTACCTACCTACCTATTTTGGCTCTTTTCGACCTTCTAACACACCCTTGGTGCATTGGGAAGTTGGGTGTGAACCTACAAGAGACTTATTAAGGTCACTTTTGATGAGGGTCCAAGGCCTAGGGTCCAATGAAATAGAGCAATTCTATTGGTCGAGAGCCATAAATTATCGGACTCTGAGCCTTAAAATGAGGGTCCAAGACCAAAAAAGTGGCAAATTGAGGCTAACCTTACATGGCACCATTTTGGAGTGAAAATCAATTGGTTCCGAACTCCCTCCTCCCCCCCCCCCCCCCCCCCACCCCAACCAAAAAAAAACAACCAGTCCGAAAAAAAAAAAAAAAAAAAAAACAAAAAAAAA
>Ga0116227_10007276_pt1 | contig 21750 bp, 17 predicted proteins | sample S1TSphgellanicum_FD_89693 | JGI IMG/M metagenome (GOLD analysis project Ga0116227, IMG submission 89693) | Host-associated microbial communities from peat moss isolated from Minnesota, USA - S1T2_Fb - Sphagnum magellanicum MG | ecosystem: Host-associated > Plants > Peat moss > Unclassified...
TGTGGTTATTCAAATTGATTTTGGGGTGTTCGCAAAAAACCTTTTGGAAAAACAAAGGCCCCCCCAAAAATTTCCCTTGGGGGGGGGGGGGGACCAATCAAGTGTTAAGGATGAGGGTAAACTAGTTTGATTACTATCAAAGTCAAAAGGAAGGATCCTTTAATAATAAATAATATTAAATTAGGTGAAACACTTCATGATTTGTTGACTAAATGGGTATTAAAGGCATCTGAACTTGGGGATTCAAACATACAAACCTTGTTGTCATACAAACTTGTTAAAATGCAACCTCCATTCAACATTAAATGTAGATGCCCAATTGCATCCAATGGGCCATATCCCATAAACATACCTACATTAGAGATCCACAAGCATGGAACAAAATAGGGTGAAGGCTTCAAGTACGTTTTTAAAATTCAAGTATAATCCAACCTTAAAGATGAAATTCATTTTCCAAAATTTTTTGTGGTGGGAGATTAATGAGTACAGGAGAATTGTTATGGGTTGTCAATCAAACAAGCTCACTAACTATATTGGAAGGTGTTTTAAAGGACAAAAGAAATCTGCAAAGAAATAAATATAATCATTTATTATAGTCCTTGGTTCAAAATTGTACAAATTTGAACAAATATGAATGTAATATACTTCGTGACTAAGGTGAAAGTTGCATCAAAATGATAAAAAATTTGGGACTATTGAAAAGGAGTTTCTAAAATTCCAAATTTTGTCAAGTTATGAGTTTTGTAATTTTATAAATTCATTTAACTCATACATATGAACTTTGAATAACTATGTTTCAAAGGTAAAATTGTATTTCTTGAAATGAAATTTTCAATGCTATATCACATGCTTAATCAAGATAAAGTCATTTAACCCTTATTTCACAAGTTTTAATGCTTGGGTTCATCAAATCATCAATTTGATTCCTAGCCACTTTGTTGGCCATGTAACTCTTAATTCAAAACTCCAAATGGTGAACTAGAGCCCACTTTTGATATCAAAGTTTCAAGACCTTTCAATAGTATATAGGGAGCCAAATTTGGGCCATGTTTATTACTTAAAAATTTATCCCAAAAATCAAGACGTCATTTAAGAGGACTTCAACTTTTAAAGTGGAAAAACAATTTGGGAGGGTTGGGACCCATTTTTTCACATTTATTGGAAAGTGTTTGATTCCTAAAACACTTTCTCAATTCACTTTTATTTTCATGCCTTAGTAAGGCGTCATAAGCCCAAAGCTAGGGTCTTGACAAGGTTCGAATCCTTGATGTCATGAATGATACAAGGCCATTTATAACATTTAGGATCATTGCAAACCAATATTATGGCAAATGAGTTTATTGATTTTTGAATTAAACCTCCCATTGATGACCCCAACATATAAGATTGGAGTGTAGTTAGGCATTTTCACTCAAGACTCTAATATGTTTTGTACTCTTGAATAAGCAAGGCCCCAATAATATTTACAAAAGGTGCAAACTTAATTTTAGTTTGTCATGGTTGTATTAAGAACATTTATTTTATCTTTTTACAATAAATTACACTAAGACCTTCACAATTTCAATTTTGAATGGGTTACTCACTTGGTTATTTGTGATAGGTGGCATTTATAGATTAACTAGCCTTACATTATACCTACTAACAGCATAGTTATTCACTAATTTTTTGCCACTTGACCTTGGGATGTATTTCATGTTCCTTGGCCTAGTTGATTGTCTATTTCTTCCTACAATGATTTTTTTTTCCTAATTTGCTACCAGAGAAAAATAAATTGAAAATATTTAAAATTTTTGTCACTTTGGTTTGTACTAGCTCCAATATGGTTGAAACCTTCCTTCATCATTTTAACTATGGCAAGTTACCACCTTGTGTGATGATAAAAAATAACATAATGTTTGATTTAATCCCTTGACATTTTCTTGGCACATTACTTAATGATTTGATTTTCTTGGCACCTTTACATGGCAAATGTTCAAATTTTTATTTTAAAACATCTTTGGCACAACACTTTTAAACCAATGTTCCATGGTTATCAAAAATATGAATAGACCCCCCAAGGTTACAAAACATCGTTCTTACAATTTATATTTGTGATTCTTTAAAAAGTTAAATAACTAGTTTTAATATATAAACAATAATTATCCAAAATTGAATAAATCAAATAACCACCCATAAAATTCTTAAATTTTTCTCAAATTTTCATGAAATTCATTGGTCATTTAAGGTTTTGAAATAACTAGGATCTTGTTTTTTGATATTGATTTTTTTTCAAAGACTTAGTGGAACAAAAAATGAATGATGATATAAACCCTAAGTATTGTTACAACATGGAGGCAACACAATCATTACTACATACAAATTTTCAACATAAATAGTTCAATCATTCCATAATCTTCTTCATCAATTATTAATGGCATAAAATTCAAACATGTGAGTTGAAGGTACACTTCTAGAATCTTAAATTTGTATTGTCACAAATTTGGCACAACAATTGGTAGCACATGATTAACCAAAAACTATTTAATTAATGCTTAAATAATCTTAAAATAATGTTGAAATAAAAAATAGTAATAAGCATTGGTTACAATAATATATTATAAACATTGTGGAATAAATGTATTAAAACTTCATGGGACTTTGGAATTAAATATGATTTTAATCATGTAAATTAAACACCAATTACATTTCTTGTGGTTCCTTCATCTAAGAATGTACTCCAAGTTAATGTAATATGATTTGTAATCCCGAAAGGATTATGACCTCAATAAATTTGATGGTGCATAGTCATAAAACACATAAGATTCCATAAAAACGTCCTTTAATAAATGAAACACACACTCCAAAGTTAATATCTTGTTTTCATTTTAGTCTATTTCAATCAAATGACAATTTTACATCCAACTAGGATCAAATCACTCTTTACCTCCTTCAGTTTCTTACAATCATTAGTGTTTAATTCACCATCAATTTATGGAGAACAAAAATATCTACTATCACATTCTCATGCTAGTAAACCCAACATTTTGAAACTATAGTAGTTACCATAAATATTGACAACTTCCTCAAAACCCACTATGAATAAATTTTAGTCCTAAGCCATGACATGTCATTTACATTATTGGATTTTTCAACATTTCCCAAATCCTTGTTCATGAATTTCAGCTCATCACATTCAAGTCCTTCCTCGACAATCCCCATTTCACAACACTTTCAAGCCATGAATAGAAAGATGAATTTATATAATCATGGTAAATGTAGTGCAAATTCATTCAAGGCTTTGAATTTCTAATTCCTATCATCATTAGCATGTAGCAAACTTTGTTTATTAAGGTTATTATAGAATCCATGATAGCCACTAATAACCACTATACGTAGTACATAAGAAAATTTACAATAGTTGTACTCAACCATCATAAACTTTTCACACAAAGCAAGGAAAACAACACAAAACAAGATCATTCTAAAATATAGAAACTTTGCACTAATGAATCTTGGTTGACTATCACTTAGTTCTTCATCACCAAATAGAAATTGTGCTCTTCATCGCCAAATTGTAGCTCTTATCCTCCATCACATGCCAAGCTCTATGATTCATCTTATAAATAAGTAGATAACCACAACCTTCATGGGGATCCTTCTTACCAAAAACATGAAACAAACGTACATTCTCACAAAGCTCCACACAAAAGCAATGCTCATCACCTCAACACCGAAATCTTCCTACAAGTTCATTGTACTGTTCTTGCAAGTCAACGTTCCTAAACACTCGTGATGACCAAATGAACAAAGCAACATAAAGATGTAGAGACAAATCTCTATGATTCCCCTAAGCCCTAATTTCATCACTCCAACTTCCATCAGCCACATTCATGGAAAAGTTTTCATCTTCATTTCACAGCACACTAGAACTCACAATTCTCCGATTCTGAAAATATAAAAAAGGAAATGAAAACCAACAGTTCTCTACAAAATCAAGTACAATAGTAGTACCTGGCAGCTTTGCTTCGACACTAATTGTATTATTTTTTGAGATGTTGAAATTTTCAAAAAAAATAAAAATCCTAAGAACAAAGTTTGGTGAAGGAAAATATTGAATCTTTAGGGACATTTTATTTATCAAAATTCAAAATTAATTAATTACTGGATAGACATGTGTTAAAGTTGTCAAGGTACTATGTCTAAATACTAAGAAAACGCAACCAAACTGTCTAGTTACAAAAATGTAACCAACCTAAAAATCAGAGTCCAAATGTGGTGAAAAGATTTCAATTTTTTTCCCCCTAAAATCTGGAAAAAATTTCAGGGCAAAAGGAATATTTCGATTGACAGATTATTCCCTATTTAATTATTATTTTCGCATTTTGGCGAAATTTCGCACCCATAGAAATGCTGGGTCCAACGTATTTTGTGAAAATTCATGGAAATATTTCGTGACTACCTTACCTTTGCCCACATTTTTGTGGCAAGAATATTCTGGCAACGAAACTATATCCTCTCCGAAAGCGTGGATGGGGATGAAGGGGGTGGGGATCGAACCTGGGATCTATCCCGTATTGGAAGGGTACTTAGCTTTTTGGTGTGTTCTGTTTTGTTCGCTTGACGGAGACGACGAAAGAGACGAGGCGTCGACACCGGAGTGGACACGGACGCACCTCGAGACAGAGATTTCCCGAAGCTCTTGACGGGAGGGCGGGGAGACGGGGTGCAGCGGATTTCGAGACAATAGAGAAGAGGAAGAAAAGAAGAAGCACGAGGAGGAGGAAGAGGAGCGGGAACGAAGAAGAAGAAGAAGAAGAACAACAACAACAAGAAGAAGGGGGGATTTTTGGTCGCAATGATGATGCTGGAAGCAGTGGCGGAGATGCTGGGGGTCGGGGTACCGGTTCTTCGTTTCCTCGTCTGTTTTCTAGCTTCGATTCCTTGCAGCTGGCTATGGCGGTACGTGCCCAGTCCGACCGCACGTCATTTCTATGCAGCCGTCACAGGAGCACTGCTGTCTTATTTCTCTTTCGGAGCAGCCTCCAACGTCTACTTCGCTGCCCTCATGCTCGTCAGCTACACCAGCATGCTTGTCTCCAGACGACACTGTGGTATCATCACTTTCGTCATCAGCTTTGCGTTCCTCATCACCTGGTAGGGCCCCTCATGATTTCTTGTCGGCTTTTTTTTCTCTTTTCCAGCTTTTGGAGTCTCTCGAATTTTCCCCTAGTCCGGCTCCAGATGTGAGCTGCGGAGCTGAATTTGATCTAAGGCCGGAAGAGTAATCTCCAGGTATACGTGAGTGACCTGTTGTTGCAAGACGGATTTCTTAGTGATTGTCGACGCTGCCAACATCGCGGCGCCTAGGAATTGATCTCTCTGCGTATGCCTTTTGTAACTCAGGCTTAGATGCATGCTTTTACACTAGGGGCAAGCGTATATGGAACGGAATTTCCCCTCACCAGCTTGTTGCAGCTTGAATGAGGATACTCTTGACTTTCTTTAATTAGCTATGCCGTCTTGATTAGTGCTAGCCAAGGTCAAGACCAAGTCTTCCCTTCGGTTCTGGAAATATATGCAACTGAAACTCAGGACACAGATTTCTGTTTAACTTTTTGGCCTAAATATTGCTCAGATCATTATATCCTTATCTAACTTACTGTTGAAGCTGATGAAGTCAGTGGAGTTGAGTAATGATACCTAGTCTCTGCAATTCATGATGAAGGTGATGGTTTGGTACTTGGTGAACAAGAGCATCTCCAGCAGCGCTCAGTATCAGACCCTGCAAAAACATTTCTCACATCCAAGTTTAGTTATTTAATTTTTTCCCAACCCCACCCATAAAACTAAAACTGGGACTGCAAGTAGGTGGGAGACCACTAATAGCAACCCACCTGGACCAATCAAACTATCTAGCCAATCAACAGCAGGTGTTAAGCTTTGCTGTACCTTTTACTAGCCTCAGAAAAGTGTGCAAGAATGCTGGACAAAAACCATTTTGTTGAGCCAAACCACCCTGTTTTGACTTTTCTTCATTCAATTTTAATTTGCAGGGTCACATACTGAGCACTGATGGAGTTGCTCTAACATTCACAAACTGCCCTTGTTCTTACTGTTGTATTTGTTTTTGGCCTGGCTGGGAACTGACATAACATTTGTCTGTTACTGTTGTGGAGATTTTTCTGCAATATTATCATAGTATGATGTGTTTCCAATGAATGTTCTTTTGGAATACAGATTTGAGTGATTACATGTGCTTGGCTAGCTTTAAATCCCATAGTGCTGAACTTTGTGTATCACATGATATATGCATGATTTGAAAATTTAGACCAAAGTTTAATGGATAAGCAAACTGGATCAACAGTTGACACCTTTGGAAGCATGTCAAGCTTCTGTGGACAGGGGTCTTTATGTATGACAGAACTTAACTGCTTGCTGTGCAGCCATGTGGTGTACATGAGTGGCGATAAGTGGAGACAGGGAGGCATTGACTCAACTGGTAAGGATAGCTTTTCTATCTTGCAGCTGTCTTGTAGTAATGTGCTATATAGAATGTGGGTGCTACAAGATAGGTAGAAGTTGCCTAATCAATTGTGCACCATGGTCACTTTGGCTGGCTCAATCCTCACTGCTAGTCTAAATTTAACCATAGTAATAAGTCCACATGTGAAGACCCAATGAATCATGGCTTTCAACCACCAAATTTACCATTTCATCTGTGTTTCTGCACCTGCACATGAAATTAGGGCATGGATTTCAGGGCCAAAAATGTTTGCCCCATAGTCCCACCCATGATGCAATGGAGCTGGTCTGAAGCTCTGCCAGGTTTCTTCTGTTGCAACGTGTTCTCATCAAAGTCACAGATCTTTGAGATGGTGTTTGAGAATAGCTCAAACTGGCTACTGGAAAGCGCGTGTGAACAATTTGGAAACCTACTTCTATTGGGCAGGTGCAATGATGGTGTTGACATTGAAAGTGACTTCTGCAGCAATAAATTACCAAGATGGGTTGATAAAGGATGAAGAAAGTTTGAGGCATGCACAGAAGCAATACCGGCTCAAAGAGCTACCATCACCCATTGCCTTTACAGGCTACTGTCTGAACTGCGGGACACACCTGGTTGGTCCTGTTTTTGAGATCAAAGATTACATGGATTGGACAGAGGACAAGGGGGTATGTCCTTGTTGACCTTCCTTTGTGAAATTTACTTAGGTCATGCATTTCACTAAATGTGTTCACACAAATGGAGGTCTTGAGGTTCTTCTGTGTTCTTACTAAGAGATTGAGTTTGTGCAGCTCTGGAGCCCAACTGCAGCAATGCCACCTCCTTCACCTTATAAGTTTGCAATGGTTGCTGTTTTCAAGGGATTTTTGTTTATGGGTATCTGCGTGTATCTCATGGCCCATGTGCCAACCCAGCAACTATATGAGCCTGAGTACTTGACATGGGGCTTGTGGCACCGTATTGCCTACCAATACCTTTGTGCTTTCACATTAAGATGGAAATACTACTTTGCTTGGTCTCTATCAGAGGCATCAATGATAATTTCAGGGTTTGGATTTAGTGGTTGGACCAAAGCATTGCCATCAGAAGAGCCGCAGCCAAAGTGGACAAGAGCCAAAAATGTTGACATTTTAAGGGTGGAGCTGCCTAGAAGTGCAGTAGAATTGCCACATCATTGGAATATCCATGTGGGCATATGGCTCCGCCATTGTATCCTTTTGCATCCTACCCCCTTTGGTTTTGTTGTTGTATCCCCTGTGGCTAGTTACAAGCCTGTTGTCTCTGCATTCAGAAGAGCTGAGTAAGAAGGTTAGTCTTGACCCATTTCTTGCAGACATATATGAGAGACTGACGAAGAAAGGGGAGAAACCTGGATTCATGCAGCTTCTTGCAGCTCAAGTCACAAGTGCTGTGTGGCATGTGTGTTCCTTTCCTTGTCCTCAAATTTCTCACTTACTTCAGCTTAAGAAAAAAATCAGCTTATTCTATCTCTCAAACAGAATGCTGGGGATCTGGGTGGAACAGGGCTTGTATCCTGGGTACATTCTGTTCTTTGTCAATGCAGCCTTCATGATTACTGGTGCAAGAGGTAAACATTGGACTTACCTGTGATTGATGGTCTTCATTGCAAATAGAACCCACCTCCCTTTGCAATTTCTACAATATATGAATGGAGCTTTTGGTTCGATTTTAAGATTGTAGTTGGTTTTGGGGTCTTATTTCTGTACTTTCATAAGTTTTTTCCTAGTTGGGATTTGTTCTGGTGTGCTGGTTCCACTATTCAGGAACCCCCATTGAAAAGTAAAATACAATGTCTGATGGTTTAATGTTACTGGTGGTTTTATTGGCCATGTTAGTGTTGTTTAATCAAGTCAGATATCTGAATGGAGGTCTTTTGTTTATGCACCAGTGAACCTTTTAGAGACTTTTATTGGAGCTGGGTGAATAGTTTCTCAATTTATGCTTGCCAATCTCTTTTTCCATTCCCGGGATTGATCCTGTTGTAATGAATTATTCCAATAGGACTTTGCAGATATCCTTCTGCTAGCTTGGAATTATATGATGATTGCAGAGTAGCCATCTATTGTTATTGATATATCCTGGGAAGACAGCATTGTACAGGTGGCAGAAGTCTCTTCCTGAGAAAGCTGCTCTAGCACGGCGTGTGGTAATATTGGTCAATATGATATACGCTATTTTAGTTGCCAACTTAACGTGCATAGCTTTTCTGGTATGCAAGCTTTCTTTCTCTATTATGTTCAATTCTTGTCTTTGCTGCAATTCTATCTCTAATTTTGTCACTAGACCTAGTTGTGTTTGAGGGCATGTTGGTTTTCTGCTGCATTTCTTCAAGTTTATCCTCACTTGTTGAGTATGGCTTCACTTGGTGTAGTCATGAGCCGTCAGCTGAGAATGCTTTGTATTTTTCCAAACCATGTAACATTGTCAAATCGAGAGTCTTGTTCTGACTATTGCTTTCGATTGCTAAGGGCAGCCTAGAATGTAGCCCTTGAAGGGGTGTTGCAGGTTGCTCATCTGTCTACTAACTAGTTCCAGTTTATGGTGTTAGGTGTTGCACTTTGATGACACTATAGCGGCATTCAGAAGTGTATATTATATTGGCACTGTTGTACCTGTGCTGGTCACAATTTTGGGATCAGTTAGCAAACTTCCAAGGGCAGAAACAAAGCCAAGGGTGAAAAAGGAAGAGTAGGTCTCCCTCCAACTGTGAGATATCTGTGTTTTGTCAAATTTTGGCCATGTCTATCATGTGGGGGGCCTTGGCACTTAGAATTATTATCCATGTGAGTCTTCAAATTGTAATGAATGATGTCTTACCATAGAAGAAGACATTGAACTTTACATGGAAATTCGACACAATTGATGCTCAATTTGGGCATTGCAATTTGTTGCGAAATGGAAGAAAGATCTCCTACTCAGATTTCGCATATATTATGAAATTAGAAAATTCATTGGATTTTTTCAATACAAATTACTTCGGTCATAGGGTTTTGCAGTTCCTGTTATAGCATTGTTGGAGCACTTTTCCACATGAAAATATGTTGGTTGTAGAGATATTTTGACAAATTGGGCAATTTGTGCAGTTTACAAACATATCTTATTATAAATGTTCTGGTTTAGCTTGAATGAAATGTGTGAGCATGTTGCAAGTTTCCAGCTTATGGAGTAGTATACTCTGCTATGTAGGTTACAGACTTGCATTCTTGTAAAACATAACTCAAGTGCACATGTTTTGGTAGATTTGCCTTAATTGAAAACAGATTACTTTGCATAAACCTACTATTTCATTGTTGAAGTTTATGGGCTCTTCTCGTAAGGGAGAGACTATGCAGATGTTTTTGTTGTCCTGCATTTTAGAGAATGTGCACCAAGTATTACTGTAAACTCTGAGTTTGCTGAGTTTCTATTTTTTGAACTTCATGGAACATTTCCTATTTTAATTGTTGCTGGTTTGAAATTGTTATAAGGGGCAGAGGCATCATGTGATGAGCAGCTTGTTTTGAACCTAGCTATAGCGATTTTTCTCTTCCATGTTCATGATAGGGGATTTGAAACCAGTCTGTTTGAAGGAACAATGCTGGATGCACTGAAGAGCAATGTGTGGAAAATGTTGCTTGAGATTGGAGCACATGACATGAAGAAGTATGTTATCCTCTGCCTAGTTCTGCATAATTGGTGTCATTTTGATAATTTTCTTTAGATGATCATTTGTTTGTTGTTCCATGCTGACAGCAAGATTGAGGATTTTTGTGGGGTTATAGATATCATATCCATGTGATTGATGCAGACACAACATCTATGTCTACATGAGGGTGGCTTGAGGACACTTCTCTTGCTGAGAAGTACACTATTTCTGAAGATTCATATAACAAGAGGGAAGGTGGGTTTTGTTTAGTTAATTCATAAGGTAGGAAAGACTTTCTGTTGAGCAAATGACTGGCAGATGAAACTCTAGAAAGTTTATGGAACAAAGACTTGCCAAGCACATACAACAATGACCTACAATGATATTGGTTATTATCTCCCCTGTTCAGATACATTTAGAAAGTGTCACGGGAAATTTGTAGCTGAAGGTCCAACATGAACTTTGCAAAAGGTTACCCCTTTTGCTGTCACAACTTTGTCTTTTTGCCTTCTTCTTTCCGTTTCTCTTAAAACGTGTGTTCTCATTTTCTGCCTCTGTTTCTTAATCTAGGTGACAAACAAAAAATTTCCTCAGTGATTGTTGCAAAACCTCTTTTTCATCTGAGGCCTCTCATTATTGTGAGCTTGGCCAAGGTGGTTGTGGAACACAGGAAATGGCAATTCACAGTGGTGAGGCCTATATCCCTTTGCAGCAGGTAAGCTTTTTTTTGTTTTTAAGTTGGTCTTTGTGCATTCCGTAGAAGGAAACTTTTAGGCACCCTCCTCAAGTGCAATCTCTTTTCACAGTGTGCATTCTCCCCACCTCTTAACTCTGCTCCCATTTTCACTGATTAATGAATCCACTGACTGCATTGACTACAAGGATAGCACTACAGTTGGTCACCAAGATTTCTATTACAGAAGTGTAAAACCTTTGAAATGTGTGTTGTTAATTTGATCTGATGGAAGCTGGTTTTTGAGATATTCACAAATTGGTCTTTGCAGGCAGCAGAGGATCAAATGGCTGATACTACATCAGGCAGTGAGGTCAGGCTTACTTCTCCTGCTGGTGTGCAAATAGTGGTCCTTTCGGCATTTGTACTTCTGCTGTTTTCTGATCTCTAAAGCTTTGGCTGTCCCTTTTACTCCATCCCACAAGGAGATCCCCTAGATTCTAAATGCATTGGATTCTCCTTTGGTCATTCCTCAGTCAGAGGATATTTGGCTTTGCATCCACAGTTATATTTATGGTTTGAGCCCCCAATGGTTCTTACATGGTTGTGGCACCAGAATGCCTCCCCATATGATATTGAACTGGGTGGTAAGCATGATGGCTTGTATGTTGTTCTCTGTTCTGCTCCTTGCTCCTTGTGAACCATATGGGGGATGTTCCCTTTAAGGCTATGTCCAGGCACTTATAAGTAATTTCTGGAAATGGTGGAAGTTGTTCAGCCACAGATTTTAGAGACAGTATCAAAGAGGTGACTTATTTGCATCTGGCTAACTCTAGCTTGAGAGATTCCAAAGCCATGTTCTCTGTCTGGCTAAGTCTAGCTCGAGAGACTCCAAATCCATGGTTGTCGGTTTTGCCTATTGACCTGCAGTCTGAGCAGTTATTGGTGATCTGGGATTGGCAGGGTTAAGGGTAGGCGCCACTTCACTTATCCTCCAGGTCATGGTTCCATGCTCCACCCAGACAAATTGTGGTACTTTCTCTTCCTCTCATGACCAAAATAAAGGAACATATGTTCTCTGAACTTCCAAAGAATCCAACACTCTTCTTGGAAACTCTGCCTATTCATAGTCCAAGAGAGTTGTCTGCTTATTGAAAGTCTAGATAGTAGACATTCCTTTCTTTTTGCTCGCACTCTCGCTTTTGTGAGCAGCTGGTTGTTACTGCTATTCAGATTTGCAACTTTTTGAAGTGTGATACCTTTGAAGATGAAGTGGAAGAGAGATGCGATTTAGTGTAAATAAGAGCATCTCAAGTAGGATACCCTAAACCCCTGGCAAATAGTACCTTATTGTAAATGGTCACAAAAGTGCCATTGATACACTAACCCATCACTAAGTCCAAGAGGCTTATCAAAATTCTCCCCTCTAAGCACATTCAAGCAATAAGGTAGAGGAGTGTTCTATAGGTCATTACATTAAACTTGTTGAGATTTCAAAAGTTGAATCTATGACATCATGCATGGGAAGCAAAACACCAATTGTCATTTTGGAGATTGCATTATGAGTCTAACAATCCAAATAGGGGAAGTATTTTGGAGACAAGAATGCCAACTTTGTTTATCATTTTTGCATGTATGATAAGATCTTGTTATTGGAAATGGTCAAAAGCTACACATGTTTTGGGAACGAGTTCAAAGCCACTACAACAATCATAGACTAACAAGTAATGTGAGGAACCAATGACATCATTGGAAATGAAATGGGAAATTACAAAACATGACATTTCTATTTGTGGGTTGTTTTGGGTGTGTCGTAACTTTGAACAATTTAGGATCCTCATTGGTAGTTGGTGATAGTTGTTGGAAGTATACATGATTTCCTAGCTTAAATCTACTAGGACTAGGAATTTGTATATTAATGATTTTTTTAAAGTGGTAAAAGATTATTTCTCAATTGTAAATGTCACATGCAATTGCTACAATGTCTAGTTGCTTTGAACAAGGTGCATAAAATTTAATCATAAAAGACATGATGTGACATCTAGTTGAAATAATAATCACGTTGAAGGGCAACTAATACCAACTTTTCAATTAGCCAATGTGGCATGGTCACTTACGACTAAAGTTTATAATTTTATATGTTTATGTAGCATAGTCATTTGTGATTAGTTTTATGACTAAAATGTGAGGATGCTTCAAGTTTTTTGATCATTAAAATGTTGACTAGTGATAAGTTCCAAATTGAAAAAATGGTGTCACATGGCCTATCTAGGTTGCTTAGTTAACCTAAGGCTTAAACAACCTAGCCTAGAGACTTAGAAAGATAGCCTAAGCTAAGTAGGTTAATTATACACATTTAAATAGGTTATAAGTATGAAGATTTGAATCTTTCATCTTCATATTAGGAGTCCAAGCCCTTAACCATTGCATTATCAAAATTTCAAAAATTAATAATTTTTGTCATTGCATCAGTATGAACATTTCTTCCTATTTTACCTATGTGACTTAACCTACTGACTCTGGTTATCTAAGGTAGACTCTAGTTATCTAACTACCTTAGATAACCTTAAAATATTCTAGACTAGATTAGCTTATGGTATTGATGATCTGATAATGCACATAAAGGTTTAATAGAAAGGAATGATACCAAAATGCAGGTAAGCTTGCCCGACAAAAAGTCAACACATTGAGCAGTGCCTAAAATGCAGCCCATAATAAATACAGTAGAAAATCCCCTCCATATGGTGGACACTAAGACAGGGATGCTAAAGGGTTCATTGTAACCTGTGTCCATATGTTTGAGAGATGCACATATATAACTTCCAGAAAGTGACATTTGATGTAAAATTGGTTTACAAAGGGAATTGGTACAGTGCAGATCTGGAGGAGCCACTTACCATTTGAGCTCTGACACCAAGAGTTTTCAGTCTCCTTCACTTTACATGTGTAGAAACCTGTATTTTGGATCAAAAAGGCAAACGATAAATCGAATGTCAAGCACTACAATGTGGACACAAATTTGTCATAATGCACACACACATCTCTTTCCTTGTGTTCCCATGGCTGGCTTATATCAGGTTCTTGTTTTGGAGGGATTCACAACCGGCAACCAAGCATTATTGTTTCAACAACATCTGTTCCTTGTTCCAAGGTTGTTCTAAGTTATCAACCTTGCTCTAGTTTTGTACTTCCTTGTGCCATCGTTGTCCCATAACTTGTTCTTTTGAGCCATATATTAAAGGTAGTCACTAGATGTGGACAGTCCCTCAACATTGCGAGTGGCAAAACTCAGACATTGCTGCAGTAGTTTATGTGCATCAGCCATTGGAAGTGTGAGAATAATGCAAAGAAAAACATCTTAAGCTCCAGGTGAAGCTACTTGTTTTGATTTGTTGAACTTGCACTCTCACAAATTGTTACAAGGACTAGTAACCAATCCTTAACCAACTTCAATCGCACCTAGATATTCAAACATAATAAACAATGTAAGAACTGTATGTTTAACAAATAACTTGAGGAAAAGAAGTTATCAAGTTCACCATAATATTTTTTCAGCTTGATGGATGTTCCTTGCTTCCACCAAGCCCCATGAGCTTGATAACATATACCTCATGACTCTCATTTTTAAGCAATCTATGTTGACCCAAAGTTACAAATAGAAGATCAATAATCAGTTTGCAAAGTAAAGATGTTAATTACCATAACAGTATAATGAAAGTCCAATTGAACACAAGTATGACGATGATGGTCAATTTTTGGACTATAGAAGAATGTAAACATCCTGGCTGAAATAGAATAACAAACTCCCCAAACACACAACAAAAATGAAATTTTATCAATGCTAACCTTGTGAGATGCAATGAGAGAACTTGCAGCAACAACACTTGCCAGACCACAACTACTACGAAGTACTATGGTAGGAAGACTTGGAGCAACATTGCTACATGTGTCATCACCAAAAGCATGCTTCAAATTTGCTGTGAGAGCTCCTTGTTGACTCCACTCCATACTTGTTACAGTTGCAACTCATAGCTCAATCATCCTTTCTACTATCCAAAGCAAGTGCCCTCCATTGACCATATTAACATGCAGATTTTGACACTATAAGGCCTTGATCTCATCATGCCAAACCCCACATTGGGGCTTGCATATTCCTTGACAGAATCTTTCACAGTTTTCAAAGAATTGCCAAAGACCTTTTCCAAAACCAGTCGAACTGGGTCTCGAGAAGCATGCCCACCCAAGAGACGTAAAACAAAGGATTTCGCTTTTGCACCACTCTGATGGCTATGAGTTGCTATGTAGACTAGGCCATTCAACATATCCTCAACTGCATTCTCCTTCCAACAAAAGTGATAATTGTCAACTATGTAATGACCAAGCACACAAAATGAGAGGGCAGAGGGTGCATGTGAAAATGTTATTCATTGCACACTACCTTTGGGGAAATCAATATTGAAAGCAGCTCAAATGACTCGTTAAGCTGCAAGCATGGAACAAATTGCACAATCTATTGATTTTCTTCTTTTGTCCAAGGAACAGCTTCCAGAAACTGCACATAGGCAGAAATGCAATCATTGTACAAAAGCTCTGCAACAATGGGTAGAATACTCAAGGCAATGTGCACATTGGTAATCACACCGGTGAAAGCCTTGGAATATAAGAGACGAATTGTTGTCACATATGATTTTTGCAACCACTCCACACCCACACAGAGACTGATATGGATTGGTTTTTTTTTCTTGTTCCCTTGGTCACCACTCTTTGGCCATTCTCCAGCCAGTGCTCTAAGAGGAGAGCAACAAAGTGATGGCATTATGCCAGTACTTGTCAATGAACATAAAAGGCACCAACTTCTATTGTATCAACTACAAGATTGGATGGATCCTCACTGTCATAACCACTATCTTGTTCAACAGCAGTAAGAAATCTTGTCTGTTGTTGTTACAACAAATGGATCACCACATCTGCCATGCTTGGGTCCTCAAATTCCACTTTGAATTGCATTGTAATGTCCACATTAGGGTTAATTTGACCTCCTCCTTGAAAATCTAAACCAAGACAATATGCATGAGCAGAGAAAAGATAGGGCTTGTTTTGCCTTACTGGCAGGCTTTGAAGATCATTGTCTCGATCACTAGGTAGAGGAGAGATTGTAACAACAAAATTGCCTGCATGGCAGCTTCTTTACACATTGCCTACCCAGCATATAGTTAACATACATGCCACTTCCATGTCATCCCCCTCCACTGGATCTTCCTTGGGCAGATCTAACCATGATCCGGTACTCAATTTTTGTTGTTGGAAGATCCCTTAGCCCCATACAGACCTTCGAAGCTCTGCATGCTACCAAATTCATAAACCATGAACAATAGCTCATGAACAAGTGTATAAGCAACAAAGTGGACGAGGAAAAAAAAAATTCCAAGAAAGGGAAAGGTATGCTACAAACTTACCTGCCTCAACTTTTCTACCTTAAAACAACCTCACAAGGGTGTTGCTATTGGATTTGGTGTTTGGATCTCCTTCATCTTAAGGTAACTCAACAAAAACTTGAAGGGATGAAATTAGGGTTGTCCCCTCCAAATAGTGGGGTTTGGGTTTCACACAACTATTGCAAATTCTGCATTTAGATCATTCGAACAGCCACATGTTAGACTAACTATAGAACTTTGCCACGTTAAAACAACAAGTCATCATAACAAAAAGTTTCCCATGACGACTATAGGAGCATACCGTCACTCTACAATTGTATTCTGACCAACATCACCCAATACGAAGCTGAGCTTCAATGTCAACTCGCCTCTTACCCTTTAACTCCTCTATGGTAGTAAGAAACTGCAATTATTTAATAGAAGCCTGACAGGAAACTTCAAAAAACCCTAGCGGTGGTTTCCTCTCAAAAGGGATCTCAATAGCCACCTCAATCCGCCACTGGGTGTGTCGCCAATTTTGCCCATCAACCCCTCCAACTTATAGCTCCTTGAAGAACATGCAATGTGACAACTTACATAAAGAAAAACTGAACAATTGGGTGCAAGTAGATTTGGGTGGTGCCACTAGGAACGTCATACCCCTAATTTCATGGAGGAGGTAGGATTCATGATCAATTCCTGATTTGGTCTTTTAACATTTTGTTCATATTTAATATTCTTACATGATGTATCTTATGAATATTCTAATGATGCATAATAATCAACATTTGGAGAAGTATCGATGTTCTCACATAATTCCTCAACCAAATATTTCAGGAAAGTCACTTTCTGGCTAGGAAAATATAGGAACCCAATAAGAACCCTGAAAAAGCTTATTTAACTTCAGTTTTTTTTTGTGAAGATGCCCAAGACGTTAGCCTAGGGAAGTGGAACACTAACCATGTAAACATATGCATATTGAAATTTTGGTGGGAAATTTACTATCAGGAAAAGTAGCCTTATAAGGGCCATTTGAATTAGCAACATAATTTTATTTTATTTTTGTTCAACTTTGACTGCCCATTGTAGGGCATGTTAGATACTATATTTTTGGAGTCAACTTTGATGAAAAAAATGAATCCTAAACATTGAACGGGTTAGTTTAAAGGAACTCAAATTCTTGGAACCCATGTGCCTCAAGAGCACATTTCTTGATACTTGACATTCTACAAATGGAAGACTTGGTTGAATCATGACTATTGATTTGAAGATCTAAACAATCATCACCGTTACTTTTGGCGAAGTGGGGTTTTCACACCTTTCTTGGTTTTGGTTAGGGTATCCAACGAACATGTTGTGCTATTAACATGTTCGTGCTATTAACTAGATACTCTAGCTAGCAAGGAGTAACTTCTTGTCTCTTTGCTTATACTAAAGTAAGTTAGGGGGGGGGATTTTGGATATGTAAACGTAGGCTGAAACCATACTCTTAGGTGTTGAAGGTGGTCATGGATGCACATGGGTGCAAGAAGGTGGTTGAAGTCTTCCTTTCCTCTCCCTTGCTGCATTGCATGCTTTTCACCAATTATGTTCACTTGCAAACTTTGGTTGGTAGAAATAACCCTAAACCTTTTTTTGCTTTTGTTTTGTTTTTGAATCACTTTGGACTGCCTGCAGTTCAAGTGAAAAGTGACGAACACAAACATATTTGCCATTCTTTTTGCAATTTTTGGCAATGGAAATGTGTCTAGGGTTGTTGTAGAACAAGAAAGGAAAAAGGAGGACCTCCATGATTAGTGGGGGAAATAGAATTTCAAGAGTTTGCTTTTTACCCATGCGATTTTAGAAAATAAATTCATGAGTTAATGGGAGAAAAACAACAATTGTGTCTAGGTCTACAAGTGATACCCTTGGAATAGATCATTTCATGGTGGTTGTAGGCATTGCTATGAAGTGCATCAAGGTCTTCTCTATTTTCTATGGATTTCTTTTAATGCATTGGAGTGACAAGCAATGGATTGCATTAGGTTGATCATGTACCTTGACACATTCTCACATTCCATTTATGATTTTCCTTTTAAGGAGAAGTTGATCTTGATTTTGTAACACAGCAGGGCTGTTTTCATATACTACAAAGGATGCTTCCCTTTACACCCTTTCTCTTATACACCAAACATAGAAAGGCCAAGTATTTCAATTGTTTTTCCAACTTGAAGACTTACATTTAGTGGGGCCACATTTGCAAAGCTTGGACCTGTCAAATTACAAGAAGCTTACACACATTCATCTCAAGTGTTTTGCTCTTGTTCTCTCAACCTCTTTTTTTGCGGTATGACCAACTACTCTTACCCACAACAGAGAGAAGTTTGTTTCTTTTTGTGAAAGGTTTTCTTTTGATATTTATATAGACTATAGATGGTCAATTGATCACGTAAACTGTGGGCATCAATGATTAACCCTAATGGCTACATTGTGAAGATTATTATCCTAATAAGTAAGATCTCATTGTGGTGCAGACTTTAATCATTGTTTAATATGATAAGTAGTTTGTGACATATGTATGGTCATTTAGTTGAGTTGTTGGTTTTAGCATTAACCTATTTGCCCTAGGGTTTTCTTTTGTCTTGGAGATTGTACACAATATCTAATATTTTCTTTCATTTTAACACCAAAAGTAACAATCTCAAAGTCTCAGATTCTTTGTTCTTTCTAGTGATGTATTTTCTAGACAACTTAAAGACATTGGGGAGGTTCAGTTGTAATACTATGAAAAATTTGAATGTAATAGGGTGGCGATCAAATACACAATATGCATTTTCAAATATCCTAGAGTTAGTTGCTAGCCTTCAAGACCTTTGATGTGGAGGTTGTGAAACATTATCTGACCATTGCAATTTTGTAATAAACTCTAGGAGTCATGTGTGTTCAAATTAATTTTCAATGGTGTTTAGTGCACATATATGCAAGGATAAAAATGAGGTTGAAGTTTGTTTGTCAAACTTGAGGTGGCCATATCTCAAACCCACTTACAAACACCAAGGTTTCATTTAGATATTAAAGACGCCCTTTCATTTGGTTCCATGAATGAACCTTTTATTTCCCATATGAAAGAATTTTCCTTTGATCTCATGCTTTGATAATATTGACAGTCTACATCAGGTGGGTGTTTGTGACATCTTGAGATAGGGCTACAAGTAAAAAAACCTAAATGTGTGCAACATTTTTGTTCTTGTGCAATCAAAGAGTTGAAAAGAAGTGCTTCAAGCAAGATTTACAAGAGGCCTTCATTTAAAATGCAACATGTCTAACCAAAATAGAAGCTCTAATGTTCATTCAAATTTCCTCAAGGTCCAATTTGCTAAAGCTAATGCAACCTATTTCACTATGTCACTATTTTATAATGTAATTATTAGACTACATAAATTTTTGGAAGAGTTTGTTCATTGCATGTTGTCTACATGTTTGTGATGGATTACATAATGGGATAAAAAAAACCTTTGCTCTAATAACTTGGCCTTTTAGGATATGTATGTTTTCATTTGTTGAATTTTTATAAAAATTGTTTCTATTGCAAGAGGGGGGAGACAAATTTAAGATTTTGAGACCCATTAGTAGTCCTCATAATCTAGGAGTAGATAGAAGTTATTTAGCAAGTGGATTGATTACAAGGGAATCAAAGGAACACATTCCTTAAGACAAGATCTATCAGAGGCTTAATGCATTCAAGCAGTTTTAATATGGGTTCAAATAGCATGAATGCAAATATGAGATTACCAGGTGGAAATCTTTTTGATAATTATAGGATAAACATGTTTAATGTTGTAAGCTTTTCTAGCCAAGGGTCAAGTCATGATGAGGTAGATGCCTTTAGTGATGTTTTCATGTGGGGTGAGGGTGTAGGCGATGGAATTTTAAGGGAGTTGCCCAAGTTGTTAATAGTTACTTCTCATTAGTTGACTTGCATATGTTTTTGCATACATATTATTTTTTGTTTTAGTTGCAAGAGTTGTCAAAAGCTTTAGACAAAGTTGTGATGTTATTAAATTAACCAAAGATGGCAACAAATATAGTTCAAAGTAGTCTAGTTGGCCGTTTTGTCTGGCTAGTGGTTGTAAATCTTTATGCAAGCTAAATTTTGTTACTTGGTTGCTTTGTTGTGAAGGTAATCACTACTTTGAAAAAAGGTGCACAACTTTTCAAGTAAGTTGTCAAGGAAAACCAAAGTTTTGCCTTTTCAAGCCTTCTATTGTGAGTTGCCAATTCTTGAAACTTTTTCATTATTAGAAAGCAAGTTAAATACTAAGTTCTAGATTGATAGATTTACTTTTATGTTCACTCTTTGTCCTTCACTCTCCATGTGATTTTAGGTTTTTTCACTATAGTTTTATCTACTGAGTTGATGCTAACTTTGGCAACACCAACAATAAATGAGAACTTTTAGCAACTGGTTAGTGCATATATACTAATGTGGGTTAAAAATGTTCACATGAAATGAACTTTCCTCCCAAAGAAAAGATTTATCAGATTTGGCTAGTGATTAGTGAGTGTGTTGCGATCCATGACAAGAAGACAAGGCGACATACTTTGGAGACTTATTCTTGCTCATTTGCTATCTTCATAGTTATTTGGGGATGTGTGATTGTGGTTTGCCAACAAGATGAGTGTGCACTGATTTGGTATTCTAGAAAAGAAGAGAAAAAACTTTGGTTGAGCATAGTGTCTAGGATTGTATTTGGGGCAAAATACTGTGAGTCCTTACTTAATCCCGATTTTGTTGGTTATAGTTGTGATGGAAGACTCTACATGTATTGCTGGAGTTAGTGGATGGTATCTAATATTGGTATTATTAGTTGTTTGTATCTTTCTTGCTTACTTGTGTGGATTGAGTTCTCATGTGGGGTGTATGTAACGCATGTGAAACATTGTTATGTTTCAAGTTACAATGTTGGAAGGTCTTGTTTTTGTGATTTCACTTGTATTATGTTGTCCATGTGGTGATGTTTTTTAGTCTACATGATATTTTGATCTTGATCACACCTCTCATGACATCTTTTTGTGTTGAAGTTATGTAGGGTGAAGCATTTGGTTCAAGTCATCTAAAACTAGGATTGTTTTGTAGATTCAACCAATTCAATACATCATGGTGCATAATGTAAATGGAGCACGAGATGGTCAAGCCACTTGTATATGTTTGGCACAAGAAGCTGCAAGAAAATTGACCTAGAATCAAAGGTACATGAGGTGTAAGCAATGGTGAAAAGATGTCCAAAATGGTGTTATTGTCGCAACCCTAGCTTTGGGCTCGCGACCAAGGCAAAGGGAATTACAAGGGTGCGGGCCAAAGGGAAGCCCGAGAGTAAACCAAGAGGAAGCCCGGGAGTCACATCACATACTCCCGGGAGTGCAAGAAAGTGTGAGAAAGTGTTAGAAAGTGTGAGGGAGTGAACCCTCACACTCCCAAGGCAAACTCCCACTTTGGGAGATGGAGTCCCGGTGGACTCCTGAAACTTCAGAGAGCGATTGCATGGGTCAA
>Ga0116227_10007277_pt1 | contig 21749 bp, 19 predicted proteins | sample S1TSphgellanicum_FD_89693 | JGI IMG/M metagenome (GOLD analysis project Ga0116227, IMG submission 89693) | Host-associated microbial communities from peat moss isolated from Minnesota, USA - S1T2_Fb - Sphagnum magellanicum MG | ecosystem: Host-associated > Plants > Peat moss > Unclassified...
AACCAAGGATGATTTCACTCAGGATTCCATTCAACCCTTCAACAAAAGAGGATAGAAAGGACACCCAGATTCTAGCAATGCTGAGGTTGGAACTGAATCAGTTCTGAATACAGAAAAGAAAGGGTGCCAGGAGCTCACTCGTGCCATGTTGAAAGAGGAGAAGCGGGCAAATGCTTTCGTCAGCACCTCATCATTCACCTCATTTCCCAAGTCGCCACAAAACAATCGATGATCATCTGCTCAAATATTATGGATAAAACCCACCCAATAAGCATATGAGTAAGTTTTTCAACTTGGAGAAGGGAATCTATGCAAGAGATAAGACAGTTGTGTACCCAGAAAGGACCATCAGGTGCATTGGACATACTTTCTGGCCAATCAGCAAGAGTGGGGTCCTCCCAAGTTTGACCCGCAGCTTTGCGAGGCACAGCTTTCTTCTTGGCCTCGGCCTTGTGTTCTCCATCTCCACTTGCCAATGCAGCCTTCACACTCTCAAGAGCCTCTGGTGTGATAGTTTGTGCATCTCGCTGAAAGAGCTGCTGTGCCTGCAATCATGTCACAAAAAAACTCCACCCTGTTGATCAAAACTTTACACATAACCAGCCTTTTACTGCCATGTTTATTCATACTTCCAAATCAAAGAGAAGGAGACCCATAGGGACAACTGCCTTGATGGAAGTGCTCCCCCCCCCCCTCAACTGGATTACATACAATGCTCCTACTATCAACTCCATGTGAGAGAGTTCATGCAGCAAATTTACGCCTAAATTTGATAGTCAACAGGTTCAGCATCTGCCCTTTAATGTTCACATATAATGCTTCCTTCAGAGTGCCACCAGATGTGCAATCACTACCCCCAAGAGATACTTTGAAAGACAAACAAAAGAAAAAGGACAAAAGGGTATATACTTGTTGCTGCTGGGGCAGAGCATGAACTTCAGTGGTTGCTGATTGCTGGTAGACTGTTGGATATGGATATTGTGGTGTGGATACAGCTGCATTTGATTGCTGGGGCTGGGGTTGTGGCTGCTGCTGTTGATAGGATGCTTGAGCCTGCTGACTGTATTGCTGAGGTGGTGCCTGATACTGCTGTTGCTGTTGCTGAAGGTGAAAGGGAACAGGGAAATGGGATGCTGATGATACTGACGTGGGCCCGGAAGAGATCTGGGGAGGGGGTGGTGGGGCTGGTGTGTATGATGACGTTGGTGCTGCTGCGTAGGAGTACTGGGTGACAGGCCCTGATGTCAGAGCAGGAGAGCTTGGGGACACACTAGTAGAGTTATTAAGCCATGGCATGTGTGAGCCCAATTGAGGAGGAGGTGGCAAGGGACCAGAGGAAGGAGAGATTGCTGAGGGATTAGGTCTGGGAGGCAGCAGATGGACTGCTACAGGTGGAGAAGGAGGTGGAGGTGGTGGTGGAGGCAGTAGCTTGGGAGCTTGTAAAGGAGAAGGCTGCAAAGAGGGGCCAAGGAGTGAGCCATTTGTCACAGACCCAGCTGTCTGCACAGCACCACAGGAAGAGATTTCCAACATATCAAACCCACAGAGCCACTGAATCAAAAGCAGTACTCTGTCTAATCCATCCAGCAGCGCAGACAAAAGCACCTGGAAAATTCTGCTCGCTTCAGCAATTCAAACATTTGTCAAAAGAAGAACCTCCGAGACCGAATGTGACAAGCATAAACCCTCATGAGTATGGAGAAATGTGAATGAGGAGAGCACGCTGTTTGTCACACTTGGGAGTACGGAGTGATGTGACAAGAAGGGAGGGAAAAACATATGGAACAAAAACTTCTGGGGGGAAAAAATGGAAAAGTACCGGGGTAGAAACGGAGTTGCTAGCAGTTGCAATTCCATATGGAGGAGGAGGAGGAGGAGGAAGTTGAACCGGAGCCACAAGATGACCAGACGGCAACAGCATAGACGAAGAAGGCTCGGATCCCAGCTCCTTCATCTCCTGTTCGAACCTCTCCAACTCGCTCATCAGGTTCGCCATCTCTGCAACTGCTGCTGCTGCTTCACCTTCCTTCTACAACTTTTCACACAAAGATTAGCATGAACCCCCCTCAAACCTCACTGAATCCTCACCTTCACAGCCATCTTCGTTAAGCTAAATGCATACGCAACGCCCCGAAACACACAGATGACAACCGGCACCAACAGCAACACTAAACCCTAAAGCAAGCTGCAAGCCCGGCGACTCACATCCCCGTGGCTTGTACCTTGTAACTTGTAACGCGACTAAACAGATTAGTAACTCAATTAGCTAAGTATCCAAAATATCATCCAATTAGTGACCTCGATTAGCAGTGGTGTGACTGGATAGTAAGCAAATTTGTCAAATTAGTGAGTTTACTAATTTGATTAGGGTTGTGCAATTAGTGTGTCTCAGAGGGAAGAAGACGGTGTTGTTCGAGCTTCGGTGAATGCGCGCGTGTTGTTTCCCGTGTGTCTGTGTGCGCTCTCGCGAGGGGGTGGGAGGCGATGGCGATCACAATGGCGGCTGCGCGTCGTCTGTTTCTTCCCTCATGCGGTGCCATGTCTCTGGATCTGTCTTTGAGCTTCTCCCGCTACATCTCTTCTGGTCTCAGGGAAGAGCGCGATACGTTTGGCCCTATCCACGTACCTGAAGACAGGTTCTTCCGTCGTCTCCTCTGCTCTTGTGCTCTCTGTATCCCTCTCTCTTTCGGGATCTCTCTCTCTCTCTCTATTCTGTCCTGTGTTTTTCTCCTCTGCAGCTGCAATGGCTGTGTCTTCAAGACTTTCAGGAAGGACCTAATTCGCGTATTCTGGCTCTATTTCGACTCTTGAACTTGATGGAATGTCTCATGGTTACACGAGGGGCTGCGATTTGCGAGTCTTTAGGTTATGATGATGTCTGTGAGCTCTTGCAGAACCTCTTCAGCTGTTCAGAATGGAAACGCAGATCTGTGTAACGATAAGGATAGTTGAGGACTTGCATGCCATAATAGCCTGGTCATGGAAATCGGTGGACAAGTTCTCTCGATGTAGATCGCCACAGTTGGATCAAGCACGCATTTGTAACTACACCTTAATCATGGATCAGAATGCAGAACTTGTAGGCTCAGGAGACTGCTGGGAACCTTTCAATGCTGTGAAGCTCAAGAGCTTTTGCAGTGGTGTCTGTTTTAAACAGGGGCTTTCCCTTACTTAGCTAAATCTAGAAGAGCAATGGGAATGTGTGCAGATATTGGGGTGCCCAGACCCAGAGGTCACTTCAGAATTTTGAGATTGGAGGAGCACGGGAGCGGATGCCAGATCAAATTATTGAGGCCTTTGGCATCCTCAAAAAGTCTGCTGCAATTGTGTGCCCTGAAACTCTTTGGATATTTCTATGACGAGCAAATCCAAATTGCTTGTGGTGTGAAATACAATTATGTTGTGGTGTTTGGCAGGAGAAGCATTCAAACTGGTCTTTGTATCCTGGATCCTTTTATGTGGAATTGTGCAGATCATGTCTACATGTTTCACTTTTTCTTCAAGGTATAATCAATTGTGAACTGCGGCTGTTGACATGATCCCAGGTGAATATGGAGTATGGCTTGGACAAAAAGATTGGCGAAGCCATAGTGAAAGCAGCACAAGAGGTGGCACATGGCAAGCTAAATGATCATTTCCCCCTGGTGATTTGGCAGACTGGCAGTGGCACTCAGACCAACATGAATGCTAATGAGGTCTGCAACCTGTGTGAGGTCCCTCATGTACATTTATTTCTTGTTTGACTTTGTAGGATCTATCTGGGGTTGCTTGCTTCTGAGATGTTGGTGATGAATTTTGTATCTATGTCTAGCAACTAATCTCTTGTGACTGGTAGCATTCCATGTCAAGTTTACCAGGTGGAATCATGGTGGAATGTTGCAGAGAGTTTATTTGTTTGATCTTTTCCTGCATTTGCATGTACCCTAAATTTGTTTGCTTGGTTACTGGTGACTTGCACTATGGTCACACTGCACATGTTATCGTCAGTTCTTGATGAACTAGTTCTCATCTGTTTTTTTTCTCTCCCTTCTCATTCCTTTTGTGGTTCTTTTCTCACGAACCTCACTCTTCACATTCTTTTTATTCATCCTCTCCAGCTCAGCTTCATTGGAGAAACCCCTGAACTTCACCATCAAGTCATTTCATTTTCCTCTGATTGTGGATATGGAGTAGGATACTGGCACAGGTGTTGTATAGCAAGCTCACTAACAGCTGATTGCATGATTAGGAATGATATAGTACCTCTCATTCAATAGACTGCTACAGAGAGAAAGCTGAAGACAGACATCAGCTAGTACATTGGCTGAAAACATTTTATTGGTTTGGGTGTCTTGTGTATCTTGTGTAAGGTTATAGCAAACCGGGCAGGTGTTATACTTGGGTTGAAAATGGGCAGCAAAGGTGTGCATCCAAATGACCATGTTAACATGAGCCAGTCTTCCAATGACACTTTTCCTACGGTGTGTTGCCATCCCCTTGTAGCCTTGCATGGAATTCAAGCCAATTGGATTTATACATGGTGCAACTCTTTATTTGTGAAGCCAAGCAAACATTGGAATGTGGTCCATTGTCCTGGGAAGTAGAGAATGTGCTTACTAGTGGTCACTGTCAATTTTTGTACTACAGGTTATGCATATAGCAGCAGCAGTAGAGGCCAACACCAGGCTTTTGCCCAAACTGCATGGTCTTCACCAGGCTTTGGCGAAGAAGGTATGAGATCTTGCAGATCTTCAATCACTGCAGAACGTCTTGTATTTCTTTCAGGGATCTTGCTTTCTTTCTGCATAAGTGTGCACGACTTATTGCATGGGTGAAAAATTGAATATGACAGCAAGAGGAGTTCAAGGACATTATAAAGATTGGTCGAACCCACACCCAGGATGCTGTTCCTCTGACTCTTGGGCAGGAGTTCAGTGGCTACACCACACAGGTACCATGGTATAGTTTACGTCTTCTTTAAATGCAGCAAATTTTTTTTGTTTTGGGTGGAAAATAATAGAATCGAGGAGGATGTTGGTTTGAAAAGTGACCAAGTAAGGACTTTGCTGACTGTTGCTTCCAGGTGAGTTATGGCATCCAACGTATTGAGGCAACACTGCCACGAATGTATCAGGTATTTGATACACTACTTCTGTGTGAATGATGGCTCTTCAAACTAGGGATGTAATTTACCATGTTTTCTGATCTATGTTTGAAAAAAAAAATTATGCAGTTGAGATTGATGCAATGTTTTTCCCCTGTGTTAACAGCTTGCACAAGGAGGGACAGCTGTGGGAACTGGTCTCAATACAAGGAAGGGGTATGGCAACAATATGTAGTATGGATACTGTTTCAAACCAAATACCAATAGAATGGTATTACCACATTTTATTGTATCTCCAGTTTGTGGAGCTGAAAGTTGCGATCCCAGTTGGTGCATATGGCAATTCTTAGTGATATTCGGCCTGATTTGTGCCCAGATATTTCTTTATCCATCCAGGAACATGTGGAAGCCACTCATATAAAATGAATGTGACAGAGCAGGTTTGATAAGAAGATTGCAGCTCAAGTGAGCAAGGAGACAGGCCTTCCATTTGTGACAGCACCTAACAAGTTTGAAGCACTGGTAATTGCTTGCCAAGCCTGTTTCAGTTTGAAGTCCACCAGGTTTTGACATAGGATAAAAAGTCAGGTGCTTTGACAAAGAACTTTTCTGGTGTAGCTTCATGGAAAGATGAATAGCTGATGGACTCCAAGTGGTTGAGTGTATGGTGCTACAGGCAGCGCATGATGCTTTTGTGGAGTGTAGTGGGGCTCTTAATACTGTGGCTGCTTCATTGATGAAGATTGCAAATGATATCCGTTTTCTTGGAAGGTGATTGTTTGGGACTTTCCTTTAACCTCTGTAGCATATGTAAGTGGAGAGATTTATGAGGGTCAGTCCATTCAGCTGCATGATCTCATATGGATGTGATGGATGCAGTGGACCTCGATGTGGATTGGGTGAACTGAATCTTCCAGAAAATGAGCCTGGCAGCAGCATCATGCCTGTACTGCTCACTCTCCTTTCTTCTCATTGCTCACCAGCTACCAGATAGAATTGAAAACTGGGTGAAAGGCCCACAACTTTAACAGTACTATTTTGCTCATTATGGATGTGAAGAATTTGATTTGCTGAAGGTACTGCAATGCTTGTAGTACCTGTGTCCGGAGCACTGTCCAGCTATATTCATAGCCTGGAGATACTTTGTTTGGGCGGCAGTTTGGTGATGCCTCCAGTTGTGGTCTCTTCTGCAGGGGAAGGTCAATCCAACACAATGTGAGGCATTGACAATGGTGTGTTGTCAGGTGACTTTCTATCAGTCTGTACTTTCCTGATGATGCATTGGAAGCTAAGAATGAGTTCTGTATTTTCCTGATGATGCATTTAAAGCTAAGAATGAGGTAAGAGAAGGACAACCATGATGCAGAGTAGGCCATATGTCAGGATTTCTTACTGTATGGACAGTGGCTGGTACACTAGTGCCTTGAGTGCTCATATGCATGTATTTTGTATGTTCCCACCTTATGATGTTCTCACCTTGTTTTCCGGCTAAGCAGATGTAGTTAACAGCATACACAAAGCTACTACTTTGGTGTACTATGCCTCTTGAGTGCTACCTAATGTTAGGACTGAGTCTTCCAGATACTCCTGGAGATGCAACAGAAACTCAGGATGCAATTTTTTTTTTAAAAACTATTTCCCCAAGTTTTGAGTATGTTATTAAGTACTAATCTACATACCCACAGCTGGGAGCTGATGAAGTTGGTGGGGAGTAATGACAGTTTTAGTCACTGCAATGGATGATGAAGATGATGTCTGATACTTTGTGACTGACACTCTCAATGATATGACCATGCGTATTCTTGTTGTGTTTGTTTTGGTTTCTGAAACTCATGCAATGGTTACTTTCAAATTGATAAGTTTCCTCCACAACCCCAATTATACTCTTTCCAGTTGGTAAGGTGAATATACTGGATGAGTAATCATGAGTGCTGTGGAGGAGGGCGGGCCTCTCAATGCCTTTAGTGCTTAGATACTTGCTTGCAAGGGGGAAGCTGAAATGAAACACAACTTACACTCACAGACTTGTTGCAGCTTTAATGAGATACTATTGACTTTCTTTATTAGTTATGCCTCAGAGTGTCAGCCAAGGTCATTTGTTAAGTATTTCCATTGCATCCAGTAATGCAATAGAAACTTGGGACATAGATTTTGTGGAAATGTTTCCCTTAAGTTTTGAGCAGAATATCGTGTACTAATTTCATTCATTGGTAATTTCTTGGATCTAGCTGTGAGACAAAGTCCTCAAGGTTTATCCTGTGACATTTTTGACAAACGCTCTCAACCCAAGTATGCAGGTATCGAAATGATTAGAATGCTTCATGTTCATTCCAATATCTCAATGACTGCGAAGCTGGGGTTATCAATAGTCAATTTTACAGATTCTTGAGACTTTGTAGTTGTAAGAAGTTTTTTGTCTTCCAGATGGTCAGTCTTATTGTCTTTCTGAAGGCAAAACGCTACCCTTTAAAAGTTCTTCTAAAGAGAACTAGAGGGTTGCTTCTTAAAGAAAAATTCCTGTTTGGAATTTCCACTTTCGGCATTTTCAGAATGATTTTGCTTAGGATCTTGTAAGTGGAGAGCTTCTTGTAAGCCCACTTGTTCTTTGTCTTTCCCTGTTTGTCCTTTCCTTCATTTTTTCCCTTTGTCTTTCTTTGTTTCTTTGTCTTGTCATTGTTGTGGTCTGTTGGTAGCCAGCAGTATGGCTGAGTCTTCCCGTTGCTTCTGGAATTGCAGCAAAAACTCAGTTTGTAGGTTGGTGCTCATCAGCGGCCTTTACACACTGTAGGGAGCTGATGAAGTCAGTGCTGAAGTTGTGGTAGTTAAGTCACTACCATATACATACTACTGTTGATGGTCCCTGAACAGGTGTGAGCACTTTTGTTCATACTGGTGTGTATTTTTTGTTTTTTGTTTGTTTCTGTCTTCCCTTGTTTGGTTCTTGTTTGGTTCTTTCTGTGGCTTCCTGAGGAAGAGTTAACCTTGCTGTTTCTTCTTCATCATGAGAATGGAGATTTCTCTATTCTTATGAAATTTATAATTTCATTCATTGACAGGAGCTGATGAAGTCAATGGTCAGTAATGGCAGTTAGACACTGCCATTCACAATGAAGCTGATGGTCTGAAACTTATTAAGTAACACTCTCAAGGTTATGAAAATGCTCAGTTACCTTCAAAGTGTCTTTGTGGAATTTTCTCTGCAATCATATGGATGTATTTGGGTACAATGCATCAGGTATGGTTTCACCTTTGGTTTCTCAGTGTTATACGAAAGCAGGCCCAAAGGAATTCCAATGCTGTAGCAGCTGGTTGAATGATTATTTGGTATATGACATGTATGCAGGTGATAGGGAACAATGTGGCCCTCACTGTTGGAGGTTCCAATGGACACTTTGAGCTCAATGTCTTCAAGCCTTTGATTGCCAGCTCATTGCTGCAGGTGCTCTTCCTCTCTGCCTTGTTTGTCCGTTTCTTTCTATGGGGCTATACTGCTGCTGCTGCATGGTGAATAAAGAAAACATGTTGCTCATGAAGAACTGTGAAATAGAAGCAGCCAAGAAAGCAGAGAGGTTCTGCCTGACAGTAATAGTACTGAATCTGTTGGATGCAAATTATTTGTGCAATAGGCTACAGGTTACCAAGTCTCTTTTATCAGAAGATATGTGGAGTGTATCAGGGAGAGAGTTTAGTGCTGCAGTGACTTTTGTTGCAAACAGGTTGATGCTCTATGTCTTGAATTGGGTCTTTTAGCTGCATGCATATCTCATGGGCTAGGGTGCACATGGCAGTCAATGAGGCTGATTGGAGATGGAGCTGAGTCCTTCACTAAAAATTGTGTTGTGGGGATAAAGGCAAATGATGCCCGTATTTCCCAGATAATGCGTGAGGTATGCTCTAACTTTCAGGATCCTTTGATATTTTGTAAGATGTTATGGAAGAAGATTCCGGCCTGAAATTTTCACACCTAACTTGAAGTCTGTACTTGTACATGGTAAAAGACATTTCAGGTCAATGTCTTCTGACTTTGACACTGGGGTGCAGATGCCCAGTAAAGTTTCCTCATCCCCATAGACACAGAGCTGGAGTACCCAGTCTAGAACAGTTATTATTAGTGAATGCCTCAAAAGGATAACCCTGTGGAAGTCTCCCCCTGGAGAAGAAGAGAACTGTTCTCAGCATTCACATGTTCATGTTGAGCTGAATTCTTTGCTGTAACTTCACAATAGGGATATGTTCACATTTAAGCAACATCCTTCTTCAATATCTGTCCTCAGTGGTTTGGTTACCTGATGTGACACGTCTCTGACAACTGGGTCAATTGTGGAACCTTTGTTGAATTGCAGTCACTGATGCTTGTGACAGCACTGAATCCTGTGAGTTGATCTCTTCGCTACTTGGCATGTTGCATATTTGGACTAGGTCATGTTCCCCTTCACATGCTGTTTGAGGAATTCAGAATTTGCTATCTTGGTTAAGCACTATTGCTCAATATAATAGCTATTTGGAGGACTCTAGCATCTGATGGAGACACTCAATTCAGTCAGTCTCAGTGCTACAGTGTCATATGTAAACCATTCCCTACCATGTTCATGGCACATTTACCCTTAGAACCATTACATGGAGCTCACTTAAGTAATCATTTGTTCATCAAACCCATGGTGCATGGTTTACAGCAGGCCACAGATCAGACCTTCTTAAATGATGTTTGTCTGACCTTTGTATCCTAATTATGTTACACTCATCTGCAGAAAATTGGGTATGACAAGGCTGCAGCCTGTGCAAAGAAGGCTCACAAAGAAGGGACAACTCTCAAGGTGAGTACTTTCAACATGTTCCCCTAGACAAAGTATGCTTGTATCTTTTGTTTATTCTGTGTCTGGTTTGCTCATAGACTTTGATGGGATGTAATGCTTTAGGAATTGAAGCAGTCACTCCTGTAAATTATGCATACATGGCTTTGTAGAGCCTGGGAGATCCTTAATACTGTTCTGTTTGACTTAGCTAGCAGCAACAAATGCTTCTTGTTTCTCACGAGGGTTTGGGCCTGATTCTGTGTACAGGAAGCAGCACTTGCACTTGGGGTACTGACTTCTGAGGAGTTTGATGAATGGGTTGATCCAACCAAGATGCTAGGACCTTCATAGTCTTTTAATCTAAATGAGCACTATCTGATGCCTGAGGAAAAGGTACCCTCAATTTGCAACTGGAGGTTTTGGTGAAAATTCTTTTTTTCAGTGGCATTGCATTCATATGGTCTCTCATAACTGACCTTCAAAGTAGTAGCTGAAATGTGGTTTGCCAGCATACTTCTCATATTGTAGTGGGTGTTGTTCTCTCTCTAGACACAGCAGTATACCTGGCACAGCACAGTGGAGCACATCTATGATCAGTTGTGCTAATAGGTAATGTCCATCTAACCACATACTTAAAACTGACAATCTAATAGGACTCCCTAGTCCTTGTAATTCACCACCCAAGTTGGGTACCACATAAGAGTTTGTGTCACAAGTGCTTGAATTTGATTTTGAGAGAGAACTGCAAGTAGTAGTGTGTTGTGTTCTTTGAACATGGCCCAGTATTCATACTGTGATTGCCAAATAAGGAAATAAATTTTGCCTGGACAAACACTTTGTGAAGTCTTTTTAAATGTATGAGCTTCTCCTTTCAATGTAACTGCTTTGTGGAATCATGGTGTCAATAAATGCTGAAAGTAGTAAAACACATATGTGCAAACAAATGGACTTGCATATGCTACATCAAGTTACCAAACCACCATGTCCCTGTATTCCTGTCATTAGTCGACTCCAAACTAGCAATCACATGGAACTTGGAGAGTATGTTTTTCTCACAGTTCATGATGAGCCTGCTTTTCCTAGTCCCCAACAAAGTTTTACAGAATGGGATTCTAGGGTTTAGGGTTTAGGGTTTAGGATTAATATGAGCATGTGGAATGTACTGTAGTGGATGTGTTCTGTTGAAGTTGATGAGGTTATAAAAGCATCAACTTCATTGGATTCTTTTGTTGATGATTTGTGTAAAGGCATTTGGACAGCTTGATAAACTCACCAAAATAGCTTAGCAGTGCCATGCAGCAGAGGGAGGAGATGAATTATGTTGATCCATATACACCTGTGATTTTCCAAAGGAAAGCTCTTTAATTTTTTGTACAGAATCTCACAATTTCTCACTTGTGTTTCCTGATATGAGATAATAATAACTAAGAGATATCTCAACAGTTTGGATATTGACAATTGTAAGCCGAAATTATTTACATTTATGCTGCCATTTTTGGAATTTAGTCTTTCATTACCTTGTCTGATGCGTAAGTGTTTTCTTTTATACTTACATGGGGGATGTGTAAAAGATTTTCATTAACACTGGCAGGGCTATGTGTAAATGTTTTTAGAATGGTAAGTGTTTTAAATGAATTAAGTTTTGGAAAACAAGTCTAGTTTCTCATAGGTTTAATTGTATGCATTCAGTGTTTTGTGATTTGTTGAGTTTCTTTGAAAATCATTGACAAATGAGGATTTTTCACAATCAAGATTTAAGCATTCAATATTACACAACCCCCATTATTTTGTATGCTAACTTTCAATTGTAACCACATCATTTAGGACCTTCCTTTTGGACCCATGATTTGGATGGAATCCAATAAGTTTGCTTATAAATTTTTTTAAAGATCAAACTATCTCTTTTTCTTTTTTAATTCATGTTTTTTTCGTTTGGTTATTTATTAAGGAAGGTCATCAACAATGAAATTAAGAGTTTTTTTCCTTCAAATTGATTCATTTTAGTGTATTTTGATTCAATTGGACAAAGGTCAATTGACAATTCTAAATCTTGAAATCATCTTTTTTTTTTAAATAATTTTTTTACATAGACTTGCTCAAATTTATTTGATAAGTGTAAATCATGGTTTTACTAAGCTTAAAATGGATCTATACATGGTTTTACACATACACACCAAGGTTAGGCATTAACACTTACACAATGCAACGGGTATGTTATGTTATACCATATATATACACAACATTTTGAAACTAATTTTGAAGAAAATTTTGAGATACAAATTTACATATTGCACGTTGTGATATTTGATTGTGAATTTCAGTGTTTATATACAAAAACAAGAATGGAGTTGCAAAACGCAGACAATTTCAAAGAATGAAACGTGAAAGGATTGTCATCCAGAGCGCCTTGACCGCGCAAGGGATTCTGTGACATCTCGTTAAGTGTTGCGGTTAACCGCGCTGCATGGTTGGTTGCTGAGGAGAGGAGGCGGCAGTCGGACCTGCGTGCTTGCTTGTTCGCTTGCATGCGTGCATGTGTGCGAGGGGTTGCGCTTTGCTGCTGCATCGTCGTCGTTCTCACGCCTCTATTCAGTTCATTTGTTGTATTTGTAGAATCGCCTGTGTTCTTTCGCCGCTGGTCAATTTACAACTCCACCGAAAGCTTTTGGTTTGTTCTCGAAACAGAATTTGCAAACCCTAGATGCAAATGTTGATGTTGATTTGTGTGGAGGATGATGAAGTCGTCCGGCTGTTTGTCTCCGGAGAAGAATGGCTCCGGCGATGCTCAGTTGGATATGAAGCAGCATATTGGATGTCTTGTGACTCCAACAACTAAAGATTCCTCAAGGATAAACCACAAATCTTCTTCCAGAAGCAGTCGTCGGCATTCCAAACTTGGCTCTAATGGCGCCGCAGCATCAAGACCTTACAGCGGCGGCGGCGGCGGCGGGAGAAAGAGGGAAATAATCAATAGGTCAGATGCTTCTTGTAGTGAGATGGAAGCAGACGGAACCTCCTCCTCTGCGCCATCTTCCTCTGATTCTGATACTGCAGATTTGAGGAAGGCGAAAAGACGAAAATATTCTGATCAGAGGTCGTCTTGCAGCACTACAAATGAATCGTCCTTAGATTCCTCGGCTTCCGAAGCAAAAGATGTGGCAAGGTACCCTAAGTCTCTTCTCTTGTGTTGCAATCGCTGTGCTAAGAGATCTTGAGAGAGATCGTTCGCGACCTTGCACAAGTATTTTTTGTTCTTCAATTTATGCATTGAGGATCAGGGAATGCATTGCAACGAAGTTTGATCCGATTGTCAACCGCAGCTGACAACCGTGAGCATGCACCGACAACATTTTCGCTACCTCTGGATGCCGACCTAGAAATTTGTTCCAGAGATTCAACGACTCTTTCTGAATTTCGTACACGAGCAGTGTCACAGATTGTGTGTAGGTGCATATTGAACCGTCTTCAAAGTGAAAAGTCTCTCTACTCTGCCTTCTGCAGAATTTGCATTACGCTGATGGTGTTGGGGTTTTGGCTGGTGATGTCACAGGAGGAACAAATCAAAAGGTAGCAGAGAAAAGAAAGTTGCAAGGAAGAGAGACAAGTTGGGAAGGACCTCCAAGTCAAAGGAGAAGAAAAGAAGGCAAAGGAGCAGTGAAAAAGACAAAGATACTGATGGTAGTCATAGAAAAACTAGAGACAGGGAGAAGGAAAGGCAGAACCGGAAGGAGAGGCACAGAAAGCACCAAAACGAAGGGGGGAAACAAAGGTCCACAGAAAAGTTGGCTGAGGTCATTTCAAACCCAGATAGGGATTTGCTGAGATCAACTCCTCGCACACAACTTCAGGTGTGTATAATTTGCAAGACCCATCATTCTGACCTGTCACTGATCAGCAAGAGGCTTTTGAGGGTGTAAGCAAGAAGCAGAGGTTTCATGCATGGGATTTTGTTCTTTGTTTTTTGTTTGGAAACAGGCTACAATGGACGCACAAGAACAGCAAAAGGAATTGATCAGGCGTAATGCAGAGCTGGCCAAGGTTCTCTCTCTCTCTCTATGTCTGCTACATCATGTACACTTTCACATGCAAACTGGAGTGCAGGGTCTATAGACACAAGGCTATGGCATTGTACAGTATGGTGAGTGTTAATTATCTTGGGTTGTTTTGAGATAGTCTTCTCCATCTTAGTACTTTCCTTGAAGCCACTGATCTGTTGTTGCTTTCTTCATACCACCAATCTGTTAAGCTCGAGGCTACAGTTCTGAACTTGGAGTCTCCTCTGCTGCCAAGCTGAAGCATGTTTTTGGCTTAGCACACACATGAAGGTTCTCCTTACTCAGGACAATCTGCTCTGCTATCCAAGCTGAAGCAAGTGTTTTGCTCTCCGACACATGAACCTTCTCCTTGCTCAGCATCCTAAATTGCTGAGGAACTGTTATGGACATGAATGACAAGTGTGCATGGCTGTGGAAGCCCGGTCTTCCTAAGTCAACACTAATGGTTTGGTATATGTCCCTGCTTTGGCAGCAATTGAGGCTCTTGCATGTGCTCATGAAAATGATAGGAGTCTTCAGTGAGTAGAAAGTGAGGGAGCAGTAGCAAATGACATGAAAGCTTTTGGTGCCACAATTCATGGGTATCTTTCCTTGACCCTTCATAGTTGAGGTGCTTCCAGCTCCTTGTTTCCTTTGAATGTTAACAGCAAGTGATCAGTTCAATCCGGTGTTGTTTGGCTCCATGTTTTGAGGGGAACTTTCAGTTCCTTCTTTGTCTCATTTTTAAATTGATGGAACCTCTGGTCGTCAATTTTCCTTCAAATTCCTAGATTTCCAATGTTGGTTTTAGCTCACTACTTACTAAAAATTTCCAAACAAGGTCAAGACTGGATATTGGGTCCAGATCTGCCCACACTACACATATCTGAGATTGGACATTGTGTAGGTACCATTATTGTGCAGTCAATTAAAAGTGGCCTCCTGACTAAGATGTTTACAGTTTACAGCTACTTGGTGTCACCCTGCACCTGTGACTACAAAACTTTTGTGTCTTCTTCTGGGGGGGGCAGCTTCGCTTGCAACCTTCCCCCTTCCTCCTGTTACATGTGTTTCCTGGTGTCTGCCCTTAACAGAAGTGTGGATATAAATTGGAGGTTGGATAGCTCTAAGGACTTGTCTTTAATCACCTGAAAGGTGCCCTTCATCCTACCAGAGACTTCCAATTGTATGTTATGATCAGCTTTGACATCCAGTAAGTGTCAGACCTCAGGAAAAATCTCCAAAGGGTACTATCACTCTCGTTGTACCTTAGTGAAGGACATTTGATAGTCTCTTCCAATGTGCCAGTTCAGTTTATATGTCAATTGTTAAAGGTCTTTTTTCTTTGGTCAAGGTATTCACATCTAACCCCACTAGAGGTCATCTCACAAATTCTATCCAGGTGGAGTAAAATTTCAAATATGGAGAGTTTTTGATGCCTATAAGGATATCTGTGTGGTAACTTGTCAAGATTGTATCTGTCTTTTCTGTCCACATACAGATTTGGCTAAGAATCCATCAGTTATCTAGGAGTAACTTCAGTGACTGCATGGACCAATACAATGTGTGTTTGACGCAGGCAAGGTTGGCAAGTGGGGAACTACAAAGAGCAAGAGATGAGCAAGCAGAGATGCAGAGGCTCTATGGTGCTGTTGATTGGAGGTACAAATCATGCTTGTCTGACTGGTTCCAAGCTCTATTAGCCTGCATCTGGAGTCAATGCATGATTTTGGCATATTCTGCAAACTATTTGTCCACTCTGATGTAGGCTGTGTTTTTGATAAGGCAGGGCAAAGAAGAAACTCCGAGCTGAAAAAAAGGTACAACATTTCTTTTTTGAAAGCAGATTGTTAATGATCTATGAAAATTTCTTGCTTGGGTGGAGGTCCCAAGAGCATCACCAAAAAATTTCCAATCATGCCATCTGGGTTGGTGCTTGATACAATTGTTGTGGCTAGTAAATGCTTTTAATTTAGTGTATCTGGCTAGTAGTGGCTCACCAAAATATTTTGTGTATTGGTGTATTAGTGTAACCAAAAGTAGTTGGCATCTTCAGAAGTTCTGGACAGCTGATTGAACCACTTGCTGCACATGGCTGGGGGCATTTCCAGCATCATGGTTATAGGGCAATCTTTTCTTTTATTTGAGGGATCTGTCCTAGGTTTCTGAATCATAAGATTTCGATCTGGTAGAGATTGGAGAGGACAATTGCAGCAGGAAACAAGCTTGCAACAATTGAAGAGCGAGAAGTTGCTCGAATGGATGCATTTCGTGTTGCGGTAAGTCTTCCAATGTCCCACAGTGTCTTCTGAATTCTTCACCCATTACATCTTGCATGCCATTCTGGTTGACTTATCAGTATGGAGAAGTGCTCAACTCTTGTGAAGATGTTGATGAGAAGCACTTCTTCAGTCCCTTAACCAAGGCAAAGTGTTTGGATGGGGGGTGGTTTTGAGGATGGGCATGGCAGTTAGGGTTGCCGACTGCAGAAGCACAGCGGCAAGCAGAATGGAGAGCAGAAGCTACTCGGGCTTTGGCTGAGCAGGAAGCGATATCTAAGGACACACCTCCCATCTCTTACACTGCTAGACCATCCAAGCATTCTGTAATTGGTCCTCGCCTACCCCCTCGATGAGTGTTCTGACAATACCCTTTCACAATTTTCTTCAGTAAATATTGTCCGTACCCTATATGTTCGCACCTTCTCTCTGCTTTTTGTAGAGAAGCAAGAGTCCTTGATATGACCATTCACATCATGATTTTACTGCCAAATAGGGGATAATCTGAAAGAAACCCTATCAATTCATATCACCTTTCAATCCTCATCACATCCCTCTAACAACTTTCATTCCTTGCTGCTTCAAACTCAACATTCAGCATCACCTCTATAGTTTTCAACACCATAACTTTTGTGTCAGCCATGCTATTTGAGTGGATCTCCATTCTGTTCAACAGACATGTATTCTGGATTTGAGGGGGATAGAAAGAAGGGTATGGATGACACCACCAAGGAGAGTACCTTTTTGCTGTTATAAGAGTAGTCTCCTTCCTGGACTAGAATGCTCTTCCTATAGGCTTTGCTGCAGCAGAAACAGAAATCTCTACAGCAATTTCACTGTATTCCCACCTGTTGATCATGTTGGGACCAACTATGAGCACTAGTGTTTAATGATCAATGCAATTGTTGGGTTTGCAAGAGTAAAGTGGTCCATTTGTTGTGGAATTCTTGACATTCCTCTTCTGCTTGGCAACTCTGCATTGCAATGCACATCATCCTAGAACATGGCTGCTAGTTGCTGTATGGAGTAGGGTTTTGAATTTAGAGATCATGAGCGCTTTGGCTTTGTCCTGTGAAAACTCTTACTATCTCACTTGTTTACTGCATCCTTTCAAAGAGTTGCAAATGAAAGATTAGCTCATGGTCCTATTGTGTGAAGTTGTTTATATGTGTCTTCAACTGTTCATATGGATTCTCATGTTGTGATTCCTCTGAAAGTGTCAACAACAGTCAAATGGAATCAAAACCTTCACATGACAGATGTGTCTGGAGGTCACACATAGCAATGTGTAATGTCTTCTTCAGTATTCAAATGTGTGTTGATGTCATATCTTGTTGAATCATCTGAAGCAATTATTTGCGCCGTTTTTCCAGCAATGTGCTAGCCAGCATCACATCTGAGTCTTCCCATTGCTTCTGGAAAGGCAACAGAAACTCAGGATGCAGATTGTGTATAATGGTTTGCCCAAGTTTTTGGGCAGATTATTATATGCTTTCTACACCCACTGTTGGGAGCTGATGAACTCGGTGGGTAGTCATGGCAGCTCGTCACTGCCATTCATGATGAAGGTGATGGTCTGTCACTTTGTGAGCGACACTCATGAGGTTATGACTGCACTCATTGTCATGTTACCTTTAATTGTTGTTGTGGAGATTTCTCTGCAACTTCATCCAGCTGTTTTTCCAGTGTCTAAATACGTGTCAATGTCATATCTTGTGGCATTACATGAAGTAATCACAGGTGATGTTTTTTCAGTGTACAAATGTGTGTTGATGTCACACCTTGTTGCATTACATTGAGTAATCATACACTTTGTTTTCCCACTGTCCAAACGGCTGTTGATTGTGATATAACTTACTAGGTAACCAGTTAGAGCTGTTGGTAACTGCATATAATTGAGCTGTGGGAGAAGTGAGATTGTGTGGTAACCAAGCAGCTCGAGCTGGTTACCAAGCAAACCTATTGTTTCAGAGCAATGAGCATTCATCCGTCCTCATGGGAGCGGACAGAATTGACAAGGGTTTAAAAAAACAGCCAATTGCAGCATCTCCCAGCAATCCTGGACACAGGTTATGACAGTGCCAAATTATGCGGTGTGCCCCTCATGGGATATGGACTCTAACCTTTGTGAGATCAGCCAATGGCATTGCAGATGCTGCACTAAATTAAGTAATTATGATGTTGTCCATTGTCCAATGTATAGGACAATTTGCTCTATGGCTATTGCATGTGAAGTTCTTGGCAATTGTGATCAGCACAGAATAGTTCGGTGGCAGTTAAGATTTTCTCCAAACACTCAGGGAGAATAGGGCCATGCCTGACATGAAAGACATGAAAGTGCAAAAGCTCGTGTTGAAGCATCAAAACATACAAAATGCATAGGGGCACCCTAGTGAGGTTCTTCACAGTTTTTAGCCCCTGGGAACATTGGACTTTGCAGTTTTGAACCCCTAAAGTGTAGCCCTGTTCCTAGGGGTTCAAAACTATATCGGCTCACGCAGGATGTTTTAATTGGTGTAAACTAGTGTTGGGTGGTTATTAGAAACTGCACTTATTGGCCTTTCTCAGAGAGGGTCTCTCAAATATACAATCATGGTTCTCAAAAATCCAACACTTGGTTCTGATGTATAGCCACAGTTCTCAAAATCTAAGAACAGGTTCCCATGTAGAACTGTAGTTCTAAAAACCTGGAATGTTATTTGACTGCTGGTTATTTCATGAAAACTGCCACCTCTAAGTTCTTTGAGGGTTTTTGAAAAATGGAAACCAGAGGTTCATTCTCTAAAAAAAAATGATTGATTTGAATCTTGATTTGAATTTTTTTCAGAAAGCAAGTACGGAAGGTTGTTCAATTTCAGAATTTTCAAACCCTAAACCCACAACCAAAGGTTATTGATTCAATAGCTGACTGACATGGATGTAAACTACAAGGCAAACTCCCCTACAAGCCTGGCAGGGAGGGAGGCTTATACAAATGTAACAACCTGGGGGCCAGGTTAATTCAGTCAAGAAAAGACACACTGCAAGGTTGCCCTCCCAGTTGTCCCTTAACAAATTAGGTTTCATAATTTCCCGCTGCACAAACCGGAAACTTAATTTCCAGCCACACAAGCAGGAGGGCCGACCATACAGGCCTATTACAGAGTCGGTTAGTGCCTTGCTGCTAGGGTATTACCTTAGACATAATCCCCTCACCACCCTACTCAGGGGTCACAAAATATCAACCCTCCCAGCGTGCTGGGTCAATGTCATGCTTTGAATCTGCCCTGGCAATGCCATGATGCTAGGGCACTACCCTATATGTAATCCACTCACCACCCTACTGGGAGATCACAAAATATTGGCCCTCCCACCTTGGGCAGGTTGATGTCATGCTTTGAATTTGGCCTCTTAGGCCTGTGGAGTGGATCTCATGCTTTTATGCTTAATGACATAAGAAAGATTAAAATCCACCAAGTGGCTTACAGAGATGTTAAAAATGAGAAATGATGTGAATTTTTAGAGTAGGACAAGTTCACCCATATCATGTCATAAACCAATTTTTGACTTTCACAAACTAGTGTAATGCTAGATAAAATATTGGTTTATGACATATCATTAATTTTGATTTATTTGTTGTCACAAAACTTTATTCTTTGAAAAAATTAATTTAGTGTTGGAGCTGCCCTTTAACGAGGGTATTTGCATTTTATTAGTGGGAGCATGAAGGATGCTTGGACAGTGTTCAACAAGCTGCCACCTCAAGGTGTGGTCACTTGGAATGGCATGATATTTGGCCTTGTGAAATGTGGGCAAAAGGCAGAAACAATGTGGAACTATTCCGACAAATGCAACAGGAAGGTGTGCAGCCAGCCCCTGTTACTTTTGGGGGGGGGTGCCCAATGTGTGTGCCAGCATTGTTGCACTTCAAGAGGGCAGGCCTGCTCACAAGCAGATTGTTGAAAGTGGGAAGGATTCAGATTTCTTTGTCAGGAGTAGCCTTGTTGACATGTATGCCTAGTGTGGGAGCATGGAGGAGGCTCGGAGAGTGTTCAACGAGTTGCCATCTTGAGATATTGTCACTTGGAATGCCATGCTTTAAGGATATGCCCAGAATGGGCGTGGTGAGGAAGCTCTTAAAACATTTTGATCAGATGTGTGAAGAGGGTGTACAGCCAAATGATATCACTTTTCATTCTGTTCTGTCAGCTTGTAGCTGTGGAGGTTTGGTGGATGAAGGCTGGCGCTGTTATGCTTCAATGTCAAACCATAGTCAAACCCCATTCAGGGTGTGCCTACTGTGAAGACTGTCTGTACTTAGGAAAGTGGCAACAAAGTCCCCATGAGCTAAATAGTAGTTGAGGATTGCCAATTTTTCTTTTGCTGACAACTGCAACTTACATTGAGCAATTACCACTGAAAGTTTGCCATTGGATTATGTATGCTATGGGACTATGCAACAGTCTGCAATCTTGTGGAAAGATTGGCAATAAAGATTAGAAGGTTTCCTTCAATTACAAGTCTATGGAGTGGTTTATTGTTTATCATTTATACTTGAATGTTTGGGCCATAGCCCATGGAAGGTCATTGTACATCCCTCTTGGGATGAGACCAGAGCAAAGCCCACCTGCCTTTGTTCTTACTGTAAACCTTAATGGGACAATAAACGAGACGATATGACACCTCACATCATCTCATTTTAAGTTCGACTGGCTTCCACTTAAGGGTGGTGGAGAGCACCATTATGGGAAAAGCCACCGAATGTTTCATCCAACTTCACATTTTGAAAAATAAAACTTAGTAGTAAAATGGAATAAATTATTGAGTCTTGATAGTTTGGCAGCCACAGTCTGCCATGAATTCCATGAGGCCTATCCATTTGTGCCATGTGTTTTATTGTGTAAGTATTTCATTGTTTGTGCCATGTATGATGCTATGTAAGAATTTTGTTGAGAACCATTTGCTTGTACTGTGGCCTGGAACTGCCCTTGTGTAAACCCTAATGAGGAGCCCAAGGCATTATCACCAATCAGCAGGTTTAAATTTTGATAGGCCATGGTCCAAGTGCACTTTGGGTTCAACAAGGTGAAATCAATCAACTTTGCCACCACCCAGTAGTTGCAGCCACCATATGTTGCACAATATTAAGTTACACCCAACTTTTCTTGCAGGCGGAGAGGAAACTTTAAACTTATCTTACAGTTCTGACAGAAGTTTCACAAATTGAAAAAGCAACTGTCAAACCTGTTTTCAAAATAATTTATTGTTTCAACAAAAAGTGCTGATTATCGACAATAGGTATAGCAAGGAAGTTAATGTAAAGTTCTGGTTGTTAAAATAATTTATTGTTTCAACAAAAAGTGCTGATTATCGACAGCAGATATAGCAAGTAAAGTTCTGGTTGTTAAAATAATTTATTGTTTCAACAAAAAGTGCTGATTATCGACAGCAGGTATAGCAAGGAAGTTAACGTAAAGTTCTGGTTGTTAAAATAATTTATTGTTTCAACAAAAAGTGCTGATTATCAACAGCAGGTATAGCAAGGAAGTTAACATAAAGTTCTGGTTGTTAAAATAATTTA
>Ga0116227_10007278_pt1 | contig 21742 bp, 16 predicted proteins | sample S1TSphgellanicum_FD_89693 | JGI IMG/M metagenome (GOLD analysis project Ga0116227, IMG submission 89693) | Host-associated microbial communities from peat moss isolated from Minnesota, USA - S1T2_Fb - Sphagnum magellanicum MG | ecosystem: Host-associated > Plants > Peat moss > Unclassified...
AATTTCAAAATAATTGTTAAAAGATTCTTATAATAGAGGGATACAAATTATACCCTAAGTATTATGCTTTTTAAGAAAAGAAATCTAGTCATATATTTAATAATGCTACCTGGCTTATCCTCCCTGGCACAAACATCATATTTTGGAAATGTAGCAACCAACACTGAAAAAATAGAGAAATTTAAGAAAACGACTACCTTATTTACGCTACCCTATTCTGGATATAAAGACATTGAAAAATATAATGAGGCGATAAAAAAGGTCTGGACAATTACCCCTTACAAAATTATTAAACCTGAAGAATTGGCAACCTATCAGCGCGCTGCAGATTATTCTTTTTTTTATCTTGATTCCTACCGTGAACAGATCGATACCGTTAAAAATCTAAACTTGGTTTACGCACTAAAGGTAACTTCACCATCACAAAAACCCAATCTGATGGAAGAAACTACGCTGGCTACCGTAACGTTATTTCCTGATGCAATTACCAACCTGCAAATGATGCTTATTGAGCAGTCTTATTCTAAAAGAGCTGCAAAATCAAAACAATTAAGTTTTCTTTATAATCAGGCTACTTTCTTCAATTGGTCTCCTGGTTTTCTATCCGGTTATTTAAAGCAGATTAACGACGGATTGTTATCGAATCAAATACGTGGATTAGATTACTCGTTTTACAACACTAAAAGACTTCCAAAACTGGTTAATGAAACATTGTATGTTCCTGAATATATTAGGGAAGTGTTCTCTTCACAAACCGCTCCTTTGACACAAGACACTCCAGCGGAGGAACAATATCGTTATAAATTGAAATTCGTATCAAACGCAACACTGGATAGCTTGATCCTGACCAAAGATTCGAACATTAAATACTTGATTTATACTAAGCGATCGAATGATAAAATCATCAGCATTTATGATAGCACAGACGGATTATTGATCTATCAGATATTCTCCTTTCAATCACCCAATTTTAGCATGAGCGATTTGAATAATATAAAAAAGACAATCAAATTGATTCAATAATCATATTTTCCAATTTACGGTAAAAAAGTTATACCAAAAAAAAAGCTCCCGATTTTCATCGGGAGCTTTTTTATTATAATTTTCTATCGACTAGTAAAGTGTAAATTCTACACGACGGTTTTGTTGACGACCAGCTGCAGTTTTGTTTGTTGCAATTGGTTGACCCATTCCGTAACCTGTAGCCTCAATACGTGATGCATTTGCACCTTGAGATACTAAGTAAGCTTTTACAGATTCAGCTCTTTCTTTAGATAAACGTAAGTTCAATTCTTTTGAACCAGTGTTATCTGTATGACCAGCTAATTTTAAGCTGAAGTTTTTCTGTACTAATAATGCAGCAACTCTATTTAGTGAAGCATAAGATTTAGAACGGATAGTAGCTTTACCTAAATCAAACTCTAAGTTTTTAATGGCTTCGCTTACTACTCTACGATCTTCTTCAGTAATTACAGTTACCTGAGGTTTTGGAGTTACTAATGGACAACCTGAACCATCTACTACAGTTCCTGATGGAGTATCTGGACATTTATCTAATTTATCAGCAACACCGTCACCATCAGAATCTTTTAAAATGTCAGCCATATCTGCACGCATTTTTGCGTTTTCAGCTTTTTGAGCATCAAGATCACCTTTTAAAGCATCAGCAGTTTGTTTTGCTTTTAATGCCTCATCATAAGTTAAAGCAACCGGATTGTGGAAAGCCAATTGTTTTCCGCTTCCTAAAGCAAATTCTAAACCAGCATAAGCATAGTTATATTTATCATTGCTTCCCCTGTAATAACCATCTAAGTTATCGCCATCAACAAAGTTGATTGTCCAACCTAAATCGAAGTTAACCGCATCAGAGATTTTAAATTTAGCGCCAAGACCTACCGGGATAATTAATTCACTGATTGTTTTATCACCAGCATATAATGAAGTACCGCTAGCAGTTGTAATTGTTGGCTTGTAACCAGCTAAACCTGCACCAGCAGATACATAAAGCTGTAAAGCATTTTCTTTTTTGAACATATCGATGTTAAACATGTTCACTACAGCATTTAAACTACCCGAATATTCCAATTGAGTATCAAAAGCTTTAACAGTAGAGTTATTTGTTACGCCACTGTCATAAGCCTCGGTATTATCACCCTTTAGTTTACCTCTTACCCCGTCTAAACGTAAAGAGAAATAAGGTGTAAATTGTTTCTTAATGTAAAGGCCATAACCAAAACTAGTTTTGTTGTTGCTAAAATCATTTTTACCACCTAACGGAGAAAGTGGAGTTAGAGCACCAGCATTAACACCGATAGACCAAGTTCTGAAAGGTGTAGTTGAGGTAACCGGCTCCTGTGCCGAAGCTGCAGTTCCGATGAACAAACCGGCCAATGCTACCGGTAAAGTCTTAAATAGATTTAATTTCATGTTTGTTATATTAATTTTTAAGCGTTAGCCATGATAAGCAATTGCCATACCAAAAATAACATTTTAAGAAAATTTTAACCAATTGAATCCTAATACCCAATGGCTTTATCATCACCACGTGGATCTGCTCCTCCCTGATAACTTCCATTTTTGGTTTTCAGTATAGCATCTACTCTACCAATAGCTCCCCGAGGCACGATTTTATATCCTTTTAATTTTAGTTTTTCTAGTGATACACTATCAATTGCATCCTTTTCTACATACACTTCATCTGGTAACCATTGGTGGTGAAATTTCTTTGCAGACACAGCCTGTTGCATATTCATGTTAAAATCAATCACATTAATAATGGTTTGAAAAACGGAAGTAATGATGGTTGAACCGCCAGGTGTACCTACCACCATAAATAAATTTCCATTTTTCTCTACAATGCTTGGGGTCATAGAACTTAACATCCGTTTATTAGCCGCAATGGCATTGGCCTCTCCACCAACCAGCCCATACATATTAGGTGAACCTGGTTTTACGGAAAAATCATCCATTTCATTATTTAAGAGAAAACCAGCGCCTTTCACCACAACCAGCGATCCATAAGAACCATTAAGCGTAGTGGTGATGGAAACAGCATTCCCATCATGATCTACAATAGAAAAGTGTGTCGTTTCTTCATGTTCAGCACCGTTGATTTCTCCAGCCATAACCTGGCTACTTGGTGTAGCAGCAGCCCAACTAAAATTAGCCATACGTTTCTTATTATAGGCTTCGCTAAGCAACTGGCTTTGCGGAACATGGTAAAAATCAGGATCACCAAGATGTGTTGCACGATCTGCATAAACCCTTCTTTCTGCTTCTACAATTACTCGAATTGTAGAATCTTGATTGTAACCCCATTTTTTTAGGGGAAAAGGTTCTACACTTTTTAACAATTGGATTAATGCAATCCCTCCACTAGAAGTTGGCGGCATGGTAATAATTTTGTAACCCCGATAATCACCTGTAATAGGCTTGCGCCATTTGGCATGGTAATTTTGTAAATCCTCTTTCGTAATTAACCCTTTTCCACCTTGCATTTCTGCCACAATAGAATCAGCAACAGCCCCCTCATAAAAACCTGCTCTACCTTTTTCCTGAATGAGTTTTAGTGTATTTGCCAGTTCATTCTGCACAAGCAAATCATTTTCTTTCCAGGTACTTTCTAGATTTACAAATGCCGTTCCCTTAGGATTAAACATCATAAGTTTTTGATGTAAACCATTCAATTCTCCTGCCTGGCGCTTTGTAATTTTGAAACCGTTATGAGCTAAGTCTACTGCAGGCTGTAATACCTGTGCCCAGGTTAACTTACCATATTTGCGATGGGCTTCTACCATCCCATCAACAGATCCCGGAACACCAGCAGCAAATGTCCATATAAGCTTTTGTCTACAATAGGATTTCCTGATGCATCCAGATACATATCCCTGCTTGCACCTGCAGCAGCTTTTTCTCTAAAATCTAATGCATTGATTTCGCCCTTTGCAGAACGATAAACCATAAAACCACCGCCACCAATATTGCCAGCATTCGGGTACACTACAGCTAATGCAAACTGAACGGCTACCGCAGCATCAACTGCATTTCCTCCTTTTTTTAGGATATCTATCCCTACCTGTGAAGCTTCCGGATGAGCAGACACCACCATTCCATTTTTATATTCACCACTATTGTTTTTACCAAGTTGCCCGGTTACACATCCTGAAATAATGATAGCAATGGTGATAAAAACCGTTGAGAATTTAATGAGCGGCTTTATAGTTTTCTGCATCCTTATATATTTTTTCAATTATATCAATATTTTTTTCTGTAATAACTTTTCGTTTTAAGCTTAATTTAGGGGTTAGCTCCCCACCATCAATGCTCCATTCTTTTGGCAGTAAAGCGAATCTTTTAACCTGCTCCCACTTACCAAAATCAACACTTAATGATTCAATAACTTCATTATACTTAACTAGAACCTGCTCGTTTTTAATTAGTTCTTCTTGGGTAGTAAAGGCGATCCCCTTCTTCATTGCCCAGGATTTAAGGGTTTCAAAATTAGGAACAATTAAAGCTGATGGAAATTTTCTATTCTCCCCTAAAACCATAATCTGCTCAATAAAAATAGATTCTTTATATTTATTCTCCAGCATTTGCGGAGCTACATATTTACCACCTGCCGTTTTAAACATTTCTTTTTTGCGATCGGTAATCTTTAAAAATCTACCATCTATTAATTCGCCGATATCACCAGTATGGAACCATCCATCCTGATCAAGTGCTTCATCTGTTAAATCAGGGCGTTTGTAGTAACCTTTCATTACCTGATGACCTCTGGTTAACACTTCACCATCTTGCGCAATTTTAACTTCCACACCTGTAATTACTTCACCAACGGTTCCAAACATGGTGCCGCCAAAACGATTGACCGTAATTACCGGAGAGGTTTCTGTTAAGCCATAACCTTCGAAAACAGGCATACCCGCAGCCCAAAAAATTCGTGCCAGGCGTGGATTTAATGCCGCACCTCCCGATACGATAACGACAATGTCCCCACCTAAGGCTTCCTGCCATTTTTTAAATACTAATTTTCTGGCTATCCATAATTGGAAATTATACCAGGTTCCTGCATCAATCGTGTATCGCTCTGCCAATGCAACCGACCAAAAGAAAAGTCCTTTTTTAATGCCTGTTAATGACTTGCCCTTTTCCATGATTTTATCATATACCTTTTCCAGCAACCGGGGTACTGTAGAAAATGCATTGGGTTTTACATGTTGAATATCTGCTACAATAGTTTCCATACTTTCTGCATAATAAACTGCCGTATGGTTATATAAATACAGATAAATAATCATCCGCTCAAAAATGTGTGACAATGGCAAAAAGCTTAATCCCTTTTCTACACCTTTGGGCATAACCACTAATGAATTAACAAAATTGGAAACCAGGTTACTGTGCGTTAACATTACACCTTTAGGCGTTCCTGTTGTACCTGAAGTATAAATCAGCGTGAGAATATCTTCTGGCTCTACTTTATCGCGGTATTCATCCAGATGAATATCAATTGCAGATTTCCCCAAATCAGTTAAAATTTTCCAATTCTCAACACCTTCAACCTCATTAAAACTGTATATTCTAATAGCAGGATTGATCTCCTGAACACATGGCTTTACCTTCTCATATAGTTCCTGATCGGCAACAAAAATGATGGAAATTTCGGCGTCTTTTAAAATGAACTGAATATCATGTGCAGCTAAAGTTGGATATAATGGAATTTGATAAGCACCGATCTGATTAACCGCAAAATCAACAATATTCCATTCTGGCCTGTTGTGAGACATTACCCCCACCCTACTGTCTTTCGCCATTCCAACGTTGATTAATCCGCGGCTCAGGTCATCAACAGCACTGCAGAATTCTGTTGTACTGTAATTGACCCACTTTCCTTTAATTTTCCCACTAACAAATTCTTGCTTAGGTTTTTCCAAGCTGTATTTTAATAGATCGAAAACTCGTTTAATTTCTGCAGCCATATCATTCAATAATATTTGGTTAAGTTAAAAAAATCAACATAAAAGATATCACATCTATATATGTTTCCCTTCGAATAATTTTGCCTGAAGCGAATAAGCCAGAACAAATTTATCATTCAAAAATATTTGACTAAACTTAAGAATTACATAATTACTATGCAAGCATTGTTTTTTATCTTTATCATTTTGACTCAAAAAACATAATCGGCATTAAAGTTGCTAGGCAGATCTTAATTAAGAAAATTATTAATTTAAAAGATCAATTATGAAGAAGTTGTTTACAATTTTAGGATGCATTGCTTTATTTACAGTTGCTACAACAACCGTTAAAGCTCAAAATTACAAAAACGCAATTGGTGGTCGTTTTGGAAGTTACAATGGTGTTTCTTTTAAAACAGGCTTAAGCAAAGGTGCTATGTTAGAGTTAATTGGAAATTTTAGAAGTAACAATAGTTTTAGCTGGGTACAATTAACAGGCTTATATGAAGTTTATAATCCAATTAAAGGTGCTGACGGCTTAAATTGGTACTACGGTGGTGGTGCAAGTGTTGGCTCTGTGAAAAATAAATTTAGTGATCAAAGCGACATTTATTTGGGTGTAAATGGTGTTTTAGGTTTAGATTATAAATTTAAAGGTGCTCCAATCAATTTATCTTTAGACTGGATTCCTACTTTAAGATTAACACCAGATACTGATTTTTATAGTGGTGATGTTGGTTTAGGTGTACGTTTCACTTTCTAAAAAATATTTTTTTTTTACAAAAAAGTCCTGCTAGATTCATTTCTTGCAGGACTTTTTTATTGACTATAAAATCACATCCCAGCTTTTCTTCTTTATAATAGTTACCAAAGTAACCTTTTAAGAAAATATTTGAATTATAGATAAAAACAACGGAGGTGGGTTAAGTATATTTTTAATCAGCCCATCAAAATTAAACCACTCTCTAAACAACCGTTGCTATTCTCTGGCTTGTCTGATTCTTCAATCTTATCAAATAGCTGAATGTAAATTATTTCATTTTCCAGCTCTTTAATTTCTACAGCATACGGAAATTCTAGCAACCGCTCTTTTGAAACCAACGAAAAATGGCTTACCAAACCACATTTTCCATTTATCCTTATCAGCAATAAAATTTTCAAAATCTTTTTTAATTTTTTAGAGTGTTATATTTTTCCATTTTTAATATACTACAATATCAAATTTTTCAGCATCATAAGTGCTTTTTAATAAGTCTAATTTTTCTATCATACTTACATTGGCTCCATCAAATAAATGCCACTCTATTTTATAAAGAATAAATCATCTCACCGAGAGGTTTACGAAGACCTTCATTCTCTACAAAGTAAAGCCATACATCTGGGCAAATTCTTGGACTATCATCATTACCTCCCCAGCCAAGAATAATAGGCAAGCCATACTTCATCTTTCTTGAACTTACCAATAGACCAAAAAACTCCAACAATATTTATAACAGCCTCTCTATATATATAAATACATATTCACGCATTGTACGATCTTTCTTATATAAATTTTCAATTTTATTTATTTCATCTTTGGAAAAAGAATATTTATTTCTTCCTAATTTTTTTAAAAATTCATTTAGTTTTTCATCTTTAGTTTCTAAGAATAAATTCATCTTATTTTGTAATTCCTTATTTAATTTAATTTCCATTGAATTAATATTTTATTATTGTAAAATCACTTTCCTTAAGGCCTGCTTTTTTAATTTCATCTTTCACGTTTTCAATAAAACTATTATCAACTTCATCAAAACAATGAATTAAACTTTAATTACTCTTTTGACTATCCCAGATATCCCTTCTTTCAATCTCCCATTTCTTAATAAACCAAACCAATCAGCCATTGGGCATAATCTCATTTTGTTTTTATTTAGTTCTAAAATAATTGGTAAATGATAGGCAGGGTCTTTATTAAGTTTCCCTATCGCCCACTCACCCTCAATATAATTTAAAATAATTTCTCCTATATATATTGTATAGGAAACAAAATTTTACATCATATAGTAACTTACTCGCACTAGTCTCAATTGATTCTAGTTCTTCGAGTTAATTCCTTAAATTTATTTTCAGTTATAGTACCTTTCTCTCTATTCTTAAATAACGTTCTATACTTTTCCTCCCATTTTTCCTTACTCAATTTACCTTTATATCTTCCAAAGGCATCTTCTAACTTTTTAAGAAAATCTGGGGTTTTCATCAATTCCTCAACCTCGTCCAATTTTTTCCTTATGGCATCTTTTATTTTTTCTTTCGCTTGGGAAAAAGTTCACAAAAAACACTATCAATCTTTTTTTGAAAATCATTCATATAAGTTATGTTTTCAATAAAATGATTTTCATCATTTTTTTCAAACATACCCCATATCCATTCTGAAGGAGACATTCTCATACCTTCTCCTTCATAATTAGTTATTACAGGTTCATTAATTGCCCAACTATCTGATTTTAATCCCGTAAAGACCCAATTTCCTCCAAAATGTTGCTTAAAAAATTCTCCCACATAAACTACTAATATTCTTTTCAATTTATTATCAAATAACTCATCTTTATTAAAATCGATAAATAAATTTGAAACTTCTTTAACTTCCTCTTCACTAAAATTAAGTTGAGATTTGCCAATTAATTGACATAAGTTTTTAATTTCATTTGGGATTTCAATGATAAAACTTTCATAATCCCTTTTATTTTTCAAAGTATTATATTTTTCCATCTTTAATATATTATAAAATCAAATTTATCCTTGCCAAAAGTATTTCTTAATACATCTAATTTTTCAATCATATTCTTGTCTACTCCTCCAAATAAATGCCATTCTATTCTTTCTATAGGTACTCCTTGCTGTTTTAACATCATCAAATCTTTCCTTAGCTGATTATCAATAAATTCAGAACCTTTCAATGTTCCAGACTTTATTTCTTTTGCAGTAGTTCCTAAAACATTATCAACTCTTCTTACTTCATTTTGAAATTTAAATACTTTTGGAACACCTCCTTCAAGTTCTTGGAAAGTTTTTTCTGTAATTTTACCTATTTCCCTGTTTTTATACAATGTTTTAAAACGTTGCTCATATGCATTTTGTAATTCTTTCAATTCCTGTTCGCTAAAGTTTTCAGTGAATTTTTTCTTATACCTTTCAAAAGCATCCGTCATCCGTTTCTTAAACCAATCTTCTGCCATATCTTTTTCTAAATCTTTCGTCTTTTTCTCTATAGCATCCTTAATTTTCTCTCCTGTATCTTTTACACCATTTTCAAGGGCATCTTTACCTTTGCTGATAAAACCAGCACCCATCATGGTTGTTACTACGGTAACGCCATCTTTGCCTATTTCATGGTAGCCGAGATATGGTTTGTCGGAGAAATTGTATTTGGCAATTTTGTCCTTAACACCGCTTTCAGCCATGCTCAAAACCGAACCTGGTGTTATATTTTTAACGGCTGTCCATATTCCCTTTCTTACTTCTTGTTTTGTGGCAACATCATAACCCAGTTTTACGAGTTGCGGATAATCGGATACTTCGTTGATAACGCCATCACTAACGCCGGCTAAAGTTGGTGGAATATGTATAGGGGAGTTTGCGAAGTCTTTGTCTTTATTCCAGTAGCCTTCTGGCAATGCCGCATTTTCCCAAACATTGCTACCTAAATCGCAGATGGTTTTTACCCACGCTGCACCGTTCATATCTTTTACAAAAAACTCGCCCGCATCTTCGGTTTCTTCTACTCTGCTACCCGTTTTTTTATTATTAGGCCCGCCAAGTTCATTTAACTTTTCGGTAGCTAAATCACTCATCTGCGTTTCAAACGCTTCGGTACTTTGCTTTACCTTCTCGTTTTTTTGCAGTTTAGCATCCAGTTTTACCTTAACCTTCCACTTCTTGGTAGCCTCCTCATAATCGATCTTTGCGGTATAGCTTTCTGATAAGTTTACCTCCTGAGGTTTATTATCATTGCGTTTGCAGTTACCTGCACCCTTTACCTTGGCAAAAACATTGGCATCCGTTTTATAATTCAGTTCAATGGTATTTCCGTTCAGGTTTTTAACATTGATCTGGTCTGCCTGTATGTTGGAGGTATTTTCTACGAACCAATATTCATCATCTCCGTTTTCTTCCTCGGTAAACTGATGGTGCACGTAAGTAACCGACTGCTCTCCGGTTTTATACGTATTGTCATCCGTATAAATTTCAGCATCATATTTCCCTAGCGTAACTTTATAATAACCGTTGAACCGGCCTCCCTGAATATCATTTGGTTTAAACTGGTATTGATTACCGTTGGGAAGCGTAAACCCATAAACGGCTCCGTTGCCAAAATGCGAATCATCTAAGCAATAAAACCATATCCTGGTGCTTTTGGGTAGTGTAAATATTTTGCCTGCAGGACTTAGGAATGTTATCGCTTTTTCTATTTGATAAGCATTTCCAACCTGCTCTAGTGCCAATTGGCTTCCGGATTTTGATGAAGCGGCACTTTGCGTAAAATTACTGACCAGCGATTTCTTTATCACTTCATCATTCTTTCCACTCGCTATATCAGCCCTTGCCTGTTCCACGGCCTTGACAGCAGCAGCTTTCAAGCTTCCATCGGCTATCTTTTCTTTTATGGCTTTTTTATCTTCTTCGGATATTTTGTTGGCTGGGTCATCCACTGCTTTTTCAAATTCCTTTATCCATTTGGAAGCAATTACATCATTCTCAATATTGGTTTTGATATCGGTGTAGATATCGTTTACAATTGTTCCAACTGCTTTGCCTAAAGCAGCGAGGTCTTTCTTTATGGTGTCAACATCCGCTATCTGCTCTTCTTTTGGATTAAAGCTTGTCTCCACCACACCGACAAAAAGTTGTCTTTCGGTATTGACCTGGATATTGCTGAAGCGAACCTTGATGTTTGCATAGCCCAGCATAGGGACGGTTACATAACCCTCGCCGTTGAAACTACCACTGCCGCTTACTCTGGTTATTTTAACCGGAAATTTTCCGGCGGTGAAAAGTTCACCCGCATTTAAACTTTGTATTGGTGTGCGGTTGATGATAGTGGTTTCGGGGCTAATCATCCCACAGTTAATAGTCGAGGTATCACCCCGACCCGGCATTTCCATTGTCAGCAAATCAGAATAGGTCGCCAGGTTAGTACCGATGCCGATATTGCCCGCCACACAGCTGCTGCCCACCCGGTACTCATAAGTTTTTCCGGGCTTTAAATCATAAAGCATAGCCCTGTTTTCCAGGGTGTTCAGGCTATACCACTTCGATCCACTTAAACTTCTTTCGCGGTACTGCAAACTGTAACCGCCTGCAGGAATGCCTCCGTTTGATGGATCGGCTGTCCAATTAATAGTCGCCCGGCCACTGCTTACACTAGAATTAATGGCGAGTGGCGGTTTACAATCGCTTTGGTAGGTAAACCAGTAAATTTCGCTAAATCCATTGTTTCTATAACTATCGGCCTGCTCGCCAGTTGGCGAAGTGCTTACGGCCCTTACCCGCCAGGCATAACGCTTGCCCGGAATCAGCTGCGGTTCGGCTGGCCCCATCAATAAGGTAGTTGACCTTAACGTAACCTGATAAAGCGGTTGACTGCTTTCAAAACCTGCTTCGGGCGCAATGCCGGTATCCCAAAGTTCTTTTAAAGTAAATTCATATTCGGTATTAAAAGCGCCGTTCGGGCTACCCAAATTCCTTGGTGTCCATTGGAAAATGATGTTCTGTACCTCACGGCTGGCGATGCTTTCTCCTTTAACGGGCAGGTTTAACAATGGCGGGTCTGATAGTGTAATGTAGGCCATGCTACAACTTTTGCGACTTAGTACTTTTCCTGTATTTACCTCTATTGCCTCAAAACAGAAAGAATAAAACCCTTCGGGTAGCTTGCCTTTTTGGGCGTACATGGCCCTGGTAATGCCAGAAAAGTTCAGGTTATCGATATTAAAATAAGGTGCCAATTCACCCAGGCTGATGCGTTGTGGAATACCCGCATCGAGCGTAATGGTAGGGTAGTAAACGCCATCTTTACTTTGCAATTTAGCCCCCTGACTCTCTATATACATCCGTAGGCGTACGCTCAATGCCGGCTTCTGTAAATCGGTATTGGTAAGTACCACAACAAGCTTTTCAGCTGTACCATTATAATAATCGCTGGTATTTAGCGAATATGGCGGAACCAAAACAGGCATCACCTGCACGGGATAGATTTGGGCTTTAGTGGTTAGGCTAAAAGCCAAAAAACTGCATAGCGCAATCAGATTTAATATGCAGAATTTAAGGTTTAAGACATCATATTTTTTGATCATTCTATTTTATTGAAATCCATGAATAGTTTAATTTCGGGATGTTCAATAAATTGGGAAGGAATGCTAATATATTAAATTATCATATTACATCACTAATATTTAGCATAAAAAAGTCCTGCTAGATTCATTTCTTGCAGGACTTTTTTATTGACTTCAAACTCCAAACTCACCACTCGAAACTTATTTCCCTGTCCATTTAGCAAATACCGCTTTCTGTTCAGGTGTGGCATTATCATTAATAGTAGCTTTTAAACGCACACTCGGATTTTCCTTTAATGTTAAAGAGATTTGTTTTTCCAAACCATCACGCATTACTTTTAACTTCAACACATCACCTATTTTTTTATTGGTTACTAAAGGCAAAGTTTCCAGCGAAAGCATTGGACTTCTTAACTTGATTGATTCCAATGCATCATTAACGCTTTTATCATCCAATGAAACAATTTCGTCGTTAACATTTAAGCCAGCATCCCATGCGGCAGAGTTTCGTGCAATTGAAGTTACATTGATGGTTCCGGCATTGGTTAGCTGACCATTCACTCCACTCACTGGTTTTTCTGGCGTAGCATTTTCTGTAGTAACATCCACACCAGCCAGCTTAAAATATTTCTGATATTCTACATCATCTACTCCATTCACATATTTTGCCCAGAAATTTGTAAAGCTGATTCCGGCAACTTTTTCTACCATTGCCTTAAACTCCGCATCTGTATAACCACGTTTAAGGGTTTTGCATTGCAGGTACATGGCTTTCATTACATCATCAAGACTTTTGGCTCCTTTGGTAGCATTAATAATTTCCAGGTCCATTAAAATACCAACTACCTCACCTTTATTGTAATAAGAGATGGAATTATTCCTGGAGTTTTCATTCGGGCGATAGCCAATAATCCAGGCATCATAACTGGATGAAGCTGCAGATTGATACTTGGCTCCGGGTGTATTCACTACTGTACCCACAGCACCTGCTAAATCATTTACAAATTTGGCTGCATCATTAAAGCCAGCCCTGTGCATATATTTATTTTCATAATAGGAAGTAAAACCTTCTGCTACCCAAAGATTAGTAGTATAGTTTTCATTATCATAATCAAATGGTCCCAAGGCTACCGGGCGTAAGCGCTTAACATTCCAGAGGTGATGATATTCATGAGAAACAAGTGCCAGGAAACCTTTATAACCAGCTTCCGTATTGTAGGCATTTCTAGTGGCGCCCAATGTGGTAGAGTTTAAATGCTCCAGGCCACCACCACCTCTTAAAAAGTTATGAACGATAAAAACGTAATGTTTGTTTGGATTTTCTCCATACACCTTAGTAGGCTCTTCTACAATTTTAGCCATATCTACTTTAAGTTTTTCCTTATCGTAGTTTCCGCCGCCATACATGGCTACTTCATGACGAACACCTGCTGCCATAAACTCGAAAACATCCTGGTTACCAACTTCAATTGGGCTATCATATAAAATATCAAAATCTGTAGCATGATAAGTAAACTGCTGCCCGGCAACAGGCTCCAATCCTGTAGATACTTTACTCCAGGTATTGAAAGGAATAATTTTCACTGTACTTGGCGACTTAATCATCCCATCAGGATGCATAAAGATTCCTGTTGGAGATAAAAAAGCATGAGATTCATCAATGAATGGTGTACGCACAGAAATCTCAAATGCATAAACACGATAATTTATTTTAATATGAGCAGCTTTTGCTGAGAAAATTCGCCAGGTATTTTTTCTCACCTTTTCTACCTTAACGGCTTTGCCAGATGCAGTTGCTTTAAATTCTTCCACGCTTTTTTCAAACTCACGGATCAAATAAGAACCTGGTGTCCAAACGGGCATTTTAACATCTACATAATCTTTTGCCAAGCCAGAAATATCCATCTGAACTTCAGCATAATGTGCTTGTGGTTCTTTAAAAGAAACTTCAAAGCCAATTTTCACCTGCGCCTTCGCTTCCATAATACACGTTAGTACTAAAACTAAACCTAAAATTGATTTTTTAATAAACATATTTAAATGTGATTTGCTACAAATTTATATTTATTGCTTATGTTTTCGAATTAAAAACCATAAAGGGCTGTAAAATAGTTGTGAGCCTTGAGTTTTAAGTATTGAGTGGATAGTTATTAGTCTAAAGTTTTAAATTCAAAATTCATAGGATAAAATGAATTATTAGTGCATAATGCCACACTCATGCCTGTAGATCATTGACTGAAGACTCAGAACTTAAGACTTCCGCCTCCAAACTAGCCTAAGTAACATCCTTAGTACAACAAATTTAACACTAAACTATTTGAATATTTTTACACTCTAATATCAGGCGTTATTCTATTTTAATTTTAACGATCAGATAAGCACGACACAAATATAAACATGAAGAAAAGGTATATCATTTATGCTGTTTTGGCTATTGGCTTGGCCTACCTCGTATATTACAGAATTAATGCCAATAAAAAGATAGAAGGTAAAGGGGCAGGTAGTGCCCAGGTAAAAGGCAGTGATGGGGCAAAAGGAGGTGGCGCAGGCGCACCAATGGTTGTTGAAGGCGTTGTGGTGAAACTTACATCGTTTGATAACGATTTAGAAGTAACCGGAGCCATTGATGCCAATGAATCAGTTGTTTTAAAAAGTGAAATCTCCGGTTTGGTAACGGGCATTTATTTCAAAGAAGGAACAAACGTAACCAAAGGAAGTGTATTGGTTAAAATCAATGACAGAGATATTCAAGCGCAATTACAGGAAGCCATCACCAAACAGAAACTTTCTGCAACGAATGAAAACCGTGCAAAACAACTATTGGCAAAGGGCGCTATCAGTCAGGAAGAATATGATACCTCTTTAGCTGATTTCAGGTCATTACAATCGCAATCTCAACTAGTTAGAGCGCAATTGGCTAAAGCAACCATCAGGGCACCATTTTCTGGAAGAATTGGTTTGCGCAGCATTTCTGAAGGCACTTATTTAACACCAGCAACAGTGATTGCCAATTTGGTGAGTACCAATCCCATTAAAATTACCTTTTCCATTCCGGAGAAATATGCCGGTCAAATTAAATCCGGTTCAACCATTACCTTTACAACAGATGGATCAACAAAGGAAAACACCGGAAAAATATATGCCATAGAGCCTGGAATTAATGCCACTACCAGAACATTACAAATCAGGGCATTGGCACCAAATGCAGATAATGCCTTGCTTCCAGGATCATTCGCTAAAATAAAGCTGGCGCTGAACACTTTACAAGATGCGATATTGATTCCAAACCAGGCAGTAGTACCGGTTTTAAAAGGAAAAATTGTATACATCCAGAAAAATGGAAAAGCACAGGAAGTTAAAGTAGAAGCCGGCACACGTACAGATGAAAACATTGTGATTACATCCGGATTAAAGGCTGGCGACACGGTATTAACAACCGGATCAATGGCTTTGAAAAAAGATGCTCCCGTAAAAGTAAACCTGGTTAAACAATAATTATGAGTATCTCTACTACGAGTATAAAAAGGCCTGTTCTAGCCATCGTAATGAACTTGTTGATCGTGCTTTTTGGCATCATCGGTTACACCTTTTTGGGCGTAAGGGAATATCCTTCCATTGACCCTACAGTGGTATCCGTTAGAACCTCCTACCCTGGTGCCAATTCTGATATTATTGAATCGCAGATTACAGAGCCCTTAGAAAAATCAATCAACTCTATTGATGGCATCCGGAACATCTCTTCTTCCAGTAATCAAGGTACCAGTAACATCACTATTGAATTCAACCTGGACAAAAATATCGAAGAGGCGGCGAATGATGTTCGTGATAAGGTTTCGCAGGCAGGCAGAACGTTACCAAAAGATATTGATGGATTACCGGTGGTGAGCAAAGCAGATGCAAACTCCGATCCCATTTTATCCATGACCATTCAGAGTGATAAAAGAAACACACTGGAATTGAGTGACTTTGCTGAAAACGTGATTGCCGATCGGATTCAAACTATTCCAGGTGTAAGTAGTGTGCAGATTCAAGGTCAGCGGAAGTATGCCATGCGGATTTGGATGGATCCAAATAAATTAAGTGCGTACGGCCTTACCTCACAAGATATTGTAACAGCTCTTGATAATGAAAACGTAGAGTTGCCCTCTGGAAAAATTACAGGAGCCACTACGGAATTAACGGTTAAAACTTTAGGAAAATTAACCAACGAAACTCAGTTTAATAACCTGATTCTAAAATCAGACAGTAACCAGGTGATCAAATTAAAAGATGTGGGCTATGCTGTTCTAGGTCCTGAAAACGAAGAAACTATTTTAAGGGAGTCAGGCAAGCCAATGGTTGCAGTGGCTATCATTCCGCAGCCAGGCGCCAATTACCTCGACATCAGTAATGAATTTTATAAACGTTTTGATAAATTAAAGGCAGATATCCCGAAGGATATTAAGCTAAAAGTTGCGCTAGACAATACGCTTTTCATCAAGCGTTCGGTAACAGAAGTAGCCGAAACGATTGGTTTATCGCTCGTGCTGGTAATTCTGATTATTTATCTGTTTTTCAGAGATTGGGCAATTGCTTTCAGGCCCCTTATTGATATCCCGGTATCGTTGGTTTTTACTTTTTTTATTATGTATGCCTTTGGCTTTTCAATCAATGTTTTGAGTTTACTGGCTATTGTACTGGCCACCGGGCTGGTGGTAGATGATGGTATTGTAGTGACTGAAAACATTTTTAAGAAAGTTGAAGAAGGCATGTCGCCTTTTGAAGCAGCAATTAAAGGCTCAAATGAAATTTTCTTTGCTGTAATTTCTATTTCCATTACATTGGCAGCCGTTTTTTTACCTGTTATTTTTTTGCAGGGCTTTGTTGGGCGATTGTTCAGGGAGTTTGGTGTAGTAATTGGCGCAGCTGTTTTAATTTCAGCATTCGTATCGCTTACCCTTACCCCAATGTTAAATGCTTATTTAATGAAACCGGGTGGACATAAGCCTTCGAGATTTTACAACTGGACAGAGCCTTATTTTGTTAAGTTAAATGATTCTTATGCATCTAATCTGAATAAATTTTTAGATCGCCGCTGGCTTTCTATTCCCATCATTGTGGTTTGTATGGGCCTGATATTTCTATTCTGGAAATTACTACCCAAAGAAACAGCTCCTTATGATGATAGAAGTGCCATTAACATCAGTGCAACTACTCCTGAAGGTGCCTCATTTGCTTACACAGATCAATTTATCCTGAAATTAAATCAACTGGTGATTGATTCTGTTCCAGAGAAGAACGTGAACATCACCATTACCTCACCTGGTTTTGGAGGCTCTGGTTCTGTAAACTCAGGTTTTGTAAGAATGGGATTGGTTAATCCGGAAGACCGGGAACGATCGCAGAAAGACATCGCTGATATGCTGACCCGAATTACCAAAAAATACAGCGAAGGAAAAACAATTGTTAATCAGCAACCTACCATTTCTGTAGGCCGTAGAGGTGGCTTACCCATCAGTTATATCATTCAGGCACAAAATTTCGAGAAACTGCGGGAGAAAATCCCTTTGTTTATGGATGCAGTGGCGAAAGACCCAACCTTTACCGTTTCTGATGTTAACCTAAAATTTAATAAGCCTGAGATTAACCTTACCATTGATAGAGATAAGGCAAAAAATCTTGGGGTTTCCATCTCCGCCATTGCGCAAACCTTAAACTTAGGTTTAAGCGGACAACGCTTTTCGTACTTTTTTATGAACGGCAAGCAATACCAGGTAATTGGTCAGTTTGATCGTGGCGACCGTAAAGATCCATTAGATTTAAGTTCGGTTTATGTACGTAGTGATAAAGGTGAATTGGTTCAGCTGGATAATCTGGTAACGGCAAAAGAAGAAAGTAGTCCGCCGCAGTTATACCGCAACAACCGTTTTATTGCCGCTACGGTTTCTGCAGGCTTGGCACCAGGTAAAAGTATAGGTGAAGGAATTGATGCGATGGATGCCATTTCATCAAAAATTCTGGATGAAACTTTTTCAACGGATTTAAGTGGTGAATCCCGCGATTTTAAAGAAAGCTCTTCGAATACCTTTTTTGCTTTTGGCTTAGCTTTATTATTGGTTTACCTCATTCTTTCAGCACAGTTTGAAAGTTTCAAAGATCCGATTATCATTATCTTAACCGTACCCATGGCTGTTGCAGGTGCATTTCTATCCCTGTGGTTATGCGGCCAAAGCTGGAATATTTTTAGTCAGATTGGAACCATTATGTTAATTGGTCTGGTGACGAAAAACGGCATCCTGATTGTGGAATTTGCGAATCAGTTGAAAGAAAAAGGAATTCCTATTCCGGAAGCGATCCGTGAAGCATCTGTTTCGCGTTTACGCCCTATTTTAATGACGAGTTTAGCCATTGCTATTGGCGCCCTTCCTATTGCTTTGGCTTTAGGTGCGGCGGCGAAAAGTAGAATGAGTATGGGAACAGTAATTGTAGGTGGTACCATGTTTTCATTAGTCCTTACCCTGTTTGTTATTCCAGCCATCTATTCTTATTGGGCAAAACCTTATAAACCAAATAAACAATTAAAAGATGCGCATCGCTTCGAAGAAGAAGCCTTAAACACAGCACATTAAGATGAGCATAAAGATCAAAACATTAATTATACTTTTAAGCCTGTCTATCTCCGGATTTGCACAGGAAAAACTTAGTTTGCAGGAAGCCATTACCGTTGCTTTACAAAACAATTATGATATCAAAATCAGCAAGAATGATTTATCAATTGCACGCAACAATGCAAATATTGGTAATGCAGGTATGTTGCCAACTGTAGCCGGAACATATAGTAACGGTGGAAGCATTCAGAATACCCGCCAAACCCCGGTTACTGGTGAAGACCGGGTAATTCGTGGTGCCAGAAGTACCAATAATGATTTAGGTGCAGATCTAAACTGGACCATTTTTGATGGTTTTACCATGTTTGCCAATTATGATCGTTTAAAAGAACTGCAAAAACAAGGCGAAATTACCGCCAGACTTAACGTTTTAACTACGGTTTCGGATGTGATTACAGCCTATTATGATGTAGTAAGGCAGCAACAGTTAATGGTAGCCGCTGATAGTGCCATTGATGTTTCTGTTTTGCGCACCAATATTGCGAACACTAAACTGCAGCTCGGCCGTGGATCAAAACTTGATGTTTTAACGGCACAGGTAGATTATAATACAGATACCTCTAACTTTTTACAGATTAAAAATGCTTTGCAGGTAGCCAAGGTTCGTTTAAACCAGCTCATGGTTAGAGATATTAGCAGTCAATTTTCAGTAGTGAATGATATTGATGTTAACACCGGCATTCTATTTAGCAAACAAGCTGAAATTGCGGCAAAGCAAAACCCCGAGTTACAAAATGCATTTATCAATCAAAAAATAGCATCCTTAAATCTGAAAGCCGTTCGCGGGGCAAGATATCCAGTTGTGAGTTTAAACTCAGGCTATAGTCGAACAAACAGCACCAGTCCAACAGGTTTTAACCAAAAATTCGCGGCGAATGGATTTACTTACGGCGTAACGGCAAGCCTCAATATTTTTAACGGATTTTTACAACGCCAAAATGAACGGAATGCAAAAATCAACATCGAAACTTCAAAACTCAACTTCGAAAAAACAAAGCTTGATGTTAATTCACAGTTATTAACGGCCTATCAAAACTACAGCACCTATTTAGATTTGATTAAGTTAGAGCAACGAAACGTAGATCTGGCTAAAGAAAATTTAGACATTACCCTGGCCAAATATCGTTTAGGAAGTATTGCCCCGCTCGAATTACGAGAGGCCCAACGCAATGCCATCGAAGCACAAAACCGATTTATTGAAATGCAGTTTCAGGCCAAGTTAGCAGAAACTACACTAAAAGAAATTAGCGGAAATATTGATTTGTCGAATTAATTTAAACTAACAAATTCAATGCAAAAATCATTTGCGATTGTTAATGTATGGAGTACAAGATTTTCAGTTTTTATTGTTAGTATTTCCACAAAATTATTCTTCAAATGATAATAGCATATATGCTAAATAATCAATCGCAAATCCGAAACCATAGTCTCTAATTCTTTATAACCTAAATTCCTTTATTAATTGATTTTAACACCCAGGTTGTGACCTTCTAAAATAGGTGAATTACCTTTTTTTCGTCCTTTCCCTTTCAGGGGAAAGGTGCCGATAGGCGGATAGGGGTTTAAATAGTATAGTAAGACATATGATTAATCGAACGCCCAGGTTATAGAAAGTAATTTAATTATTCTCCCTATATTTATGATATTAAATCCCGGACAGGCAAATTCCATGAGCGTGTTAAATCGTGGAAACTTCTTTACCCCGCCTTCACCCCACCTTTACTCCACCTCAAGTCCACGTTCTAGCCACACTTACCTTGTGCATAGCTGTAGTATACCTGTTGATTGAAGCGATGATAACTGGTTAATACCGGCTATCCAGCGATGAGGTAATCAATAAGAACCCTTCAATTTATTCTCGGCACATCCGCATCAAACCTTCTTTTATCATGACCTCCACACATGACAGAAAAACCAGAGAAAATTTTCCATTTTTGAATCTTCCACCAGGCATTCACAAAATGAAGCTTAAAACCGTAAAACCATCCCATTGTAGATTTTCCAAATCGGCAATACCCTTAAATACGCTATTTACCTTGATACGTTTGTTCTTATAACTCTTAACAGCGTGGAGCCTACAAAAAAAAACACCCATACAAGAGGCTGAAAAACAAGCTTTAATAAATATAGTCAAAGGCGAAATTACGCTTCGGCTAAGTTCTATGAATCGGTTATAGGATACAGTTTTGAGGAAATCATCTGGCATATGCTACTGTACGTAGAATATATAGTATTGCTTAAAATATTTAAAACCACTCATTAGAAACAAAAGCAAGATACTCATCACTTCCCTATTGGACATCTAAAGTTTACGTCGAAAACGGCACCTAGCAGAAAATATCAGCAACTTTATTGTATATAATCATGCGTCTTTTTCACACATAAACATCTGAATATAAGACATTTAAATATAAATATTTACCAGTATAGTTACAATTTTTAACCGAATTAAATATCGAACTCAGGTTACAGAAAAAACTATTACTACTTAAAGTTGTGTATTTGTATAATTTATTTTTAAATTTAATAACCAAATATACTTATCATGACCACTGATTTAGTGCATGCTATCAGAGCCAACCTGGCCATTCTACAAAACCAGCCTTTATCTGGCGGTATTGTAGCCAAAAATCTTCATATTAGTGATAATGAAAGTGGCGAACTAAGTTTATATGGTGATTTTACCATTACTTTAAAAGTATTAGACCTTACTACAAATGGCGCACCCAATTTAAATAGCCTGATGACTTTTACCCAGCAAGTGATTACAACAAAATTAAAGGGTGGGGGTTATAAAAATGGAGTAATTATACATAAATATAAT
>Ga0116227_10007279_pt1 | contig 21740 bp, 20 predicted proteins | sample S1TSphgellanicum_FD_89693 | JGI IMG/M metagenome (GOLD analysis project Ga0116227, IMG submission 89693) | Host-associated microbial communities from peat moss isolated from Minnesota, USA - S1T2_Fb - Sphagnum magellanicum MG | ecosystem: Host-associated > Plants > Peat moss > Unclassified...
ATATCCGCCGACCGATGCAGCCTGCTTCCGGGCTCCCCGCACAGGCCGATCGTGACGGCGCCGACGGTGTGCGCATACTCCACCGCCCGCACGACGTTCTCGGAGTTCCCCGAGCCCGAAAGCGCGATCAGAACGTCGTGCGGCTGCAGAAGATTCCGGAGCTGCTCCACAAAGACTTCGGAGTAGCTGATATCGTTGGCGACAGCCGTCAGGTACGGAACGTTGTCCGTGAGCGCGAGGGCGCGAACGCGCTTCTTTCCCTCGGCGATCGTCATCTTGCTGAGGTCGTTCACCATATGCGACGCAGTCGAGGCGCTGCCGCCGTTTCCGATGACGAAGATCGTTCGTCCCTCTCGCCAGGCATCGAAGAGCCGGCCGACGACCTCCCGCGTGTCGTCGCGGGAAATTCCCCGGACGACGCGCTCCATCTCGTCCAAGTAAGCGACCACTCGATCCGAAACCGCGCTCGGTGTAATCAACGGGTTGTCTTCACAGCCTCCCGCGCCAAGGAAACGGCCCGGCAAGGAGGCATTTCACAGACCCAGTGCCGCCGAAGTGTCCTGTCTTCGGTACGCTAGCTAATCGACCTTCGCCTCGTGGTTGGTAGTCTATTATTGTTGGTCGTCTACTCGAAAAAGATGAAACCGTAATCGCCGGTGTACCCGATCTTGCGGTAGAGCCACTCCCAGTCAGCTGTCGAGTAGAAGCTCTTACAGGTCAGTTGCCAATAGAGCAGGTTCGCCTTCTCGCGCTGGTCGCGATACGATTCGACCATGAGGTACTTGCCGCCGCGCCCGACGCGCTCCAATTCACTGACCGCCGACCACAGATCCTCGATACCGAGATTGTGAAGCGTTCCCAGCGTAATGACCAAGTCGAACGATTTGTCGTCATAGGGTAGCTTCGCGGCATGGCCGACTTGTAGGAAGGGCCGAATTTCCTCTTTCGCATTCTGGGTTCCGTACTCAGAGATGTCGATTCCGGCAACCGAGAGTCCGGGAACGACTTGCGTGAACTCGTACAGCAAGAAGCCTTTGCCGCAGCCCACATCCAGGATCCGCATGCCGGGCTTGAGGCCGTAATGATCCGCCATGCGCTGAGCGATCGGGCGCCATCGGCCGTCGTATTGGTATCCGCCGTAGCCGTATTGCCTCGGTCCGTCCCAATACTCTTGACCGAACCGCGAGGCCACCTCGGCCGACTCGGCTTTGTCGAATTCCACCACGCGCGCGACGTAGTCGCGTTTGGTCGACGTATGCAGCGTTTGCGTGAAGTCGATGCGTTCGCCGAGCTTCGGAACAGCTGTTGTCATGCGTTTCCTTTCGGGCAGGCTCGGCTACATTCTTTCAGCGGCAAGGGAAATCAGAACGCCCGGCTCGCTTGGCCGCTAGGTTCTCGGCTTCATTGCTAGTAGGTTGGAGAAATTAACCACGGCCGTCTTCAGCTAAGAGATAGCGGGTGCGCTTGAGCGGTCTTACCCCACCTGAGCTGCCGAGACGGTCCGGCGGATGATCGCCGCGTGCCGGCGCTCGGCGCGGGCCGTGTGCGCGGCCGGATTGCAGCGCGCGTTCGTGGCATACGTGATCATCGGCGTGCTTACTCAGATCGTCGACCTCGCCTCCTTTTCTCTGCTGGCCTGGCACCGAGTTCCGGTCGAACTCGCGTCCACGTTCAGCATTTCGGTCGCGACGGCAATTCATTTCACGCTCAATAAGTATGCCAATTTTCGTAATTACGACCGGCACGTGGGCGCGCAGTTACGCACGTATCTCGCCCTCGGCGCGGTTTCGCTCTGCTTGCAGATCGCGATCGTGAGTTTCCTTACGCGGTTCCTGCATCTTTCCCCGCTGCTCGCAAAAGTCGTCACGAACGGGTCGAATTTCCCGCTCAACTATCTGGCTCACCGCTACCTCACGTTCGGTGCCGGAATCCGGCAGTCGTTCATATTATTCTGGCGATCGCGACGATCCGATCCGGGCTAGGTCATCGAGAGGACGCAGCGGCCGACCTCGCCGGAACGCACCCGGTCGAGGGCCGTGTTGATTTCGCTAAATTGCAAGCGGTGCGTGATCAGCCGGTCGAGATCGAGCTTGCCGCGCTGATAGAGGCGCAGGTACCGCGGTATATCGACGGCGGGATCGGCGTTGCCGCCCTCGCAGCCGATCAGGATCTTGCCGAAGTGCAACGGCAGCGAGTGAATCGTGATGTCTTGATCGTGTCTGGGGACGCCGACCAAAATCGTCTTTCCGACTTTGCCGGTCAGCTCGTAGGCCGCTTCGATCAGGCGGACCAAGCCGGTGTTCTCGACGAAGACGTCGACGCCGGAGGCACCCACGATCTTGCGGACGGCCTCGCGCAAGTCTACGTTCTGCGAATTGATCGTGTGCGTCGCACCAAACTCGCGAGCGAGTTCGAGCTTATGGTCGTAGATGTCGATTGCGATGATGGGATCGGCGGAGACCATCGCCGCGCCTTGGATGACGTTGAGCCCCACGCCGCCACAGCCCAACACCGCGACGGATTGCCCGATTTTCACGCCGGCCAGGTTATTGATGAGACCTAGCGCGGTCGTGACTGCGCACCCCATCATGGTCGCGATCTCGAAAGGTATGTCCTTCGGTATTGGCGTCAGCCGGTTTTCTGAAACGACGGCCATCTCCGCGAAGGTCACGACCCAGCCGGAGTTCACCGGGCGCCCGTCCCAGGCGTACGTGGCCGCGGCGGCGTGGATACCAGGACCCTTCCGCCAGTGCATCACGACATGATCGCCTTTGCGGACATGCGTCACGCCCGGTCCCGTTTGGAGGACGATGCCGCCGCCTTCGTGTCCGAGGAGATGCGGCAGGTATTTGTCCGGACCTTTGGCGCCCGAGATTTCGCCGAGTTGGGCACCACATATCCCGCTGCGTTGAATCTCCACCAGCACCTGACCGCACTGCAGATCGGGAACCTTGATTTCGGCGAGCGTGAGCGGCGCATTTAATCGCTCGAGGATTGCAGCTCGCGTTTTCAAGTGCACGTACCCGTGTATTTCGAGTTCAGCAGAACGTTGGAATCCGACGAAATGACGTGCGCGCCGGCGTCGGCCTTTGCGGCGATCCGGGGCTTTTCGCGACAGACCGTATGGTCCGGATGGACGACGTACACGATGGAACTCCCCGCGTTGCGGTACTTGCCCGCCGGCCACGGGCACTGTTCGGTCCACGTGCGGTTTCCCTTGAAATCGACGCTGTGATTGACGACGTGGACTTGGGGAAAGCCGCCGAGGGCCTCCATCATGGACACGCTCACGACGAGACAATAGGTGTTTCCCGGCGGCGGGATGGAGAAAACTGCAGCTTCGTCGCTATAGCGGTAGAAGCCGGGGGTTATCGGTGTTCTCTGGGTGCTGTTTCCGCTACAGGCGGTCAGCACATAGACAGTCCCGATCGCCAAGAACGTGCGGCTGTTCATGTTGTGAAGCTTTCCGAAAATCCCCGCGTCGAGCCGGCAGGTGTTTCGGCGGGGTTTTCAGGCCGGCACGTACTGCGATGCGAGCGTTGCTTGCGTCACGAATCGATGCGGATAACCGGCTACAATCGTGTAGATGCGAGGGAAACGCTCGCGGACCCGAGAACGCATTTTGGGTCGTGTTTCAGCTTTACCCGTCGCCGTTCCTCGTCGATATCTTTGGCAAGATATAGGAGTCTTTCGGCGGTCGATCCCGAGACGGTGAACCAGTTTCTGGGTAATTCGTCGTATGGGCGATTGCTGGCCATGATCGGTCACGGAAAGAGCGTGCTCGATCTCGGTTGCGGGCCTGGGAATCTCGCCCGCATCTTAAGCGATGCGGGTAACACGGTGGTCGGCGTCGACAACGATGAATCGTCGCTCGCGGCGGCAAGTGAATTTTGCGAACGCGTCGTCGTCGCGGATCTCCGCCACGACGAACTCGCGGAGGCGGTCGGTTCGACTGACTTCGATGCCGTCGTCTTGGCCGATGTCATCGAGCACGTTACGAATCCGGTGGCGCTGCTGCAGAAAGCGAAGGGCTTCCTTCGGCCCGGCGGATTTCTGTATGCGTCGATTCCGAACGTCGCGCATGGCGCCGTTCGGCTGGCGCTCTTACGGGGCGACTTCGCCTACACGCGCATCGGCATCATGGACGAAACGCACGTCCGCTTCTATACGCGGGCTTCGATCGAGGAGCTTTTCTCGGAGAGCGGTTATCGGATCGTAGAGATGACGCGGACGACGGCGCCGATTTTTGTGGAATCCGACCTCGTTCCACTCGTGCGGCGCACGGATTTCAATGAGAGCGTCGTTGCTGAGATCGAGCACGACCCCGAGTGCGAGACGCTGCAATTCATCGTTCGAGCCGAGCCCGTCGCGAGCGGCGAAGGGGACGGCGCCGTTCACGATCGGCTGTCGTCGGCTCTGCAAGAGGTACGCACGCTCGAGGCTCGCTACGCGCAGCTCGAGCGTGGTGCGGCGGAGGAGCGCGCGGCGTACGCCCGGGAATTGGAGCGGCTCGGACTCGAGAACCAGCGCTTAGCGTTCGAACTCGAGCGCGCGCGTTTCGATGCCGGTCCGGAACAGGCGCGCCAGCTCGCGCACCTTGCGGCCGAGTTGGCCGCGAGCGCCGCCGAACGCGAGAAGCTCCTCGCGCAGCTACGCGGCGAGGAGGCGGATCTCGACGCTCGTCATGCGGAGCTTCAACGGGTCGCCGAGCAAGATCGCGCGGCGTATGCCCGCGAGTTGGACGAGCTCCGGCTCGAGAACAAACGTATCGAGCTCGAGCTCGATCGCTACCGGTTCGATGCGGATGCTTCGCAAGACCGGGAAGTGCTTCGACTCCAGGCCGAGGTAGCCGCGATGGCCGCCGAACGAGAGAAAGCCCTCGAGCGGTTGCGCCAGTCGGAGGAGGGCGGCCGTGCGCTCGAGGCTGAGTTGGAAACGACCCGGCAGCGCTATCGCGATGCCGTCGCGGAGATTGGGTCGCTCAAGGAGATCTCGAAATCGGCTCGGATCGCGGTCGGCGAACGCGACGCTCTAGGACGCCGTATCAGCTCGCTGGAAGCTGCGTTGCAGAACACCGAGGAGAGCCTCCACGATCTGCACAACGCTTGCGACGACGCGCGACGCAACGTTGCCGACCGCGAGGTCGAGATACGCGATCTGATGGAGAAGCTGCTTGCGGTGAAGGCCGCGCACGCCGTAACCCTCGGGGAGCTCGCCACATCGCAGCGCCGGGCCGAGGCGGTTCAACGATCGGAGGGCCGCATCGTGGAACTCGAACGTGCGCTCGCGGGCCGGGAGCAATACGTTTCGCGCATGTCGCGGTCGATCGACGAATACGTCACGGTTGCGTCGGCGATGGCCGAACATCAGGAACGCCTCTGCGCAGAAATCTCGCACATCCATCACGAGCTCGTCACGATGCGCGCGAGCAAGTTCTGGCGCCTGCGCGACCTGTGGTTTCGTTTGCGGCGCGGGCGCAGCGGCTAGCGGATCCTCATGACGAGGTCGTCCTCGTGTCGCGCCACCGTCGTCGTGCTCGTGCAGCGGAATGCCGCTCAGGCGATCGCAGCCGTACGGTCTCTCGTCGGATCGACCACGGGCGACGTTTCGTACGAAACGGTGATCCTCACGAACGGCGCCGACGACCAGACCGTAACGCAGATCAAGCGAGCGGGGCTGGCCGCTCGGGTGATGGTGAGCGACGCGAACCTCGGTTTCGGCGGCGGTTGTAACGCGGTCGCGCGAACGTCTGAAGCGGAATACCTGATCTTTCTCAACGATGACGTGCTGGTCGACCGCGGTTGGCTCGACGCGTTGGTTCGCGCCGCGGACGCGGATGTGCAAATCGCGGCCGTCGGCAGCCGGATCCGCTTTGCCGACGGAACGTTGCAGGAGGCGGGCTCGATCGTTTGGAGCGATGGAACGACCATGCCGATCGGCCGGGGCCTCGATGCCGGGGGTACGGCATGGCGTTTTCGCCGGGACGTCACGTATTGTTCGGCGTGCGCGCTGCTGGTGCGCCGCGCCGACTTCGAAGCGGTCGGCGGCTTCGACGAGGCGTATTATCCCGCATACTACGAGGACGTCGACCTTTGCCTCAAGCTCGCGCAGCGTTCGAAGCGCGTCGTCTACGAACCGCGAGCGGAACTCGTCCACTTCGAGAGCCAATCCTCGACGTCTGCATTCAAATCGTTCTTGTTTCGGCGAAACCATCGCCGCTTCGCCTTGAAGTGGGGGCGCGTTCTCGAAGCGTTGTTCGAGCCGCCCCATCCGACCGATGCGGCGGCGGTCGGCCGGGCGGTGCGGCGGGCGCGCGGACCGCGCACGCCGGTTCTGCTCATCGACGACCGGTTGCCCGATGCGACGGTAGGCTCGGGATTCGGCCGCACGGTCGAATTAATCGGCGATATCTTCCAAGAGAGCTACGACGTGCACATGTATGCCAGCGGGGAGCCGAATCCGGATCCGATCGGCGTCGGGGCTTTCGAGGTCGAAGTCGTGATGCGCCCGCTCGAGGAGGAATTGCGTGAGTTCGTCTACGAGATCTGCATCATTTCGCGTCCCCACAATTTCGAGCGTTTCGCTCCGTTGATTCGCAAGTATCAACCGGCGTGCAAGATCTGCTACGATGTGGAATCGCTCTTCTACCGCCGGCTCGAGAAACAGGCAAGAATCGAGCCGGATCCGAATCGCCGGCAACGGCTCGCGGACGAGGCCGCGCGAGGTCTCGAACTCGAATCGTCGATCGCGCGGAGCGCGGACCGTCTGGTCTGCATCTCCATGGAAGAACGCGAAATTTTGGAGCGCGTCGTCGACCACGCCCCGATCGACTTCATCCTACCGGTCGCGCGAAGCGTCCGTCCTTCCCAAAGCGGCTTCGGTTCGCGCGAAGCGTTAGCAATTTTCGTCTCCGGTTGGATGGCGGGTCCCGACTCTCCCAACGCCGACGGGTTCATCTGGTTCTGCAAGCAGGTCTTGCCGCATCTGCGCGCGATCGTGCCGCACGCTCGCGTCCTTGCGACGGGAGGCTCGCCGCCGGCCAACGTGCTCGCCCTCGCCGAACCGTCGGTGGTCATCGGCGGCTTCGTCGCCGACCTTGCCGCCGTGTACGATCGCGCTCGCGTCGCCATTTCTCCGATCCGATTCGGAGCCGGTGTAAAGATCAAGACGATCGAGGCCATCCAGTTTGGGATCCCCGTCGTCGCAACGACCGTCGGCGCGGAAGGCCTTTCGATCGATCATCGCGATGCGCTCGACATAACCGACGATGCCGAAACGTTTGCCAAACGCATCGCCGTACTCATGACGAACGAGACCGCGTGGGAAACGCGCCGGGCGGCTACCGTCGACCAGATGCAAGCTTGGAGACGCCGCGCGAGCACGTCGTGGGCCGACGTCTGCCGGTCGATGGTTGGAACGGCCGGCGAAGCTCAGCCGGTTTCCGGGTCCGGAGAGCCGACGGAAAGGTAGCGCACGATCTGCGACTGCACGCCTTCGCGTGCCTCGGCTTCGCGCCGAACGTAGTCATAGACCGCGGCGGCCTTATCGAGTACCGCCTGTTCCAAATCGTGTTCGAGTTGCCGGATGCGCGCGTTCGCCGCATCTAGTGCGTTCTGCAGCTCGGCGACGAAGCTGGTGCGCATCGCAGCTTCCAGGCGCAGGGACGTGATTCGTTGCTGCGCCCATTCCAAATCCCGATTGCGCGTCAGCAGCGCGTCGAGCAGCTCCTCATACGTCGGTGCTGCGACGTCGTAGCCTTCCACGTTCAGTTCGTCCGCGCCGCGCGGTGGATGTGGATGTCTTGCCCGCTCAATTCGGCGAGTGACGTACCTTGACGCGACAGGACCGCAACACGCACGGCAACCCGGTCGCCCGCGAGTGAGTCGACGTCGATGCGGCCCACGAATCCCGAACGCAGCGCGGCGCTACCGTGAGCCTCCGCAACGTCCGGGCGTTCGAACCCGTAGACGGTCGGAACCGGACGGCCGTCGACCAGCATGAACGCGCAGACGCCCGCGGCCCGCGTTTCCCCGTCGACGATCCAGCCGCTCAGCACGACGACGGAACCAACCGGCGCGTCGATGGGCGCATCTTTGCGCTCGATCTTACGCCTACCGATTCGCACCTCGTCGATGGAGCCGTCGGCGCGCGGGCGTCCGCCACCGCGCATTTCTCGGATCGACAGGCGAAACGGTGGACCGTCGCCGCGGAACCGCTCGCCCGACGCCGTGACACATTCCACAACGAGATCGTGTTCTCCGACGCCGAGGCTATCCGCTCGGAGAAACGCGCGAAAGCCGCAATCGCGGGGTGCCGTGTCGGGCAAAGCTCCCGCATGCCCCGGCCGCGCGAACCCGCTTACCGCGATTTGTCGATATCCCGAGTCCACGACGACCTCGATGCGCTGCACGTTCGCTACGTGACCGAGCCAACCGGAGACGATGAAGGTTTCACCCGGCGCCGGCGAGCGGTGCGCCGAACCATACGGTTCGTGCGAGAACAGCAGTTCGCAGCGATCGACGGCTCCCCGGGTGCGACTCGTGACGGCGGCTTGCATGCAGATGAGTTTGGAATTCCGGCACGCGGGTCCTTGGGCGGCGCCGGGCTTACCTCGGCGCGGGCGCGGCTAGGACGCCGCCCGCGCCTTCATCGAGGCCGCCACGAAGCGGTACGTGTCGTCGATGATGTAATCGATATCGAACTGCGGCTCCCAACCGACCAGCCGCCGCATCTTGTCCGATGCTCCGATCCGAAACCGGACGTCGGCCGGCGGCACCGGCATCGACTTTACGGGCGGAAAGGGATCGTTCGGATTCACGCGTGTCCAAATCTTGCGCGCGAGGTCCGCGATGTTCTCCGTGGCCTTTCCGCAGATGTTGAAATCCTCGTTCCGGATTCCGCTTGCCAAGATCGCGAGGAGCCCGTCCGCCGTGTCCTTGGCGTGTGTGAACGTGCGGACTTGTTCGCCATCGCCGAAGATCTCGAACGGCGTCTGCTTGACGATCGCCTTGTAGACGAAGTCCGGAATCACGTGCGACATGCCGAAATCGACGCTGCCGTCCGACTTGAAATCGGGAAGCTCGCCGCTACCGACCGCATTGAAGGGTCGCACGATGAGGTAATTGAGCCCGAATTCCGTAGCGGCACCGCGCGTGACGAACTCCCCGAACAGTTTCTGCATCCCGTACTGCGTGACCGGCACGGGTTGCGTGAGCGAGTCCTCCTCCGTTACGGGACGCATCATCTTCTCGTACACCATCGACGAGGAGAAGAACACGAAGAGCGCTTCCGGCGCGGCCGCCAGGGTGGAGTCGATCGCGTGCGTGAGAATCTGCGTGTTGTCGCGGGAGATGCGGTAGGGAATCTTATGAAAATACTTGATCCCGCCGATCAACGCGGCGAGACAGAGCACCACGTCGTATCCTTTGAATTCGTGCGGGTATAAGGCGCGGACGTCCCGATTGAGGAGCGTGAGTTTCGGGTGCCGGTAGAAGTCGTGTTCGATGTAACCGTATTTGGAAAAGTTGTCGATGACGGTCACAGCGTAGCCGGCGGCCAGCAGGCCTCGCACGACGTACGAACCGACGAAGCCGGCTCCGCCCAGGCAAAGGACGTTTTTCACTTACGATCTCCCTGGCGATCCGGTCTTGCGGAACGCATAACGATACCAACGCAGATACTGGGGAAGCCACTTACGCAAATTGAAGCGGGATTCGCCGGCGACTCGGTCCCGCCACGTCGTCGGGACCTCTCCGATCCGGTACCCGTGTACGTGCGCCTTCGCGCAGAGTTCGAGCCCGATTTCGAAACCCGCCTTGGATTCGATCGGGGTCGCGCCGATGAACGAGCCGCGATACATCTTGTAGTTGTTCGTCGCGTCGTGCGTGGGAACGCGCGCGAGGTAGTGGAGCGAAAGCCCCGCCATCCGTGAGAGGAACGTCTTGAGCGGCGGCCCGCCGATCTGCGCGCCGCCCTTCATGTAGCGCGACCCGCAGACCACGTCGTACGTGCCGTTCTCGATCAGCCGGTACATCACGTCGATCTTCGTGAGGTCGTCGGAGAGATCGGCCATGATGACGGCGGTCGCCGTGCTCGCGGTCGTGGCGGCGAGGCCGGTCTTGACCGCGCCGAGCGCCCCGCGGCCGTACGCGTTCTTGATCAGCCGGATCGGGAACGGAAACGTCGCCATACGATTGCGCACGACCGGCAGCGTGTCGTCTTCGTCGAAATCGTAGACCACGACGAACTCGCATTTCACGTGTACGTCGCTCGCGAGCTGATCCATCAGCGCTCCGACGTTCGCGCCCTCGTTGTAAACCGGGGATACGATAGAAAGCAAGTTAAGTTCGCGGGTCGCGCGGCCGCATCACAGGACGCATCCGTGGTCCCACATGTTCCAGACGTCCACGACGATCTTGTCGGGCGGGAATTCGAGACTCTTGTATTCGCGGTGCGGCGCGCCGAGCACGATGACGTCGGATTCGGCGATCAAGCGCTCGACCGGTACGAAATCCGGCTCCGCGATGTGGACGTCCGAGCAACGGACCGACTTGCTCTCGAACTGGAGGATCTTGCGCAGCTTGTACGACAGCGACTCGCGTTTGTCGTCGCTATTCGCCTTGAACGCCATCCCGAGAACGCCGCAATCGAGTTGCGAGAGATCGTAGCGCAATTTGAGCCGGTCGACGAGATAGTTCGGCAGCCCTTCGTTCACGAGCATCGCCGCGTGCCCGAGGTAGAAGCGGTTGTTGTTGAAGGCCGCGAGTTGCATCGCGTCTTTGAAAAGGCACGGGCCCGCCGCGAACCCCGGCTTCGGAATGTCCTTCGCGCGCGGATAGTTGTACGTCATCGCGTGGTGGATACGGTAATAGTCGGCGCCGTGGTCGTTCGCGAGCATGTAGAACTGGTTGGCCGCCGCGAACAGCGTGTAGCGCCAGGTGTTCGTGAAGAGCTTCGCGAGTTCGGCTTCGAGCGGCGTCAATTCGACGACGTCCGTCGTGAGCGGCGCGAAGAGGTCGCGGCAACGCCGCACGCCTTCGGCCGAATACGACGAGACGATCTGCGGAAGGGTCTGCAGCTCTTCCATGGCGTGTCCTTCGGCGATACGCTCCGGACAGAACGCGATCTCGATGTTCTTGCCGAGCGCGTCGAGCGTGCGTTTGAGGCGGTCCGTCGTGCCGGGATAGACGGTGCTTCGCAACACGACGAGCTGACCGTCGACGAGGTGGTCGGCCAGCGAATCCATGATCGCGTGGATCGGCTTGAAATCCGGATTGAGGTGCGGGTCGACCGGCGTCCCGATGACCACGATCACGACGTCGGCCTTCGCCACCGCCGACTGATCGAGGCTCGTGTGGAACGTGCCGGCATCGAGCGCTCGGCGCAAGACCTCGGCGCAGCCGTCTTCCATGAATGGGACGATGCCCGCCTCGATCGTTTTCTGTGCGATCGGGTTGATGTCCAGCGCGCAGACCCGCACGCCTTTCCCGGCCAGCGAGACCGCAAGCGGAAGCCCCACGTGCCCGAGACCGCCGACGACGACGACGTCGAACTCCTTCGTGTGCGTCACGCCGCCGGCCGCAGATCGTTCGACTGATTCGCCAATGGACAAGCGATGGTAATCCTTCCGCGCGACGGCACTTGTTTTGCGTTGTAAGGCGGCGCTCCCGCCTTAGAGCGAATAGACGCGCTCGCTCCGGCCCGCGAGATGGGCGACGACGTCTCCCGCGTGCGACGCGACGAGCGCGGCGCGCGGTCCCCCAAGTTCGGTCACGAAGTCGCGCCGGATCAATGCGAACCGGCCGACGTCGATAAGACCGGAATCGGCAAAAAGAACGTCGGCTTCAGGTGTGGCGCGGAGGAAATCGACGCAGCGCCTCAGGGCATCGGGCGCGAATCGCTTGAATTCGCCCGGGAAGGCCAGGTAAGCCCCGCTCGCCAGCCGGTGTGCGGCGACGATTGCCTCGGACGCGGGCGCCGCGAGGCGGTCCGCGATGAAGATTCGGGCCGACGCGGCTTCCGCATCCGCCAAGGCGGCGCGAGTCGCTTCGCTCGTCGAATCCGAGGCGGCGAGGCAGAGTTCCCAGCGCTCGTACGTCTGCGCGCGCAGCGTGGCGACCGTCGCGGCAACGTGCGCCGCCGGAGCCTCGTGCGCGGCGAAAACGATGCTGATCAGCGGTTCTCCGAGCGGTGCGGCCACGGCGGCTGGGCGGGCGGCGGGGCGGAGCGGCGGGGGTTCCCAAGCGAGAGCCGCGGGATCGAGGGCGGGCAGCTCGAGCGGGAACGGACTCAGGTCCGCGCGGACCCTGGGCGACGCCGCCCGGCCGAGCAGGGCGCGGATTCGCGCGAACCGGCTGTTCGCGACGATCCGGTAGGCGACGACCAGTTCCGCCAGCCGGCGCTTTTCGTTCGCCAGATCGGCGAGACGCTCGCGGAGAGCGTTCGGATCGTTCAGCGGACGGGTCGGAAGCGTAACCATCCCGCGACCGACTTCAACCGCCACCAGCCGCTGCGGTAGATCTGCGTTATGGCCGTATCGAAGATGGCCTGATCGCGCCGGACCGTTGCGAGTTCGAGCGCGAGGGTCCGCTCGACGTATCCGTGGAGCGCGCCGTATGCCGCGCGCCAGGCTTCTAGCGCGGCCGCCGCGTCTCGGCAGTGCGCACAGGTTCGGTTCGGGTCGTGGTCGGCGGTGGCCATCGAGCGCTTCATCGCAACGAGGTCGGATTTTGCGGCGGCGAGTTCGCGGCGCAGGGTCGCGATCTGCCGGCCGAGCCCGGCGTGCGATTCGCGGTGTTCGGCTTTCGCTGCGGCGTTGTTTCCGGCGAGTTCCACCGCGGCTGCGCGCAACGCTTGGAGGCGCTCGCTCAACTTTGAAGCGATCGTTGAAGCGTCACCCGTTTCGAGTCGTTCGAACTCCCGCGTCCGGACGTCGTCGCTGCCGAACAAGGCCGCGGCGAGCTCGTGCACGAGTAGTTGGAGTCGTGCGACGGCTTGCGCCGGGACGTACGAGCGTCGCGCTTGCTCGCGGAGGGCTCGCGATTCTTCCCGCGCCGCGTTGTAGCGTTCTTCCAGATCGGCCAGAACGCGATTCTTCGTTTCGACGACCTCGAGCGCGGCCGCGCGTTCCGCGTTCGCTTCGGCGAGGCGACGTCTCAAGTCGGCTTCGGTTTGCTGCGGCCGCCGCGTTTCGATCGTTAGCTGCTGAAGTGCCCGCTCCGCCCGCGCTTCGGCATTCGCGATACCGTCGACCATCCGGCGGATCTTCCGCTCGTTATCGAGCGGGCGCGCCTTCAACAGGAACTGGAGCGTGTCGTGGTCGGGATCGCTTTCGATCTGTTCGATGAGTTCGGCCGGGAACGCCGCGCGTTCGAGTTTCGCGACGCCGGCCCGCTCCGCGAAAAGCGGGAGGATCGTACGATCGATCGATTCGATTTCGTAGCCCGCGCGCAAGCAGAGCGTCTGGATGCTACGGGCCGTGAAGAAGCGGATATGGTCGTCTTCGAGGAGGCCGACGTCCCGATATTCGAATTCACCGCGCAAGAGCGAGAGGCGGATCGACCAGTGCGCGACATTGGGGATCGACATGACGGCGTAACCGCCGGGCGCGAGGAACGCACGGGTCTCGTCGAGCACGCGCCACGGATCGCGCAAGCGTTCGAGCACGTCGCCGAAGAGCGCAACGTCGAACTTGCCGCCGGGCACGATCTCGGCGAGCGGCTGCGCGTCGAGATCGGCGACGATGACGCTTTCGCAGTGCAGGCGTGCCGGCGTCGCGTGCTCGGGATCGATTTCGATCGCCGTTACGCGGTTGCCGGCGGCTGCGACCAAACGCGACATGGAACCTCTTCCACACCCGAAATCAAGGACGCATTTGTTGCGCCCGACGAACGCGAGCGTTTTCGCGTAGTCGCTGTCCGGCTCCAGATCTTCGGCCCGCGTCACCGGGGGGTCTTCGGCACACCTACGAGTTTGGAGCAACGTGCATCCTCCTCGCTATTTGGTTCTCGGTCGTTAGAGCCGATGCCTCGAAGCGATTTACGTCGCGAGTGCCGGTTCGGGCGAGCGCGCCGCCAGATACTCGCGAAGACCCGCTCGCCACGGCGGGATCTCCGGCAGGCCGAGCCGTTCGATTGCGCCGTGTCGAAGCGCCGAGTATTCCGGGCGGCGCGCGTAGGTGGGGAACGCCGCACTGGAAACCGGTGTCAGGTCTGCGATAACGCCACTCTGCCGGAAGATCTCTGCCGCGAACTCGAACCACGTGCACGCGCCGCCGTTGGTTACGTGATACGTTCCGAACACACCATTTTCGAGGATACCGCGGATCGCGCGAGCCACGTGCAGCGTGTACGACGGCGAGAAGGTCGTATCGTCGACGACGCGCAGCGGTTTGCCTTCGGCCGCTTGAGCGAGCATGCGCTCGACGAACGTATAGCCTTTCGTACTACTGCCGCGCAACCCGTAGAGGCCGCTGGTACGAAGCACGAAGTGCCGATCGTTCCGGCGCTTGACGACGAGTTCGCCCGCGAGCTTCGAAATGCCGTAAACGTTTACGGGCATCGTCGCCGCCTCTTCGGCGTACGGCTCGCGCGCCAGCCCGTCGAATACGTAGTCGGTACTAAGATGGGCGAGCACGATGTCCGCGTTCGCGCACTGGGTCGCGAGGTTTTCGACCGCCACCGCGTTGACCGCGAAGGCCCGCTCCGCGTGCGTTTCGCAGCGTTCGACGTTGTGATATGCGGCGGTGTTGATCACGATCGTCGGACGGAACCGCGCGATCATCGCGGCGATCGCACTCGGCCGTTCGATGTCGACCGTGGCCGAGTCCGGTCCCGCCGGCGACAAATCCGCGAAAACTTGCATCAGGTCCGAGCCGAGCTGGCCGGAGGCGCCGATCACCACGATGCGGTCGAGCAGTGCGCTCACGCGCGCGTCAACTGTTTCTGGCGCTCGGCGGCCACCAAATTCGCGGCGAGATGGAGACTCTCGAATTGCCCCGCGTCGGTCCACCAGCCGTCGAGCACGTCGAAATAAAGATCGCCGGAAGCGATGTAGGAGTTGTTGACGTCCGTGATTTCGAGCTCGTTTCGCGACGACGGTCTGGCCTTACGAATGAAATCGAAGACCTTGGCGTCGTAGAAGTAAATGCCGGTCACCGCGTATCCGCTCTTGGGATGCAGGGGCTTCTCCTCGATCCGGACGATGCGGTCGCCCGCGATCTCGGGCACGCCGAAGCGCTCGGGATCGGGGACTTCTTTGAGCAGCACGCGTGCGCCGCTCGCCTGCGCTTCGTAGCGCTCGCGATAGATGCCGATATCGCCCTGGATGATGTTGTCGCCGAGGATCACGCAGAGGCGCTGGTCGTCGGCGAAATGCTCGCACAGCCGTAGCGCGTCCGCGATGCCGCCTTCGCCTTCCTGATACGTGTAATCCAGATGTTTGAGGCCGAAATCCCGCCCGTTGCCGAGCAGACGCAAGAAGTCGCCGGCGGAATTGCCGCCCGTGACGATCATGATCTCTTTTATGCCCGCCCGGCACAACGTCTCGAGGGGATAATAGATCATCGGTTTGTCGTACACCGGCAGCAGGTGCTTGTTCGTGACTTTCGTGAGCGGACGGAGCCGCGACCCGAGCCCGCCCGCGAGAATGACCCCCTTCATAGCCGCCTATCTTTCCGCATACTGCCGGGCGTAATACGCGGCGAACGATCCGTCCTTGATCGCGCGCCACCAGGGCTGATTCGTCTGGTACCAGGCCACCGTCTCGCGCAGGCCGCTCTCGAAGTCGCGGCGCGGCGTCCATCCGAGCGCGTGCGCTTTCGCGCAATCGATCGAGTAGCGGCGGTCGTGGCCGAGCCGGTCCGTCACGTGGCGGACGTGCGTCGCGAAGGAACGTCCGCACGACTCGACGAGTTGCGACGTCACCTCGAGGTTTGTCCGCGCGTTGCCGCCGCCGATATTGTAGACGTTCGCGTCCTCGCCGCGCTCGAGGACGAGCAAGATCCCGCGGGCGTGATCTTCGACGTGCAGCCAATCCCGAATCTGTAAACCGTCGCCATAGAGCGGAACCGTAGCATCGTCGATCAAGTTGGTCACGAAGAGCGGGATGAGTTTTTCCGGATATTGATAGGGACCGTACGTGTTCGAACCGCGCGTGATGAGGACCGGGCTGCCGTACGTGATTCCGTAGGCCAAGGCCAGCAGGTCGCCTGCGGCCTTACTCGCCGAGTAGGGGGAGCGCGGTGCGAGGGCGTCGGTCTCTTTGGAATGACCGTCGGCCACGTGACCGTAGACCTCATCCGTCGAGACCTGCACGAAACGTCGGATCCCGTGGCTGCGAACCGCTTCCAGCAGCGTTCGCACGCCGAGCACGCCCGTGCGCAGAAAGGCCTCGGGATCCAGGATCGAACGGTCGACGTGCGTTTCCGCCGCGAAATTCAGGATCGCGTCGACGGGTTCGGCGAGGACCGCTGCGACTGCCGCCGCGTCGCAGATGTCGCCTCGTACGAAGCGGTAGCGCGGGTCGGAGGCGACGTCTGCGAGGTTTGCCGGGTTGCCCGCGTAGGTCATCGCATCGAAATTGATGACGCGGACGTCCGGGCGTTCGCGTAGGACGAGCCGAATGAAATTCGAACCGATGAAGCCAAGACCCCCGGTAACAAGCCACGTGCGGCTCACGTCAGCAGGGTCCTCCTTACGGGAAGTCATCGGTGAACATCCTAATTATAATTATGCCATGGTTTGAGATGGTCGCCGTGCGGCCCTGTTGATGGACGATTCCGCCCGGGCAGCCTACCTCCATCGGACCCTGCACGAGTTGCTCGCGCGGGTACGCGAGATGGAAGCGAGCCCGTTCTGGAAGCTGCGCAATCGGATTGCACGGTTGCTCGGCGGCGCCGGTCTTCGGAGCCGCCCGATTCCGCCGTACCAGCTACCCGTCGACGTCGACACGTTGTTCGTGCCGGGGGGCACGTTCGGCGCAGGTCCCCGAAGCGAGTTGTCGGCCGACGAAGATCGCGCCCGGATGCTCGAAACGTCGTCGGCGTTCGCCAACCGGCCGCTGATCAGCGTGCTCATCCCCGCGTTCGACACGCCGGAGCGCTATCTCCGCGCCACCCTGGATTCGATACTTGCGCAGGGTTACGATCGCTGGGAATTGTGCATCGCGGACGATGCGTCCCGCGATCCCTCCGTTCGGGCGGTGCTCGGCGAGTACGCGCGCCGCGACTCGCGCGTGAAGCTCGTATTCCGTCCGGAAAACGGGCACATCTCGCGCGCCACGAACTCCGCCCTCGCCCTCGCGAACGGCGAGTTCGTCGCATTCGTAGACCACGACGATCTGCTCGCCCCGGACGCGCTCTTCGAGATCGCGCACTTGATCAATCGCGAGCCGGACGTCGACGTCATCTACACGGACGAAAACAAGATCGACGAACATCTGCGTTTTCACGAACCGCATTACAAACCGGATTGGGCGCCGGAATCGTTTCTCTCGCGCATGTACATCGGCCATCTCATCGTCGTTCGCCGGTCGCTCGTGGAAGCCGTCGGCGGTCTTCGGCCCGAGTTCGACGGAAGTCAGGACTACGATCTGCTGCTCCGCGTGACGGAGCGAACGGACCGCATCCGGCACATTCCGCGCATCCTCTACCACTGGCGCATTCATCCGGACTCGACCTCGTTGCACGGCGACGTGAAACCGTACGCCTACGACGCGGCGGTGCGCGCGCTCAACGAAGCCCTGGTGCGCCGCGGGGAGGACGGCCGAATCAGTGCAAAACCGGAGTATCCGGGATCCTACGACGTGCGGTTCGCGCTGCGCGAGAAGAAGAAGGTCAGCGTGATCGTGCCGACGCGCGATCACGGCGACGATGTGAACAGCTGCATCGGATCGCTGTTCGCCAAGACGTACTACGTGAATCTCGAAGTGGCGATCGTCGATAACGGGTCGACCGACGCCGCTTCGCTTGCGATCTTCGAGCGCTTGACCAAACGCGACCGCCGCATCCGCGTGCTCCGCTACGACGCGCCGTTCAACTTCTCGAAGATCAACAACTTCGCGGTCGAACACACGGACGGCGAATACCTCCTCTTCCTCAACAACGATACGCAAGCGGCGAGCGAGGAATGGATCGAGGCGCTCGTCGAGCAGGCCCAGCGGCCGGCCATCGGCGCGGTCGGAGCGATGCTGCTCTATCCCGACGAGACGGTCCAGCACGCGGGCGTCATCGTCGGGCTCGGCGGGGTGGCCGCACACAGTCACAAGCACTATCCGCAGTCCGCGCCGGGCTACTTTCACGTGCTCCAGTCGGTCAACAATTATTCCGCGGTGACGGGCGCGTGCATGATGGTGCGCCGCGACGTGTTCCTCGAAGTCGGCGGCTTCGACGAATCGCTCGCGATCGCGTACAACGACGTGGATCTGTGCTTGAAGATTCGCGACGCCGGCTATCGCAACGTGTACTTGCCGCACGTTCGGCTCTACCACTACGAATCCAAGTCGCGCGGTCAAGAAGTCACGCCCGAAGGCATCGCGCGGTTCGGCCGGGAGATGGACATCATTCGCGAACGCTGGCGGCCGCTCGCGATGCGCGACCCCTACTACAATCCGAACCTCACGCTGGCCCGCGAGGACTACACGCCGGCGCCGTGAACGGCGCCGCGCGCGGCTACTCCGGGAGGCCGCCCGATTCGTCGACGCGGGTCAACCACTCATTGTAGTAGGGGTCGCGGAACGTCGCGCTGTGCCAGCGTTCCTGGAATCGCGCCCGTTCCGCGAACCGGGCGCTGCGTTTGGCCGGGGTGTCGGCGGCGCCGCGCGTCTTCGATTCGTCGTGGACGAGTTCGACGTGCGGCAGGCAGACGTTGCGATAGCCGGCCCGGCGCAACCGCAGGCAGAAATCGATGTCGTTGAATTCGACCGCAAAGGTCTCGTCGAACCCATTCACCGCGTCGAAGGCGTCGCGCCGGACCATCAGGCACGCCGCCGTGACCGCGCTATAGTTCCGCGTTGCCGCGAGCGCACCGCCCGGTCCCGGATCGCCCGCGCTCGCGAAGCGATACACGTGGCCGGCTAGCTGCCCGATGCCGATCACGACGCCCGCATGTTGAACCGATCCGTCGGGATAGAGCAAACGCGCCCCGACCGCGCCGATCGCCGGACGCTGCGCCTGCTCGAGCATCGCTTCGAGCCAATCGCTCGTTCGGACTTCCGTATCGTTGTTGAGGAGCACGACGTAGGGTGCGTCGCTCGCTGCGACGCCCGCATTGATGAGGCGCGAGAAGTTGAACGGTTCGTCGATGCGGAGCACGGTAAAACGTTCGGGCTCCCGTTCGCGCCAGCGCGCGAGGAGTTCGCTCGTCTCGGCTTCCACGCTGCCGTTGTCGACGACGGTCATCCGTAGGTCGCGATACGTCGAACGTTCGAAGACGCTTGCGATGCAGCGGCCCAGATGCGCGGGCAGATCGCGCGTCGGCACGACGATTTCGATGCGGCCCGGCCGTACGATGACGTACCGCACGTGATGCGCGCCGGGAAACCCGGCAGGCTCGATGCGACCGGGCTCGCCACGGCGCACGAGCGCTTCGGCAGCCGCCCGTGCGTCGTCGTCCGCCGTTTGCTCGACGCCGTCGCTCGCCGGCGCGCGGACGCTGTAGAAGATGCGCGCGCGGTGCGCGATCGTCCCCGGCCCCTCGCTGACGCGCAGCGCTAAATCGTAGCGCGCGTCTCCCGGGCCCCCGCGCACGCCGCCCGCGGCTACGACGGCGGCTCGTCGATAGAAGAGAATGCGTCCCGTGAACATCTGTGCGAGGAACGACTCCGGTGCGAAGTCCGAGACGAGGGCCGGCGTCGTGCGCCGGCCCTCGGCTTCGACGACGTCGCGATCGCCGTACACGGCGCTCGCGCCGGCGTCGGTCATGAAGGCAAGTGCGGCCTCGAAGGCGGCGTCGGGCGCGAGCAGTTCGCCCGGGGCGACGAACGCGACCACGTCGGCCGCAACGCGCGCGAACGCGTCGGCGAACCGCGACGCGGCGTCCGGGAGATGGGCGGACGTCAGCGCGACCGTCACGTCCGGATAGATTTGGCCGCTCGCGTGTGCGAGCGCGTCCGACACGTCGCCGGCGCCGGCGTCGATCAGGATTGCAATCGAGGGCCGGTTCGGCAAGAGCCGCGCGATTTCGCGCAGGCGGGCGAGATCGCTCGGGCGCGGTTCGTGCCGCATGAGCCAGCGCGTGTACCGGTCCGGGGCGTGCATCGCCTCGGCGAGCGCGCGCCGCGGGACCGGCGGCGGCGCCGGATCGTGCGTGAACCCGAAACGCCGCTTGAGCGCGAAGAACGCCGCGCGCGCCCGCCAAAATCGGCTCCCTTCAACGAAATCGACGCGCTGCCGCAGGCGCACGAGCAGCGATTGCAAGATCGCGACCTGCCGTTCGGCGGCGTCCTGCGGCGCGGGCTCGCGCGGCTCGATTTCAGCTCGTCAGCAGGGGCTGTTCGACCGCGCCGTGCAGGGCCGCGTGATACGCGTCCATCACCTCGTACGCGCCGCCCTGCATGCGCATCGCGCCCTTATCCATCCACACGACCTCATCGCACCACGCCCGAATCGTGGGCGTGTCGTGCGACACGAGCACGATCGTCTTCCCGCGATCCTTGAAGGTCTGGATGCGATTGAGGCATTTCTCCGCGAATGCCTCGTCGCCGACCGCGAGTATCTCGTCGAGCAGCAGGACGTCCGGATCGACGCTGACCGCGATCGAGAAGGCGAGCCGCATGTACATGCCCGACGAATACGTGCGGACCGGGACGTCGATGAAATCCCAGAGCTCCGCGAAGTCGACGATTTCGTCGAACCGGCCGTCGATTTCTTTGGGACTCAGTCCGAGGACGAGCCCGTTGATCTTGACGTTTTCCCGCCCCGTCATGTCGGGATGGAACCCGACGCCGAGACTGAGCAGCGGGGCGATCTCGCCGGAGATCGCAATCGAACCCGCATCCTGTTTGTAGACGCCGGCCAGGAGACGCATGAGCGTCGTCTTGCCCGAGCCGTTGCGTCCGACGATGCCGAGCGTCGATCCGCGCCGAACGCGAAAGCTGACGTCGCGCACGGCACTCACGAACTTCTGCTCCGGCTTCCGTTGCTTGAGGAAGTCCATCTTGACGATCGCTTCTTTGAAGCTCGCCTGTTTGGGGAACGTCACGAGGCGAAAGCTCTTCGAGACGTTACGAACCACGATTGCGTCCGCCGTCATACGTAGTCCGCGAACGCGTCTTTGTAGCGGTTGAAGATCAACCGGCCCACGTAGAACGTCACCGCGGCCGCGGCCAAGGCGTAGGCGGTCAGTTTGACGCTCGGCAGCGCGTCGACATAGAAGATCTGCTGGTACCCCTCGATGATGGACGCCATCGGATCGATGAAGAGCAACGACCGGAAATGCAACGGTACCGAATTCCTCGTATAGAAGATCGGCGTCAAGTAAAAGAGCAACTGCAAGACGATCGCGACGAGCTGTTGCAAATCGCGAAAGAACACGTTGAACGTCGATAGAATCAATAGCACGCCGACTGTGAAGAGAAATTGGATTCCGATGAGGACCGGCAGGACGAGAATGGGCTAGCCGACGTGCATCCGGAAAATGAGCGCGATCGCGATCAGGATCGGCAACGACAAGACGAAGTTCACGAAGTTCGAAAGGACCGTTACGACGACGAGGATCGCAGGCGCGAAGACGGCCTTTCCGACG
>Ga0116227_10007280_pt1 | contig 21739 bp, 19 predicted proteins | sample S1TSphgellanicum_FD_89693 | JGI IMG/M metagenome (GOLD analysis project Ga0116227, IMG submission 89693) | Host-associated microbial communities from peat moss isolated from Minnesota, USA - S1T2_Fb - Sphagnum magellanicum MG | ecosystem: Host-associated > Plants > Peat moss > Unclassified...
CTCGGCGCGCAGCGCCGCTTCGTCGACGCCGCTGACGGCGCCGTTTTGATAGACCACCCGTCCGGCGACCATGGTCATGCGTACGGAGGTGCCCTGCTCGCAATACACCAGTTGCCGGCGCAGATCGTTGAGCGGCGTGAACGGCAGGGTGTCCAGATCCACGAGGATGAGGTCAGCCTGATGGCCGGGCGCTATCTGACCGATCGGTTTCGGCAGACGCAGAGCGCGAGCGCCGCCCTGGACCAGGCAGTGCAGGATCTCGGTGGCCTTGGGCCACTGCTCGTAATCGCCGCCTTGCAGGTTGTGGATCAAGCCGGTGAGCTTGGCGACATTCCACATGTTGATGGCATCGTCGGTGATGGCTTCATCACTGCCCAGACAGATCGGGATGCCGCGATTCATCAATTCGCGAAACGGCATCACGCCGCTGCCCAGTCGCAGATTGCTGATCGGGTTGTGCGCGACCACGGCGCCGGCCGCGGCGATCAGGTCCATGTCGTGTTCATCCACCCATACCGCATGGATGATGTTCATGCGGTTGCTCAAGAGGCCGAGTCCCTCGACGTAGCGCACCAGGGAGCCGCCCAATTTCTCCTCGCCGAGCACACGTTGCAGTTTGGTCTCGAGGATATGCACGAAGAACGGTAGATCGTGCAGCCGACTCAGCGCATCGAGTTGGTGGAAATACTCCACCGTCACGCGTTGTGGCGCCGAGCAGGAGACGGCCGCGCGCAATCGCCCACCAGCGGCGCCATGCCAGCGCTCGAGCAAATGCCGGTAGCAAGCGAGCAGGCCGGCGGCATCCATGGCCGCGGGGGCCCGGGCGCGGGCGAGCAGATCAGGCGGCAACAACTCCTCGAGGAAGGGCAGCTTGGCGATTTCCGGCACATTGGGCTGATCGAGCGCGACGCTGGCGCGCATGCCGCAGTCGAGGTAGGCCTGCATGATGGCATCGATTCGGGACGCCGAGGGGGCGGGCACGAAGAAGGCGTCGTCGAGCACCGTGGTCACCCCGGACTTCAACATCTCGATGGCGCCGAGCGTGGTCGATACGTATGCCGCGCGTGAATCGTCGCGGGTGCCGTCGGCCGGTGTTTCGAACAGCATGAAGATCTCGAGCGGCAGGCTGTCCAAGGACCCCTTGAGATGATTCGCGGAGGAATGGAAGTGAGCGTTGATCAGACCGGGCATCAACAGGTGGCCGGTCGCATCGATTTCACGCACGCCCGGCGTTCGCAAATTGGAGATCGGAATTCCCGCAGCCGCACCAACTGCGCCACCCGCGTCGCGGGAGGTGTGGCGAGCAGGGGAACGTGGGGGGCCATCCTCCACCTCCACCGCGACGATCGTATCGTCCTCGATCGTCACGGTGGCGCACGCCAACTCGGTGCCCACCGCGTCCATGGTGAGCACCCGTGCGCCACGGATGATCGTTCTCACGCTAGAACTTCGCCTGGAACGACACGCCGATGGTCTGCGGCCGCAGGGCATAGCCCTGGACGACCGAGTTGATCTGCGGGGATTGCAGGATCGTGCGGTCGTCGAACAGGTTCTTGGCGTACAGCGCGACTTCGTACTTGCCGAAGCCCACGCCGGCATTCAAGTTGACCACATCGTACGCGGGATCGATGTACTGGGTGGAGGTCAACTGGAACGAGCCGAACGACTTGCCGGTGTACTCATAGTCGCCGCGCACGAAGCCACTCACGTCCGCGGTGATGGCCCAACCGTAATCCGCCAACACGGCGGCGGTGAACTTGGGTGTGTAGAGCACGTCCTGACCCACTGCGGCGGTCGCCGCATTGAGGGTGCTGGTGATGTACGCATGTTCGCCGCCCAAGTTGGCACTGACGATCAAACCGGGGATGACCGGCGGTTTGTAGCGCATTTCGAGTTCGGCGCCGATGGCCTTGGCATCGCCCACGTTGGTGTTGAATTGGCCGCCGCACACCGGAATGACGACGCTTTGCTGGATGGCGTTCCAATTGATGTAGTAGACGTCCGCATTGATCGAGAGTGTCTTTTGGAACAGCAGCGATTTCGTGCCGAATTCATATGCCCAGAGGTGATCCGGACCATAGGTCTCGGGGGCGTTTTTGTCCCCCAATTGTGCGAAACCCAGAAGACATGGGGCATTGTCGTTCGGGGTGGTGGCGCCGCCCAGCCTAAATCCTTTGCCCGCCGTCAGGTACACCGTGGATTGTGAGGCGACATCGTAGGTCAGGGTGAACTTCGGCGTGGAGGTCGAGAAGGTGGCCTTCTGCGCGTAGATCGAGCCGTTGGTGCCGGCGTTGCCGTACTCGAAGAAGCCGAAGCCGGTCTCGGCGAAGGTGTCCGTGGCCCTGACGTAGCGATCGCCCACACCGAGATGCAGCGTCGGCAGGACGTCGATGTCGATCTGGCCGAAGATGGCGGTCTGTTGCGTGTCGTTGTGATCCAAGATCTGCCACACCACGTCGCGGGTCCAAAAATTCGGATTGGGCGCCGTCGAGTTCAGCGATTGGTTGGCCTGTGGGTCACTGTTGATCGGGTACCCATAGATGCTCTGGAACGCCGCGCTGATGCCGTTGATCGGCTCGGAGTCGAGATGGCGCACCTCTTGGTCGGACGCGAACACGCCAGCGACCCAATGGATCGTCGTTTGATCGACCGGCGATGAGAGACGCAGTTCCTGGGTCCAGGTGTTGAAGTGATCCGTGAAGTCCACCGGTGAGGGTAGGTTGCCCAAGATGTAGTCATTGCCGTATTCATGAGTGGTATATGGCGGCACGCCGGCCGTGTCTAGATAGTACTCGGCGATGGCGGAGCTGTTGAAGTAGGTGCCGTCGGTGAAGCGGTTTACATTGCGGCCGACGTAGCTGGTGATGCTGGTCAGGTCCGCGAATCCCAACCCCGCCTTGATGGTAAGGCTGGGCTCGATCAAGGTATCGCGATCGCTGCCCGTCACCTGATTGAATTGGTCGTACATGCCCACCGCCGGAATGAACGTGCCGTTATCGCCCGCCGCATAGCGTTGGTAGAGCATGGCGGGCGTGATGGTCACGTTGTCGGTGACGTTCCACAATCCCTTGATGCGAATCGCTTCGTTGGTGTCCGAGTTGGTACCCTTGCGCACCAGGGCACCGGCGCTGTCGTTGCCGAGCGAGAGGGATCCCTCCAGCGCGTAGTTGTCGATGTAGCCGCTGTCGCGGCCATATTCCGCCGAGATGCGCAGCGCGAACACGCCGTCGATCACGGGTAGGTTCAGGACGCCCTGGGTGTCGTAATTGATGCTGCCGTGCTTGGTGTACGACACGTCCTGTTTGTAGCGACCGCTGAAGTCGTGGGTGTCCGGGTCCGGTGTGACGAAGCGTACCGTGCCGCCTTCGGAACTGGCCCCGTACAGCGTACCCTGAGGGCCGCGCAGGACTTCCACCCGCTCGATATCGACGAGCCGGGGCTCGGCCTGACCCTCATAGCCGGTGAGCGCGACGAGTGGCACCTCGTCGATGTAGATGCCCACGGTCGGATTACCCACAGTGGAGCTGATGCCGCGGATGGTGATGTTGTCTTGACCTTGGCCCGCGGGGCCATTCTGGTGCGAGGTGAAGGAGATCCCGGGCAGTATCCGCGTGATGTCTTCCATGTCCTGAATCCGCAGGGTGTCGATGGCGGCGCCATCGATCACGCCGATGCTCACCGGTACGTCGCGCAGATTCTCCTCGCGCTTGCGCGCCGTGACCACGACTTCCTCGAGTTGCAGGTCGTCGGATTCGACCGCCAGGGCGACACCGTGGCGACCGGTGGGCAGGCAGGTGACGAGAGCAAGAGAGATGGCGGCGGCAAGCGGCCTCAACTGATTGCGTGGCATGCGGGAGCTCCTTCATTCATGGTGGTTCAAGCTCCCCCTCGCGATCCGAGCGTTGTCGGCGGCGACACCTCGGATGCGTCGTACGTCAATGATCCGGGTTTTGCGTATCGCATCCCCGTGTTGTGGTTCAAAAATTTCATTCGAGCGACGCATCATTCGAACAACGGTTCGCGCTGATCGCCGCGCCGCAGGCGTTCGCGCATTCCCTGGTAATTGTCGTGCCGTGCCGCCTCGTCGAGCATGGCGTCCGCCGTATCCAGCCGCAGGCGCTCGAACCTCGGCACGAGCAGGCCGGCGTCGTGCAGGGCGCGCAGCCGGGAGGCGAGACCCTGCTTGCGGCGTGAATGCGATCCTTGCGCGAGTTCGAGTCCTGCGAAATCGAGATCTTCCGTGAGCGTGATGGCGTTGGCACGCACCGCCGCCTGCAGCAATTGCGAACCGCGCGGCGTGCGCGCAATGAAGCCGTTGAATCCCAGGCCTTCGGTATCGGGCATGCCGCCGGGCCAGACGTCCGCCACCGTGATGTCGGCCCGTTCGCCGATCGAGTCCGGGCAGATCTTGCAGCGGAACTGCAGCTGCCAGCGGTTCTCGTCCTGCCACATCTCGTTGTAGTCGAACTTGAACTCCCGGCCGTCGTGCGATTTCATGACCATCGGCCCGGGACAGCCGTCGCCCCGGTAGCGCAGGTGCGATACCTCGGGCTCGGTCAGGGAGACTTTGCGGACGTAATCCAGGGTCTTGGCGAATTCCGAGACGCCACCGCAGAAGAAATTCAGCGTGTAACGCAGCAGCTTATCGACCCGCGGATCGAGCTCGGCGTAATTGCGAATCGCCGAGATGTCACAGGGCTTGCCGATGAAAGCGAACGGCCTGCCGCGGTCCAGCACGGCCTTGAAATCGACCAAGGGCGCGGCCGGGCCGTAGCGCGATCCAGAGGCCTCCATGACCTGCGTCGTGGTGAAGCTCAGGTGGGCGGCGCTGCGCAGGGGCGCGTCGCGTGACGCGGCCACGTGCAGAATGAACTCAACCTCGCCGCTGTCCAGCAAAAATTTGCCCAGTGCGCTCAGCGCACCGCCGGAGGAGGCGTGGAAGCGGACCGCCTCGTCGGTGGCGTGGCCCGTGGCCATCCAGATGGTCGGGCCCCATAACGGATCGATGGCCACTTCGGGGCTCGTGGTCGTCGGGTCGACTCCCGCGCAATGAATGCCGGGGCAGGCTGTGTTGATGGCGCCGAGCGTCGCTGCGTCGAGGGGTGCCAGGACCACGGGGCGTTCGCCGCGTTCCCCGTGCATCTCGAGCCGCACTCGATCGATCCCGGCGATGCTCTGGCACAGGCCGCATCCCATGCATAGTCCATCGGCGACGATGGACTGCAGCGAGGCTGGGGCCGGCGGCGCAGCGGTGACCAGGGACGCGCAGGTGGTCATCGTCGGGGCCATGGCCGGCGGCTCGGAGGTGGACTCGTCGCTCATGGGGTAACCGGCGGCTCGCGCATCTGTTCCTTGCGGGGATTGACGGCCGTCTTGTCGTTGAACGAGTGGTAGATGGCGCTCGAGACGTATTCGCCGGCGAGCACCGGCGGCCATTTCGCGGGCCGCTCCTCGCTCACGCAGCTCGGCAGTGCTTCGATCAACGCATCGGCGTTGGCGCCGATGAAACAGGGCAGCGAGTAGCGCGCATGACCCGAGAAATTGGCGACCCGATGGTAGGTCGAGGCGAAAATACCGTTGGTCCAGCGCGCCATGAGATCGCCGATGTTGATGACGAAGGTACCGCGAAGCGGCGGCGCATCGATCCAGTCGCCGCGGCGATTGCGCACTTGCAGTGCCTGAATGGTGTCCTGACACAGAATAGTGAAGCACTCATGGTCGGTGTGCGCGCCCGTGCCGATGGTCTCCTCGCTGAAGGGACCCGGCTGCGTCGGATAGTGCAGCAGGCGGATCAGCGCCATGGGCGCACTCGCCAATTCAGAGAAATGATCTTCGGGAAGATCGAGCGCCAGCGCGAACGCGGCGAATAGCCGTCGCGCCAACAGCCGCATCTCGATGCCGTAGCGGGTCGCGAGCTCGCGAAAGTCCGGCACGTCGGGCCACAGATTGCCGGCGCGGCGGAAGTCGCCGGCGAGGAAATCATGCTCGAGATGTGCGTCCTCGGGGACGAAATCATAGGCTTCGTGCATGTCGCCCTTGCCCGCGGCGGGGTTGGCGTTCTCCTCGCGCATGGCCACGTAACCGAGCCAGTGTGAGGAGCGCTTGACGTGCCAGCGCATTTTCTCCTCCAGCGGCAGGCCGAACAAACGCGGCTGCAGAGCGAACATCGCGTCCACCAGTTCCTGGGGCACGCCATGATTGGAAATATAGAAGAAGCCCACGTCGATACAGGCGTCGCGCAGTTCCGCGGCAATGCGTTGCTTAGCCGCCGCCGTGCCCGCGAGCATTCCCGAAAAATCGATCAGCGGCACGGCATCGAAGTCCGGCCGCGGCTCACGGGCCGCGTCGATCGGCGACGTCGCTTTCGCGACGGGTGCGGTATCGCTATGCATTCCCAGGTCCCTTTTCCGTATTCCCAGTTCCGCCGTAGGACAGTTGCCGTGTGGTCACAGTTGCGGCGCCGGATTGTGAACAATCTTTATATAGATTGCGCACAATAGCAACGGCTTTTCTGGTCACGGCAGCGAAGTCATGCCAACGCTGGCTGTTTCATCTCGCCCCAGCGGCGGCCGTTTCATATCACGCCTGCGGTGCGCCGCCGCTGCTTGAGGCCGGCGATCACCAGCGCGGCGAGCGTGACGACGTAGGGCGCGGAGTCCGTGATCTGGTTCGGCAGTCCCACGCCCTGCAGCCGCAAGCCGAGCGCGTCGGATAGGCCGAACAGCACGCAGGCGGCCGCCACGTAGAGCGGGCGGGCGCGTCCCAGCATGACCGCGGCCACCGCGATCCAGCCGCGACCCGCGGTCATGTTTTCGCTGAACAGCGTGAGACTTCCCAGCGAGAGTTGCAGGCCCGCGAGTCCACACAGCGCGCCGCCCGTCAGCGTCACGATGAAGCGATACTGCGTGGCGCCGGCGCCGAGCGCGATGGCGGCGGCGGGTTGCTCGCCGATACCGCGCAACCGGAGCCCCCACGGGGTACGGTTCAAGAACACGGCGATCACGACGACCAGGGCCCACGACACGTAGACCAAGGCATTCTGATGGCCGAGCGCCAACCCTAGCAGAGGGAGGGACGCTACCCCGGGTACGGTGAGACGCGGCAAGCCCGCCATCGCTGAATCGCTGAAGGTCCCGCTGACGCCGAATAGGGTGCGCAACAGAAAGGACGTCAGGCCGGCCGCCAGCAGATTGAGGCTGATGCCGATGACGATGTCGTTGCCGCGCAGCAGCGCGCTGCCCACCGCCAGCAGGCCGGAGAAGAGGGCGCCGGCCGCAATGGCGGCCAGCACGGCCGTTTGCAGCGAACCGCCGAAATGGCTGCCGGCGACGGCGGCGAACGCGCCGACCAGCATCTCGCCCTCGAGTGCGATGTTGAACAGGCCGACACGCTCCGACAAGGTGCCCGCCATGGCCGCCAGCAGAATCGGCGTGATGCCGAGGACTGCCTGATCGAAGAACGCGGCATTGAAGAACGTGGAGATCATGAGCGCTTCCAGATGGCGCCACGCATGGCCAGGAACAGAATGACGATGGATTGCAGCACCATGGTCAGCACCCGCGGGATCTCGACCGAACGTTCCATGGCGAAGCCGCCGGTCTGCAAGGCAGCGAACAGCACGGCCGCGATGACCGAGCCCAGCGGCTCGCCGCCGGCGAGCAGGGCGGCCAGCGTCCCCGACCAGGAGTACTGCGGCGCCGTCAGCGCGCCGTCGGTGTAGCGGAATTGCGATCCCAAGACCATGATCGCGCCGACCAGACCTGCGATGGCACCGCTGGCCAGCATGACTCCCAGCGTTTGTCGGTTGAGGGCGACGCCACCGTAGCGAGCGAAGCGTTGGTTCAAACCGCGCAAACGCAGTTCAAATCCCACGGACGAACGGCGATCGATGAAGATGACGGCGACGGCGAGCAGCGCGATCAACAAAAACCCTTGATTCACCGGGGTACCCGGGAGCAAGGACCCCAGGCGACTACCCACCGCGATGCGCGCGGTGGAAGGCCACGCCGTCGATGGATCGCGCAGCGGCGAGCGGACCAGATACCCGCACAGGCCCTTCGCGGGATAGGTCAGCAGCCAAGTCGAGAGCAGCAGCGGCACGCCCGCATAGATTTCGCCGGCGGCGGCGAGCGCCGCGTAGGCGGATCCCACCGCCATCCCGGCGGTCAGCGCCACGCCTAAGCGCACGAGATCCGGCGCGGGCAGGTATAGCGCGACGATGGCGGCCGCACAGCCGCCCAGCGCCAGCTGCCCGTCGGCACCGAGATTGACGATGCCGGCGCGCAGCGGGATGGCCGCCGCCAATGTCATGCCGACCAAGGGTACGGCGCGTGCCACGGTCTCGAACAACTGCGGGCCTTCGATGGCGCCGATCATCAGTTGCTGGAACATCAGTCTGGGGCTCAAGCCCACCCAGAGCGCGATGAGGCCGCAAACCCCGAAACCCACGGCCACGGCGCCGACGATGGGCAGGAGCGGCCCGAGATGCCGGGTAAGATGCCTGCGCACGTCGGCGGCAATCTTCATGCCCGCGCCCCTCCCGCCATGTATAGGCCAAGCGTGGCTTCATCCGCGTCCGCGCGCGCGAACTCGGCTACGATGCGGCCCTGGTACATGACGAGGATGCGATCGGCGAGCGCCAGGAGTTCGGACAATTCCGCCGACACCAGCAGGATGCCGCGACCGCGCTCCCGCTCCGCGAGCAACTCGCCATGAATGAAGGCGATGGCACCCACGTCCACGCCCCGGGTGGGCTGCTCCGCGATCAGCACCGGGGCGTTGTGCGCGAGCTCGCGGGCGGTCACGATCTTTTGCAGGTTGCCGCCCGACAACGTGCCAACCGCCGTCTCCGGCGAGGCGATCTTGATGTCGAAACGTTCGATGAGGCTGCTAGCCCAGGCGCGCATGGCCTGCGGTTGCAGTAGTCCTTTGCGGGCCAGGGGTGCTGTGCGGTGAAAGCCCATGGCCAGGTTGTCGGTGGCGCTCGCGCTCGCGGCGGTTGCGGTGCGGGCGCGGTCCTCGGCGATGTAACTCAAACCGCGCGCGCGATGCGCGGCCACCGAGGCGTGGGTCACGTCCCGACCCGCGACGAGTACACTGCCCTGGACCACAGGCGTCAAGCCCATGAGAGCTTCGATGAGTTCCGATTGGCCGTTGCCGGCCACGCCGGCGATGCCGACGATCTCGCCGCCGCGAACGCTAAGGGACACGTCATCGACGACCCGGCGCCCGTGCTGTTCGACCCGCAGGTCTTTGGCCTCGAGCTGCACGGCGCCCGGTTCGCGAGGCTGTTTCGGGAGCCGCAGCGTGACGTGGTGGCCGGTCATGGCCCGCACGATTGCATCGACGTGGGTGTCGGCCGTGACCAGCCGCTCGGCGACGCGGCCGTTGCGCAGCACCGTGATGCGATCGCTGACCGCCATCACTTCGTTCAGTTTGTGGGTCACGAGCAGTAAGGTGCAACCGGCCGCCGCCAGACTCCGCATGACCTTGAACAGCGTTGCGACCTCCGCCGGGGTGAGCACGGCGGTGGGCTCGTCGAGGATCAGCACCTGCGCGTCGCGATACAGAGCCTTCAATATCTCGAGCCGCTGACGCACGCCCACGGGCAGAGTCGACACACGCGCCTCGGGGTCGATGGGCAAGCCGTGGCGGCGCGCGAGTTCCGCGACTTGGGCACGGGCACGGGCGCCGTCGACGAAGATGCCGCGTCGCGGCTCGCGCCGGTAGACGACGTTTTCCCAGACGCTCAAGGACTCGAACAGCTTGAAGGCTTGATGCACCATGCCGATGCCGTGCGCGATGGCGTCCAAGGGCGACTGCAGCAACAGCGTGCTGCCCTTGAACCGGATATAGCCCTCATCGGGCGATTGCAGGCCATACAAAATGGACATCAACGTCGACTTACCGGCGCCGTTCTCGCCCATGACGGCATGAATCTCGCCGCGCTCCACGGCGAGGTCGACGTGGTCGTTCGCGAGCACGCCGGGATAGCGCTTCACGATGTCGATCATTTCCAGATACGCCATGGGTGAAGCTCAAGCGCTCAATGAATGATGCCGGCCGGATCGGCGATCACCAAACGGCCGGAAACGATCTGGTCGCGCACGGCCGCCACGGCCGCCATCAAGGTGGCGTCGGCGGCGGCGACGCAACGGCTCGCCGCCGCGTTGGCTTCGAGCGCGGTCAGGTTGACCGCGCCTTCCTTCAAGCCGTAAGAGACGGTGCCCGGCTGGGTGCGTGCGGCAATGCCGGCGATGGCGCGCGCGATCACGAGGTCGACATGGCGCACGGCGCTGTCGAGAATGTGCCCCGGCGCATCCGGACATTCGTTGACGTCGAGGCCGGTGGCGAGTGTACCCGGCGTGTTCGCCACCACTTTGTAAACGCCGCCGTTACCGGCCGCCACCGTCGCCAGCACGCGATCGACGCCGTCGCTCAGCATGACCGCCGTCTGGCTCTGCGCCCGCAGCGGGTCCGACCAGGGATTGTCGCCACCGATCCACAGCGTGGGATGGACGCTCACGGTGGGACGGGCGTAACGCGCGCCGTCGGCGAAGGTATCCGTGAAGCGATGGGCCTCGGGATAGTCGACGGGCGCGAGGGTACCCACCTTGCCCGAGCGCGTCGTCAGACCCGCTTCGACGCCGGCGAGGAATCCCGCCTCGTAGGTACGCAGCTGTACGCAGTACACGTTCGCGCGCAGCTTCGCGGGACAGTCTTCCACCATGAGAAATCGCACGGCCGGGTAGTCTTCGGCGAAGTCCGGCACCATGTCGAGGAACTCGGGTCCCGGCGCGACGATGATGGTGGCGCCGTAGTTGAGCGCCGCGCGGATGTTTTCGCTGCGCGTTTCGGGATCGCTGCTTTCGAAGATGCGGACTTTGGCGCCGATGGCACGCCCGCCGTCGAGGGTGCCCTGGCGCGTCATGTTGAGGTAAACGTCCACGCCAAACGGCAACGGAGAAATCAGGATTACCTGATCCGCCGCGTGCGCCATCCTCAAGCCCAAGAGGGCGGCGACGACGATGGCCAATAGCCGCGCTTGCATTGTCTCGAGATCCCCGCGGCGACTCGGCATGAGCCGTCTTCCAGAGGAGGGGAGCAGCAATTTGTGTGCCATGCGCAAGGTGTGTCCTATCGGCGCGTTGGGCGCCCGCTTCTCGCATCCCTGCCACGTCGACTCTGGCCTGCGCATTGCACTGGTGCGCGGCAGCTGATTTCATGCACGGATAATGTACAATTCAGAGACAGATTGTGGACAATCGCGGAGTCGGTTGTGCTCTGATAGGATCTGGGGCGCGGTGAATCTGGCCAGTTCGCATGGTCGGAAGGGATGGGTAGCGTGGCGATTCGAGCAAGCATCAATTCCGTCGGTCGAAATCACTGTGCCCAGGTCTAGACTATAGGTTGTGACGAATCGACCCAGGATGGATCGACCAGGATGGAGCGATGATATATCGAGTACGCGAGCCGCAGTTGAGTTACGGGCGACCGATCGGCATCATCGTTCTGGAAGAGCGTATCCCCTGTCCACCGGGAACACCGGGTAACCCCACCACGTTCCCGTTCCCGGTTTGCTACGAGGTGGCGCGCGGCGTCAGTACGGCGGCGCTGCGCGCAGCCCCGCCCGCCGGACTCGAGAGTTTCATCGCGGCCGGGCAGCGATTGGTGGAGCGCGGCGCGTGCGCCATCGCCGGCAATTGTGGCCTCATGATCGTGCATCAAGACGCCTTGGCGCGAACTCTGCCGGTGCCGGTGCTGTTGTCGAGCTTGCTCCAGGTGCCGCTCATCGGCCGGCTGCTCGGACCCGACGCGGCGATCGGCGTCATGGTGTCGTCGGCGAATAGCCTTAATACGGAGCATCTACGTTTGGCCTGCGCCGGCAGCGATGCCCGGGTGGTAATCGCGAGCATGCAGGGCAAGCCGCATTTCACCGCGGCGGTGTGCGAGGAACGCGGGGAACTGGACTTCGAGGCGGTGACGATGGAGGCGGTGGAGGTGGCGCAGTCCTTGGTGCGCGAGCATCCGCAAGTGAAGGCGTTGCTATTCGAATGTGTCGACCTGCCGCCCTATGCCCATGCGGTTCAGCAGGCGGTGGGCTTGCCGGTGTTCGACATGACCACGCTCATCGGTCACTTTCATGCGGCGCTGGTGCGAAATCCCTTCATCGGCGTGTATTGACCGGTGATGGTCCGGCTATAATCGCGCGGCGGCGGAACCGGGAAAGGCAGTACTCTTCAATTGAACACGAGAGCCATTAGATCAAAGGTGAGTGCGCATGACGCTGCCCGGCGATCGGAAGAATCGCGCCGGTCGGAAGAATCGACCATCTACGCCAAAATCCATGCGGCCATCGTCGAGCGGCGCATTCTCCCCGGTGTCCGCTTGGTCGAGGATCAACTGGCCGAGGTATTCGACGTCAGCCGCATGCGCATCCGCTCGGTGCTGCAGGCGCTGGCGCACGACAAGGTGGTCACCCTGCACCGCAATCGCGGCGCCGTGGTGGCCTACCCCAGCGTGCGCGAGGCCAAGGAAGTGTTCGCGGCCCGTCGCCTGATCGAAGGGGCGTTGGCCGCGGACATCGTCGAGAAGGCCGACCACAAGGCGCTGCAGCGGCTCAAGATGCACGTGAAGCGCGAAAAGCAGGGCGGAGCGAAACCCAACCGGGCTCTGGAACTCAAGACCTCGCACGATTTTCACACGTTGCTCGCGGAAATTACCGGCAACCGGGTGGTCGTGGACTTCCTTCGCGAACTGATGACCCAATCGCTGCTGATAACCGCCATCTATGAGCGACCGGACGTCAGTAGCTGTTCCCACGAGGCTCACGGCCAGCACATCCGCTTCATCGAACGTGGCGATGCGCCGGGGCTGGCCAAGGCGATGCGTCAGCACCTCGATGAAATCGAGGCCGATCTGGTGTTGTTCGAGCGTCAGGAATTCTCGGCCGACATTCGCGCCGTATTTGCGCCCTGAGCGCCGACCGCGACTCGATCGCCGCGCGCGATCGCAGCCGTTTCCGCCGCGGCATCGAAATTCCAACTCAACGCCAGGTAGGCGATCGACGCTGCACCCAAGCTCACGAGCCAGCCTACATCCACGCCGCCGAGACGGGCGGCGATGGGGCCGGTGTAAACGTTTGGCACGACGAAAAAGGGGATGCTCGCGAGGATGCCGATCGCATAGGCGATGAGGCCGCGGCCGCCCCAGGCGCCGTAGATGCCATTCGGTGCAAACAGATCGCGGATCGAGTACCGGCCGCGCCGCAGCCAAAAGTAATCGATCAGGTTTACCGCCGTCCACGGCATCAGAAAGTACAGCATCAGCACCAGCATGGCGTTGACGTAGACGATGGCGTCGCCGCCACAGGCCATCGCGGTCACGACCCACAACAGAGTGATCGCGGCAATGAAACCGATACGCAGCGGTTGATTGGATACCACCGGTCGGATGGAATCCACGGTGGTCACGAGCGTGAGCATGGCGCTATAGGCATTCATGCCGACCGTGGCCACGAGGGCGACGATCGAGGTGATGGTGAGCGCCGCGCCGAAGCCTGTGGCTACCGCGTCGCCGGATTGCTTCAAGGCCATCAAGGCGTCGGTCACGCCCATATGCGTCGCCAACCACCCGCCCAGCGCGATCAACCAGATCGCGGACAGCGCCGACCCCAGAAAGACGTTGAGAATGATCGCGGTTCGGGGTGTGCTGGTAGGAAGGTAGCGTGAATAGTCCGAGACGTAAGGTGCTGCGGTGACATTGAAGCTTGCCGCCGCCGCGAGTTGGGCGACGAAGGCCACCGCGTTGCAGCCGCCGGCCGGGGCGACGGTCCCGCCCGCATAGCCCGCGACGATGGCGATGCTCAACAGGGTAAACAGCGGCAAACTGACCCAAAACAGCCAGCGAAAGACGCGGTGCAGCCAGTCATACCCCCAGGCCGCCAGCACGGCGGCGAGGATCGATAGGCCGATGGCGCTGGCCGTGCGATTCACCGACCATAGGGTCTGGATGCCTGCCGCAAGAATGACGGTGGCGACGACGTTGTAGCCGACCAGACTCGTGAACACGGCCAGCAACGGCACGACTACGCCGCGATGGCCGAATTGGGCGCGCGACTGAATCATTTGCGGCAGACCCAATTCCGCCCCCTGTGAGGCATGGAAGGCTTGGAATAGGGTGCCAATGAGGATGCCGAGCGTACCGGCCAGCGCCGTATACCCCAAGGATAGGCCGAGGCTGGGACCGACGAAGCCGATCGCGATCGCGAAGAAATGGAAATTACTCAAGAACCAAAAGGGTCCTTGATCGATGACGCGCCCGTGCCGCTCGTGCTCCGGTACGAAGGCGATGGAGCGTTGCTCCATGGGCATAGGGGGTTCTCCGGCGGGCGCAGCCGCATAGGCGTTCAATAAAATCCGCAGCACGTAAGCTTACACCCTCAATCAAGCGGATGAACTTTCATGGCCGGGGTACGTGCCGCTGCAACGCCTCGCCACGATCCATGGATGTCCTGACCCGGCCTGCGGTGCTATAAATACCTACCGACGGACCGGCGTGGAGGATGTGGAATGATCACGGTATTTTCGGAAGACCATCATCTACGCAATGTGCGTACCGAATTGTATGGCGGTGAACTCGTGAGTCCGCATGAGTGCCCGGAGCGTGCGCAAATGGTGTTGGACCGCGTGCGCTCGACCGGTCTCGGTGAGGTGATTGCGCCGACGAAGGCCGGTCTCGAAGCCGTGCTCCGGGTGCATGATCGGCAATTCGTGGAGTTCCTTGCCGCGGCGTGGCCGGAATGGGTGGCCGCCGGACATCGTGGCGAGGCGATACCGGACTGTTGGCCCGCAAGGCGCATGAGCCAGCGCTGTCCCACGAGCATTACGGGCAAGCTCGGCTACTACGCCATGGCGGGCGAAACCTCGATCGGCGCCGGAACCTGGGAGGCGGCGCAGGCCGCCGCGGATGTTGCCGTGTCCGCGGCCGGCATCGTCTCGGCCGGGGCACGCTCCGCCTTCGCCCTGTGCCGGCCCCCGGGGCACCACGCAGCGCGGGATCTATATGGCGGTTATTGCTTCCTCAACAACGCAGCCATCGCGGCACAGTACTTGCGCGATCGGGGAGCCGCGCGCGTCGCCATCCTCGATGTCGATTTTCATCACGGCAACGGCACGCAGGACATCTTCTACGAGCGTGCCGATGTGCTCTACCTGTCTTTGCACGGCGATCCGCGCGACGCCTTTCCGTACTTTTCCGGCTATGCCGATGAGGTCGGCAGCGGTGCGGGACATGGCTATAACGGCAATTTTCCCCTGCCAGTGGGATGCGATTTCGCGACCTGGCGCACCGTGCTCGAGGAAGCCCTTGCCCGTGTGCAGGCGTTTCGCGCCGACGCGCTGGTGGTGTCACTGGGGGTGGATACGTTCGCCCAGGATCCGATCAGCTTCTTCCGCCTGCAATCGGCCGATTTCACGAGCTACGGCCGCATGATCGGGGCGGCGGCGTTGCCAACATTGTTCGTATTCGAAGGCGGCTATGCGGTCGCCGAAGTGGGGATCAACACGGTGAATGTACTCGCCGGCTTTGAGGATGCGTAACTGCGACGCGCGCGGCCGATTCCCCGTTGCTACAAACGCCCGTTGCACGACGCGTCCCACGGGGAATACTCAGACAGGCTCTTGGAGCCCAAAGGCGTTTCCGAATGAGTGATACGTTACTCGAACTCGCTTACAAGGTGCTGACCGCTGACGAGTTCGCGGTGCTCGAGAGGGGAGTGTTCGACGGCGCACCGATCGATCTTCACGATGGGTTCATCCATCTGTCGACGGCCGAGCAGCTCACCGAGACCGTCAAACGTCATTTCGCCGGCCGGCACGACCTCATCATCGCGGCGGTGAATCTTGCAGCGCTAGGCGCTGACGTGCGCTGGGAAGCGTCGCGCGGCGGGCAGCTATTTCCGCATCTGTATGCATCTCTGCCGTGGAGCGCGATCTTAGGTCATTGCGCGCTGGAGTGGCGCGCGGACGGGAGTGTACGGCTGCCGGGATAATAATGCGTTTGACCGAGGGAAATCATCGCCTCGCAATGCGTGACGAAGCGCTGCAGGCTGGCCGAGAACTGCTTCTGTCGGTGATGAATCAGGTAAAGGCGCCGCGTCAGGCGTGGCAGTGTGCTATTCACCACCACCAGCCTTTGCAACGTAAGGAGATCTTGCACTGCGCATAAGGACAAACAGGTGATTCCCAAACCTGCGGCGGCGGCTTGCTTTATCGCCTCGGTGCTGCCGAGTTGCATCGGTTGCAGCCACTGGTGAAGGTGCGGCAGCACGGCGTGCTCTACCGCCTCGCGTGTACCGGAACCGGGTTCGCGCAGCAGCCAGCGCTGTGAGCGCAGCGCCTTCACGCCGATGCGTGCGCTGAGGTCATCACGCACCAGGGTGTGCGACGGCGCGCAGACGATCACCAATTCGTCTTCCAGCCAGGGGCGTGCCCGCAGCTCGGGCTCGTGGCACGGGCCTTCTATGAGCCCCAGATCCACCTCCAGGCGTGCCACCGCCGCCGCAACGTCGCTGGTGTTGCGGATGATGACGTCGATGCCTGTGGCGGGCGACCCTTGCAGGTGGCTCGCGACCAGTGCGGGCAGCAGATAGTTGCCGATCGTCGTGCTGGCGCCAATACGCAAGTGCGTGGCCATGCTGCCCTTGTGCGCTCCGCCGCGGATGCCAAACTGGTTCTCGATGCCGTGTGCGCCATCCAGCAGCGCTCGTGCCTGGGGCCGCAAGGCACGTCCGTTGTCGTTCAGCGCCAGCCGCTTGCCGATTCGATCGAAGAGCCGCGCACCGAGCAGGGCTTCGAGTTCGTTCAAGGCGGCACTGATCGCCGACTGCGACAGCGCGACGTGCTGTCGCGCCGCAGTCGTGCTACCGGTGTCGGCGATTGCCATGAAAATTTGTAGCTGGCGCAGCGTCAGGTGCATCGCATTCCATTAAACCTATTTAATCGATAGATTATACGAAAACTATCGGTTTGTGAGATTGATATGGTTGCTTCAAGATCTCCTCATGAGTCCGTCATACCCTGAAACGTCAGCGACTACCAAGCACGCGGCAACTGAGCCGCGCGCTACCTCAGCAGTGCGCCACCCAAGCACTTGGGTCACCGTCCACGTGAGCCGCCTCGTGCCCGGTTTGGCGCTGGTGGGTGGGCTGGCGTTCGCCGCCGTCGAGTTGAGCAAGCTCGGCTGGTTGCAGGCCAAAGGCATCAGTGCGCTGACCTTGGCGATCGTGCTTGGGATGGTGGTGAGCAATACGATCTATCCGCGCGTCGCGGCGGCCACGGCGGTCGGCGTCACGTTCTCGAAGCAGAATCTCCTGCGCTTAGGGATCATTCTGTACGGTCTGCGACTGACCTTCCAGGACATTGGTCACGTCGGCATGATGGGCGTGGTGATCGATGCCGTCGTGCTATGCAGCACCTTCGCGCTAGCCTGGTTCGTCGGTACCCGCGTGTTTGGGTTGGACCGAAGGACCGCGATGTTGATCGGCGCGGGCAGCTCGATCTGTGGTGCCGCCGCCGTGATGGCTGCCGAGCCCGTGGTGCGCGGCGGGGCTGATCAGGTGACGGTGGCCGTCTCAACCGTGGTGGTGTTCGGCACGCTGGCGATCTTCCTGTACCCGGTGCTGTACCACTTGAACGAGCAACACCACGTGATCTCGCTGTCGCCCACCGCCTATGGCTTGTTTGCCGGATCCACGATTCACGAGGTCGCGCAGGTGGTCGCGGCGGGTCATGCCATCAGTGACGAGGCAGCCAACACGGCCGTCATTGCGAAGATGGTGCGGGTGATGATGTTGGCGCCATTCCTCATCGCGCTATCAGCCTCCTTGTCGCGCTCGAAGGGCGCGAGCGATAGGGAAGCGAGCTTTGGGGACCCGAGCTTTGGGGACGCGGATGAGTTCAGGGGGAACGGCGCGCCTGCGAATGAACCGGGCCGCATCGTGATTCCCTGGTTCGCGCTAGGTTTCGTGGCGGTGGCGGGTCTGAACTCGCTGGCGTGGTTGCCCAAGCGGGCGGTGAGCGTGGCAATCGACGTCGACACCGTGATGCTCGCCATGGCCATGGCCGCACTCGGCCTGACGACTCATGTGTCGGCCATCCGCCGCGCCGGCGTCAAGCCTCTGGCGCTGGCGGCGCTGCTGTTCGTATGGTTAATCTGCGGTGGCATCGCGATCAATGTGAGCGTCACCGCCCTCTGCGTATTCCGCTAGCGCACATAAATTTTCTCATCTTGCCAGACCGAGAAAAACAGTGAGAGCACGGTTCAGTTGTACGATGTCTTCGTCGTTGAGCCGGCCGATTCGCTTCCCCAACCGTGCTTTCGGGACGGTCGTGATCTTGTCGATCATCAAGCGTGAAGTACTCGTTAAGCCATTTCGCTTGGTAGGCTCGATCGGCATCCTGATGAGTGGTGCCTCCGTTGGATCGGTCGTAAATACACAGAGGGTGATGAAATTAGTATCTTCGAAACGATCCTCCTGAACAATGACGGCGGGCCGGGGCTTGCCTGCATAGGGCGCTCCGCCTGATACAGTCCACACGTCGCCCCGCTTCATGCACCGAATTCTTCCGCGACGGCATCGATGAATTGCTGGTCCGCGTTCGCCCGCTTGCTGGCAGCCACGGCCTTCGACTGCTCGCGCGCAGCACTCTTGAACGAGCGCGTCCTCACGTCGGGCACCCATATTTGCACGGGCCGCAAGCCTTGAGTGCGCAGTCGCTCACGATGCAATCTGACCTTATCTCGTGACGACCGTACTTTTTCGAGCATGTTGGTACCTCACTGGTTACATGTAACCTAACATGCCAGCCGGTACGGCGCCACGGCCTCCACGGTACTCAGAAGTCATCGGCGGTCCGCCGCAGCGAGCCGACTCGCATAGCGTTTGCGTGTTCATTATCCTTACTATATAGTAAGGAAATCTGAATAGGAGAGCTTTCATGGCAACTGCAACGCTGACGACCAAGGGGCAGATCACGATCCCGGTAGAGGTGCGTACCTCCCTGGGCGTGGACACCGGGGATCGCGTGGAATTTGTCGAGGTTGCTCCTGGGCGCTATGAATTCATCGCCGCGACACGCTCGGTCACTGCATTGAAAGGAATGTTTGGTAAATCGCACAAAGTCGTATCAATTGACGACATGAATGCTGCAATCGCGCGGCGAGGAGCCGCGGCAAAGTGATTGGGCTCGATACCAACGTCCTGGTCCGCTACATCATGCAAGATGATGCCAAGCAGTCGCCGCTTGCGACTCGCATGGTCGAATCACTCACGGCGGCGTCGCCCGGTTTTGTGCCTCTCGTTGCGATCGTGGAGCTCGCCTGGGTACTGTCATCTGCCTATGAACTGAGCCGGTCTCAGGTAATAGTCGCGTTTGAGGCGCTCCTTCGGACCAAGGAACTCGTGGTCCAGAACGGTGAAACCGTCTGGAAGTGCATTCGCCTCTTACAGCGCTCCGGCGGCGACTTTGCCGACTGTCTGATCGCCTGCTCAGCAGAGGCGGCCGGCTGCGAAAAGACGATGACGTTCGATCGTGGGGCGGCGAAGAACGGCGGAATGACCTTGATATCGTAGATCGGCGGCATTGATTCGCTACACGTTCGCATAGGCGATGCCGCCCTGGAGTGGACACCGACACTAGGCCAACAAGGAATTCTCCTGTGTGCGGGAATGCGACTACTTGCGTTCCACGCCGAATTCGGCGGCGCTGGCGATGAGGGCGTGCCAGAAGCTGGCGGCCAGGCTTCGGGGGACCGCGATGTCGAAGGTGGGTTCGCCCTGCGCGCTATCGGGCAGACGCCAGAGCAGGGCGGTGACATGCGCGGCGACGGTGCCGGCAACCGTGCCCACCGGGAAGGTGCGTTCATGGACGTCGATGGGCACCAGCTTCTCGAGGGTGGCGCGCACGTGGGGGCCGGTGAGCCGTAGCACGCCGTAGGCATCGCTTTGGTCGATGATGGAGGCCGTGCCGGCGAGGCGCGAGCGCAGCGTGGCGGCGAAGGCATTGCCGCCGTTCACCTGGATGGCGAGCCACGATTCGGGGCCGGTGCCTAGGATGCTGAGGTCGCCGGCGGCGGCGAGCTTAGGTCCGCGCGGCAACTCGAGGTGGAATTCTTCGCGCCAGCGCGCGGCGAGCGCTTCGCGCTGCCCGCGGCGCAGCAGCACATTGGCGATGCCCAATCCCGTGAGTTCTTCGATCGTAACGCCGGGGTTGCTCGGCGCCGTGAGCGTCGTGCCGTGCTGGTCAACAAGTGGTGCTTCGTGCGACTCGGCAAGTGCGGCACGGGATCGCTGCGATTCTTCGCGAGGTGGCAAATGCAGAGCGGCGAAGGCCGACCGTGAGCCGTTCAGTTCTACTGGGGGCGTGGCGTCGGGCGCTGCGGTGTGGGTCGACGTGGTGGTCATTGTCTATCCTCATCCCTTGAGGCGGGAGCCCGTGGGGTCGTAGAACACCGGTGATACAACCTCGACCTCGAGGTCGCCGTTGCGCACGGGGTCGTAGGCGCGCAGGCGCTCGCCCATGCGTTGTGAACCGTTGCGCAGGAACCCCAGGCCGATCGAATGGCCGAGCTGCGGCGAGAACGCAACGGAGCTTACGAAACCTTGATCGTTCTCGAGCGTGGCGGCGTCGCCCTTGGTCAGAAAATGAGCGCCGGCGGTGAGGCGTGCGGTGGGGTCGACGGGCTTGATGCCGACCAAGACCGGGCGCCCGGGCTCGTTCAGGCCGGGGCGTGCGGACAGCACGCGGCCGATGAAGTCCTTCTTGGTGGACATCATCTTGCCCAGGCCCAGATCGGCGGCCGTGGTGGTGCCGTTGAGTTCGTTGCCGGCGACGTGACCCTTTTCGATGCGCATCACGCCGAGCGCTTCGGTGCCGTAGGGCACGATGCCGAATTCCTGACCGGCGGTCATCAGGGCCTCGATGGTGGCGTGGCCGAAGCGCGCGGGGACGGCGAGTTCGTAGGCCATTTCACCGGAGAAGGAAATGCGGAACAGGCGCGCGGGCGCACCGTTCCAGGCGAATTCCTGGCACCCCATGTAGGGCAACGCCGCGTCCGACACGTCGATCGATTCGCCGAGCAGGCGCTCGAGCAGCGCGCGCGAACGGGGTCCGGCGATCGAGTATTGGGACCATTGTTCGGTGACCGAGACCAGTTGCACGTCGAGCGTGGGCCAGAGGACTTGGCGGGCGTGCTCGAGGTGCTGCATCACCTTGGGTGCATTCGCGGTGGTGGTCGAGACGACGAAGCGGTCGGACGCGAAGCGCGCAGCCGTGCCGTCGTCCATGACCAGCCCGTCCTCGCGCAGCATCAGCCCGTAGCGCACCTTGCCGACGGCGAGCGTGGACATCATGTTGGTGTAGACGCGGTCGAGAAAGACGGCGGCGTCGCCGCCTTGAACGTCGATCTTACCGAGTGTGGAGACGTCGCAGACGCCGACCGCGGAACGCACGGCGCGTACTTCGCGGTTGACGCTCGTGAGCCAGTCGGCTTCGCCGGCCAGCGGAAACCATTGGGCGCGCAGCCATTGGCCGGCCTCGACGAACACGGCGCCGCGTGCGGTGGCCCAGGCGTGGCTGGCGGTGAGCCGCGTCGGCTTGAACTCCTTGCCGCGATGATGGCCGGCAAAGGCGCCGATGGCGACGGGCGTGTACGGCGGGCGTGTCACCGTGGTGCCGAC
>Ga0116227_10007281_pt1 | contig 21737 bp, 16 predicted proteins | sample S1TSphgellanicum_FD_89693 | JGI IMG/M metagenome (GOLD analysis project Ga0116227, IMG submission 89693) | Host-associated microbial communities from peat moss isolated from Minnesota, USA - S1T2_Fb - Sphagnum magellanicum MG | ecosystem: Host-associated > Plants > Peat moss > Unclassified...
ACAATAAAAAAATTCCAAACTATTGGCAAAAATAACTATGACCATCCAGTGAAACAAACATTCAAGGAAAAAAAAAAAAAAAAGGCACTCCATAGATCCACGCCACTAAATTACAAAGGGATCTCAGAGTAAACTTACTGATGTATCCATATCTCTACTACTAGGTATCAATTTTGGAACCTGCAACAAACAACAGGAACTATATTATATATCATACAACCTCTCAAAAGGGTACCCTTTTTCAATTGTTCATGTATCATAGACCCAGAGTAGGTAAAACACACTATGTCCCAGCTGCTACCCTGCTTTGAAAAAACCCAAAACAGCACAACATTGTAAGAAAGGTTCAAGAAGCTAACAGCTTCAACATATTGAAACTGGGGCCTGCTGAGATCTTTGGACAGGATTTGGGTATCTCATCTGGCCTAGAAATAAACAAGAAAATTTCTGAGTTCCGCAGCTCCAGCAACTGCTTATTGGTATGAAACCAATACCCAAACTCCCATCATCTTTGGTAGGCCTTCTGTAAAGCTTACAATGCTCTCACCAACAACCCAGCTTCAGGATAGATCTTCATTGCACTACTACTACCATTTTCACATTGACCCAAGACTTCCCCACTCCCAGTTAAACCACATTCTCATCAACTACAATGTTCTTTTCAGAATCTGAATTCTCAGACTGCAAGAATAATGTTCATCCAAACCCTCTGCCTAATTTTCTCACCTGTTGACTTCTGCCTTTCACCAAGTGGGGAGATGGATGAACAAACTTCTTAGGCATGAATTTTTGTTGTTGCTAAACAAAACAAAAGTGTTTCTCAAGTTTTATCTATGTTGTGACATCGAGCATGAACACATCTCGGATTTTCATCATACATGTCCCCACCCCAAACTGTTGGTTACTCAGTGTCTTGAATCAACTGCTGCATCCAAAGCAGGTGCAAGAGATTGGGATGAAAGAACAAAGCCCAAACGGAAGACCCTCAAGATCACATTGGATGTTATAACAACAGACAAGGGGTATACACCAGCTCCGTGTTCTGTCACAGCATGTGCATGGTGAGCATTGTTGAAAATCCCCCAATTTGCGCCGTGTCTCATTCACATGCCCATGGTGAGGTTGTGATGATGGAAATAGTTGTACTTCTGTTCCATTCGAGAGTTTCACCACATCACTTCTTGATGCAGAACTGGGGATTATCTCCCATTCATCTCTTACCTGCTGCAGACATGAGGCTGAGTTAGTAGTGGCAGAGTCCTTGTAAAAACCAACAAACTGACATGGTAGTCTTTGTTTTGCAAACTGAAACATGGTCTTATATGTTTGCTGTTGAGCTGTAACACAGTTGAGCTCACAAATTTCTTTTCTTTCAAGAATTTCAAGTAGAGCTGAGTGAAGTGGCACAACAAATACTGTGATTTGGAGACTGATAGAATTAGGGAAGTCTTAAGGCAGAGGGATGATTATAGTACCGCAACAGAAAGCCCAGTCTCGGAGTTGTGGTCCTGTTCATCTTCCTGATATTCCACCAATCACCCATAATCCATCAATCCAAATTATTATTTTGTAAAGAAAAACTGTGCATTGGTATTTGGTCAAGCTCAAGAGAAATAAATAAAAGAACAATCACACAAAAGACCAAATACAAACTCCAAAAAGAAATGCTGCAACAAATCAGAACAAAATGTTGCAACAAATCAATACAAAATGTTCCAACAAATTGGTGCAAAATATTCAGTCCAAAATTGGAGACAAATTACTCAGCCAGCTCAGTAGTTGAGAGAGATGTAAAAATGGAGTTTTGCAACAAAGGCACTACCGTAGGTTTTTCATAACCACAGCAGAAAGCTTAAGAATCATGTTGTAACAGTGCTTAGACACTACAAAATTTTCTTCATCACATCCCCAAGAAAGCATGACAAAGAACAACCAGCCAGTGCTTAAGAGCCTGGCAGTGGTTTTCTTTGGTATTTGGGTTGTTGATTTGCTTGCAAGCTCTCATGATCCTTGGACTAGTTTTTATTGTGAACTTTTCACATTTTGCTGACCAATTCTCCAATTTCTAGAATTTGGGTTTTTGATATATCATCAGTTTCAGCAAATGATCAAAGAAAATGAAGTCTAGCAGGAGGGCAAGAAATTCTACCTTGGTGGAATATTCTGCTGCTGCTGCTGATGCAGCCATGATTCCTCCTGCATTAAAAAAAATAATAATAACATTAAATATGAAGAAAAGATAATATCTTGTTCGAAGCTGAAGACTCTTGCAAAACTCATGAGACAAAATCTCCCTGAAGAACTGGAGAAGAACTGGATCCAGCTTCAGAAAGAGTTGGCACCCATGAGCTAGAATCAAGCTCAAGAGGAGAGAGAGAGAGAGAGAGAGAGAGAGAGAGAGAGAGAGAGAGAAGTGTGCAAAGAGGCAAAGAAGCTGAAGCTACCCGGCCACGAGCCGACTTGCTCCTCCTTGACGCCGCCTTTCTCGTGCCAGTCCATGGACTCCGGAGTTCCTGCGACGTCGGGTTGGAGGACGTGGGTACTACTACGTCCTGCTCCCACCAACAAAGAATATGTCACCACCAGCTGCACCGCCACCAATGCTACCAATGCCACAACACCCATTGCCATGGATGCGAGCCAAAGAACCAAACAACCCGGATTCTTCAAAACCAAAACTATCTTCCTCTAAAACCCACAGTTTTCCAAACAGCAAAAACACACGCACACACAAACTCTTCTCTACCACCAGAAGGCAACAAACTCTGAAAACCTCAGAAGAGATGGAAACAGGAAGAGAGAGAGAGAGAGAAAAGAGAAGAAGACAATGGAGCTAAGCTTCTTCAAGTCCCCAGCAGCAGCAGCTTTTTCTTCTTCTTCTTCGACACTTTAAAAGCACCCTTTTGACACGGCACTAAATAGCTATTGCCACAAAAGTGGCGTTATTTTTCCATATATGCTGCTGCTGCCTCTTCTTTCTTTCCCTCAAGTACGTTTACTTACACACTTGATTGCTGCAAAAAGCCCTGACAACTCTCTCTGTCTCTGTCTGTGTCTCATATGCTAGCTCTTTCTGGGTTTCTTTAAAGAAATGGTCCACTATACATGGGGTACCTTGAATCATGCCTGCAGCTCAATGTTGTGATTTGCACACACACCCATGATGCTAGAAGTGGTAGTAATAGTTTGCTGTATTAGTAGTGGTGGTAATCCACCATCCTTTCCAGCAATTGATGATGCTCCTGCTGCTGCCGATGATCATCATCATACTTGATGATGATGATGATGATGATGGTATTGTGTCTGTTTGTTTGTCTGCCTCATTGATTGATGAGCATACAAAGAGTTTTGGCTTACCACACAAAGAGCAACTCTACCGGTGCTCACTATGTTCACTATGTGACCCTGCAAATAAAAATTGGATGAAGAAAAGTGAGAACATGCCAGTTTGGATCAGCATAATGCTTTTGGCCTACCAATTTTTCACAGTTTTGCAGAGGCTGGTAAAAGGCACAGCAAAGCCTAACACCTGTTCATTATCTGGACAGTTTTTTATTGGTCTCTGGATGGGTTACTATTAGTTGTCTCCTAGCTATTTGCAATCCCAGTTTTAGCTTTATGGGTGGGGTTGGAAAAAAGCAAAGAACTAAACTTGAATGTGAGAAACATTTTTGCAGGTTCACATACTGGGCACCGTTAGAGATGCTCAAGTACACATGTACCCATGAATACACAAGCTCCAAAAACCCATTGATAGACAGATAGGAGGAGCCTGGAGGAGAAGGAAGAAGAGGAAGACTTTTCTCTAATCTTCTGAATCGTCATTTTAACCCTGCCTTGAACCTGATTTTGTTTGCACTAATCCACAACCTGATCCAGTCTCTTATTGGCATAGAAAAGAAAAAGAGAGAGAGAGAGAGAGAGAGAGAGAGAGAGAGAATGATCATGTTGTTGAAGGTAGGGAAGGAGTTGATCATGGTGGTTCAACATGCCAACAAAACAAACCAGTCAACCCTATTGCATGCCATTAGTGTCACAGCAACAGCAATGCTCATGATGACATTTTTTCATTACATCTTCTAATTCAATCAACAACATCACATTTTGTTTGGAAGGTTGGGATAATGTCAATGACCCACCCTTTACTTAGTTAACATGCTTGTTTACTTACTCAGATGGGGATGCGATTTGGATTGCTATTGATGTGATGGGTGATCATCATTTGATGCATACTACATGGTCATAAAGATGCAAAATACGTCATGAATGTAATGCTTTCACTGAATGTATTCACTATTTAAAGAGCATTAGGTATCCAAGATGCTCTAATCCATTGGGAAGAAAAAAAATTCAGTTCTTGGGCATGTGATTTTCAACACAGTTTCTGAATGTTTTAAGATAATACAATGAATCTGCAAATCACTTGAGGAAGAGACTAGATGAGAAAGAATGGAAATGCACTTTATTTGCCATGTAAATCTAAACTTTTTGGAATTTTTACTCTGCAAATGTTGTTACCCCACAAGAAGAGAAGCTCCTGAAGATTTTGTACACAGTCAAATTCTTTCTTCTTAGATCATAAACAAAATGAATTATATTAGACTGGGAGATGAAGAGGTCTGTCTTGTCTTGTGATGCTGTTTGTTAAAGGATTGTTCACTCTATAGTCGCATCCAAACTGAAAAGACAAAAAAGCTACAGGGAACAACACACAGTTCAAAGAAGTGGTTGACAGGTATTTTGGTTGGGTTAATAACCCGCCGGTTCTTCCTTTTAAAATATTTCAGAATTAGAGAACAGTTTGGGGGGGGGGAAAAAAATCCAAAATCATAGAACCACTGGTTTTAGTTATTTTTAAAACCTCAATGAACAGACAGTTTTCATGAATTTACCAGTAAGGAACTGGCAATTATTTGATTTGATTTTTAAAAATAAATTAGCACCCAGGTTATAGACCAGAACCCATTCTTTGTTTCTGTTGAGAACCGTGGTTAAGGTCATCCTTGGCCTGATGACCGCAGGGGGTCTATATTCCTGTTTCTGATAACCACCCAACACCGGTTCAACAAAGCCTCTCTCTCCTTGAGACCTTTGTTGGCCTTACCTGCCACAGCAAGGATATTGTGTTATAGAGTATAGTAGCTTAAGGGATTTTGGGCCCTAGGTAGTAGGCCAATTTTTATATGAAGATTTTTGAAAGATGAACTTTTAGCTTGTGTTGAAACTTGAGATTAGTTATAGAGTTATAATATCTTGGACTTTGGTTTCTTTTAGAGGAACTTTTTGAAGATTATTATATGTTTGCATGGTGAAATATTTGAGTTTCCATAATTCTTCTTTTGCCTTAAGATACTTACTTTTTAATGTAAATGGCAAGGCCGCAGTGTGACACACCCCTTGTTTGTCAATTTCCTGCAACAGATCTTTCATTGGGTACAGAAGTACCACACCTATGTTTCTCTGCACAATCAATCCCCCTCCCTCACTGCAACAATTGTTCAACAAAGTAATCAAATGTAGACTGCATAACCCACTTTTGTGCAAGACTGCATTTTCACATCAGCCAAAACTCAATTTTCTTTTGCTGAGACTCTGATGACCAAGAGGTAAGAAGGTTTGATGTATCAGATGGCAAGGGAAGGACGGTTGCAACCCAATGTTCATAATCAATTGTTGTTGGTCTCAGCTACTGTGGAGATGAATTATGATCTTCCTTTGTGTTGGCTTGAATCAATACCTATTGAGTTTACTTGTTTTGATTACTACACTCCTGAATTCATATGTTTCTAGATTCATACATTTTTGAATTCATGCACTTTCAAATCTGTCTCTTTTGAGTCCTCTCTCTACCTTCAATATAATCCAGCAATCTGTCTCACAAGTAATGCCTTGACAGAAGAACTGACCTCTTCTATCTTTTAGGGTTTAGGAATGCTCTGTGGGGGTCCTTCCATTCGTGGCCATGTCTACAAGGTTCTCATGCATCCTTGGAGGGTGTTCAGCTGAACGATTTTAGCCACATTCAATTGGATACACTTGCTCTGTCAACATTGATCCTAACATTGATCATCCGACACATAGGGTATATGCATGCACATTGTCTAATCCCTCCAGTGACTTGTGATTCTCATTTGCTGCAAAAACAACCTGACTTCAAAATCCTGAACACTTTCAAATCCACTGCATTGCACATTGGAACGATAGATGATGAGCCAATGACACAGACCATCTACAATTTCAAACCATGTTGTGCAATTCAGCTGCAAAATTAATGAAAGTACCTCAGGCTAACAATTATTTCTCCATGCACAGAACTTTCCCACACATTAGTTCACACCCAAGGACACACCCAAGGACATCCCTAAGAGCATTTGGAAACATAACAATAGGCTGGCTGAGCCACCAATTACACCACAAGTGCAAATCCTGATTGCACAACACAAGGTAGACAGGATATGAAAGAAGATGAATAGAAATAGACAAAGTTAAGGTCAAAGTAAATAAATGATGTCCTTGAAATAACGAGCAATAAACAAATGAGGATTGTATTAAGAAAAGAACAAGATACAAGATCTAATACACAGAAAGACTCAAAGCATGTTTTATAAAGAATGACTCACACACTAAATAGGCTTCCCATCATATACATCTGAAGGGGTTTGTCAATGAAAAGATATAACTTATGGTTTAAGCATGTTTTACATGGATGAGGGTAGTAAGGCTACAACAGGCTAATAAGTGAAGAGAAGCTTCCTAAGACAATTCTTAGACCCCCCCTAAACTAAGCTTCATTAAAAAAAATGTTAATAACGAAAACTAGTGTCCACAAAGGGATGAAGACTAATATGAGCACAAAAAACTCATATTTGGGTCTAGTTAAAGTTTTGGTGAGGAAATTTACAAGCATTTTTATAGTATTGCAATAAATAAGTTGAAGTGTTTTGATTCACTTGTTCTCCTATAAAATGATAACAGATGGCAATATGTTTGGAATGCACATGAAATTTTGGATTTTCAACTAACTTAATGCATGATTGGCTATCGCAATAAAAGGAATTCATTGCAATGGGGAAAATCCAAAATGAAACACTAACTTTTGAAGCCAAATAGCTTCCTTAATCATATTGGCAACAACCATATATTCCACTTCAATATTAGAATGAATAATGGTAGATTTTTTTTTAATTGCCATGAAATAAAGCTTCCGACATTTTGAAACAAATATCCAATGTTGGAATTTCAATTACCAAGGTTGCCAACCCAATTTGAATCACACCAACCAATAAGAGTGTTTGGTTAGGAGAAGGTCTAATACATAATCCCAAGTGTAAAAATAGTTTTGATGTACCACAAAATGCTCTTTGTAGCTACCCAATGTTCTTTTTCAAGATTACTCAAAAATTATGAAATATGATGAACCACACAAGCTAGGTTAGGGCAAGTGCACACCATAGCATGCATCAAACTTCCCACAACATTTGAATAGGGAATTTCTCTCATTGTTATGATGTCATCCGTGCTTATGGGAGACATGGTTTTCTTATGTTTCATACCAACAGGAAATGGTGTGGCGATTGGATGACATGTCTATATTATATTTTGTCAACACATCATTTAAATATTTTTCCTAGGATAAGTGAAGCTTCTTATGGTTTCTATTGTGCTTGATTTGTATACCAAGACAATATGCAACTTCTTTAAAATTAGTCATTTCAAATTCCCAAGACAAGGTGATTTAATGGAGTCTAAAAAAAAAAATTGACTACTTACAAATATTAAGTCATCCACATAAAGTCCCAAGAAAATACATGATGCACCAATTCTTTGAACACAAATATTTGTGTGAGCTTGATTTTTTATGAAACATATCTAAAGAAAATAAGAGTCCATTCACTCATACCATGCACAAAGGGATTGTTTTAATCCACAAATAGTTTTTTAAAACCAACACACCTTATGGTCAAAACCCTTTTAAATATAACCTTCAAGTTGGGTCATGAATATTTATTCATGCAAATGCCCATTGAAAAAGGTCGTGTGGAATGTGGATGTCCATTTGATGCACTTCAAAGTCGAATTAGGCTACAAAGGAATATAAAATTCTTAAAGAAGTCAAGTTCACCACAAGACTAAATGTCTCATGATAATCGATTCATCATTCTTGTGAAAAACCATGTGCAACAAGGCAAGCTTTATATTTCAATATTGAATCATTGGAATTACATTTCTTTTGAAGAATCCATTACAACTTATTGGTGTTTTGTTAGGAGGAAGGTCATCCAATCTCCATGTTTTGTTTTTGAAGAGAGATGCATATTCATCATCAAGTGCAATTTTCCATTTAGTAACATATGGTAGAATTTCAGGTTCTTTGGCAATTTTTGGCCCATTACCTTCAATGTAAAAGACATAGGCGAAACTAAGCTCATTTTATCTTTGGATTTAGTGTTTTGAACCAAGTTGAACGTCAAACCATGTCTGGAGGATTTTGAGGAAGACCACACCGAAACTAGGACAACAAAATATCTCTTAAATGATAAGATTCATGCACTAATAGAAATGTAGATGAAACTTTCTGCTTTCCCATCGGGGGGTTAACAATTGGCAATGGGGGAAGTAATATATTTTTTAACAAGGGAGGTATGACAATTGGCTCTTCATCTTTGTTATTGAAAGGCATGAGACCTTCATTTTTGCCCACTAATGTGTCATCAATAGGCCCATTCATCATCCCCCCCCCCCAACCCCCCGCCCTTGGCCTAGTTCATTGAACACAACATTTGAATGAAAAATAACTTTTTGTTGTAATTTGTCAATCAACCTATATGTTTTATGGCCTTCAATTTTGCCATAACCCAATAAGATACACTCAACTGATTTTGCATCCAATTTATGGCATAATTTGATTGGTACGTGGGCATAGACTAGACAACCAAATATTTAAAAATTACTTATATTTAGTTTAATACCATACCAAACTTCATGTAGGCCATGTTATTGAGGGTAGAATTGAGTATCTGATTTTGGACAAAACATGCCATAGACATTACTTCTCCCCATAGAGCATTAAATAGTCCCACATGAATTAACATAAACCATGAACTTTCAACCAAAATCTAACTCTTGCACTATGCTATTCCTTTTGCTTCAGAATGTATGGCACAATATTTTGCCTGAAGATCCCATGAACTTCACAAAATCACTGAATTGATGATTACAAATCTCGCCTCCATTATTTATTTGAAGGATTTTAATATTTACTCTAGTTTGATTTTCCACAAAAGCTTTTTAAAAATGGAATTTTTCAAAGACGTGATATTTATATTGGAAGAAATATATTATTATCTATCAAGAGTAATCATCAATAAAAGTTATAAAATATTTGGCTCCTCCAAATGTTATTTTTGACATAAGTTCACATAAATATGAATGCATTAGGCCCAAAAATTATGTTGCTTGTTGACCACCATTGGTTGGAAACTTGAGCCTATTTTGTTTACTAAACAAACAACTTTTACAAAATGGCAATTGAATCATTATGACATTGGTGTCATGTACAACATCTTTAGTTTCCATAAGTTTTAATGTTTGTATGTTATAATGGCCAAACCACAAATGCCATTTCATTGTGTCTTCAAGGGCCATCTTATCAACATGTGCAAAATTTAATTTATCATCTATATCTATAATTCCTTTACCTACTAGGTATAAGGAACCTTCCCTCACACATTCAAGATTAATTATTTGACTTGGAAAGCTAATCACACATTTGTTGCTTATGAACTCAAATGTCATTCCTTTGTTTGTTGATTTTCCTATGGATAAAAGATTTTTAGACAACCCAAGAACATGTTAAACTTCTTAAATTTTTGTTATCAGGTTAGATTTTAATTTAATAAGAACATTACCACTTCCAACAACATCTTGCGTACTATTATCTCCCAAATAAACCATGGTAAGATTTGAAATTTTAGTATACAACGTAAACCATTCTTTTTTAAGTGTCATGTGCTTTGAAGCCCCGAAGTTCAAATACCATGTTTTAAGAGATAATTGACCATTGACAAGATGTAGTAAATAATTGTGGGGGTCCTTTGTCATTTAATACCTTCCATTCAAACCAAATTTATGTTAATTTGAGTTTTATAAATCCTTTTCATTTGATTTGCAATGCGATATCGACATTTTTTAGAAATATTATTAGGTTTTTGGCAATAAAAGCAAGGCCTTTTTTTCTTAATTTTATTATTTTGATTATTTTTTTTTGTGGAATTCCATTTGGTTTAGAATGGCCATTTTGATTATGCTTATTTTGTGAATATTTAAAGGATTTCTTAATTGAATTGCCTTTAGAATTTTCATAAAATCTTGTTAATTTTGAAATATTTATTGTTTTCTCAACACTTGACATAGTTGCTCAAAAGTCAAATTTGTAAAACTTCCCATCAAGAACTAACAAATCATACAAAGGTTTTTGGTAAAGCACACAACAATTATAATATAACCTTTTCATCTATGTAGGCTACCCCTACTCCAATTAACTGGTTTTGTAACCTTTAAAACAAATTCTAGAAAAAAGGTGAAATTTTCATCTTCCCTCATTTTTAACTTAGAAAAAAAATTACTTAATACAACACTAAAGTTCTATCCAAATTTTTGTACATTATTTTAATTGCATCCCACACTATTTTAACAATTTTATGGGGATGCATTGCTTCTACTTAGATATCTCCTAAGTTAAACATAATGTCCAATTGAACTTCGTTGTTTCAAATTTTCCATGCCCTTTGTAAAGTTATGTTAGTTGCACTTGAATTTGGTTTTGTACCATCAATTATAGATAAAAGATCATTCGTATGTATGGATTTAAACATTTTTTTAATATATAAAAATTCCATCAAAATTATGGATGAATGTTTTATTTTATCATTAAGTTTTTATCAATGTTTTTTTCCCCCCTAGTTTTAATTAACTAAAGCTTCATGAAACGCAATTTTATTTTATATGATATAACATTTGTTGAGTAATATACTCTAAATTCCATTATAAATGTACTTGATGGCTATGGTTTAAAATGTCATATTTTCAATGTGTCTTAACAATATTACTATTATCATGTTAACATCCATCCCATTGTCATTGTTCTAAAAATAAAAAATTAAAATTCAAAATTATTTTTGGGGGCAAACTAATCAAATGTCGTTGACAATAATGGGTTTTTTATTCCTCTCCAAAGGTGCCATAAATTCTCTCAAACTTATTTATAAGTGTCATGGATAACAATGGAGGATTTTTTTCATTCTTCTTCGAATGTGGCACAATTTCCATCAAATTTAACTAGTGTTGTTAACAATGATGGGTTTTGCATGCTTTAGATATTTTAAAACTACCTATTATCATTTATGACAATGGGTTTTTTAAATAAATTAAAGTTCAATTTCAAGTACCTTAATTAACTTGTTTCAAACAACCTATTATCATATAGGACAATGGGGTTGTTTTTAATAATTATTAATTTTCAAGGTGCCCTCTAATTTTTCACAAAATACATATATAACGTTGTTGACAACAATCATGGTGGGGGGGTAACATTCATCCTTATGAAATCATTCATCTATGGACACATTCATCCATGTAGGTGGATTAAAACCACATTAAGCTTTAAGCTACAAGTTCAAAGCTCCAAGCTCAAGGTCTAGGTTCATGCACAAGCCATCGTTTCTTATTAATTTCTATTAAATTTGGAATATCACTGAAGTTTTATTTTATTAAAAAACCCTAATCAAATTTTATTTGACAAATTGTATAGTTCATTCCAAAGCTTTAATACCATATTTTAAAAAATACAAGATACAAAATCTAATATACAAAAAGACTCAAAACATGTTTTTATAAAAAATGACTCACACATTACATAAGCTTCCCATCATATACATCTAAAGGGGTTTGTCCATGAAAAGATGTGTCTTATGGTTCAAACATGTTCTACATGGATGAATGTAGTAAAGTAACAAGATGTTAATAAATGAAAAAAAATTCCTAAAATATTTCCTACAAATTGTATGTGCAAAACCTAGCATTGACATGGGGCAATGTCAAATAACTAAAAGACCAAAAATCTCTTTGGATCTATACCCAAGAATTGTTCACAATTTTGGGAAATAGGTGGTATTGGACACTTTTAGGCTTCAAAGGCGCTTCACACTAAGGCTTGATTTATAAGTCCCAATTCATTCTTGTAGTTTGATTAATCTAGAGATCCAAATTGGGACCAAATCCTTCACACAAGGGCCCTAATACAAGTACAAAATGATCATATGGTGCATTTCGTTCATTTGCATTTCAAGGTGAATCTCCAAAAAATTTAGAAAATGCTAAAGTGTGGATGATTCAAAGTGAAGATGGAAAGTAGAGGCTAGAGGATGAGGTTGTAATATAAGTCAACAAGGATGAGAATGTTAAAAAATAACCCGAAAAAATAACACTTGAAAAATCAAAAGTAATCACCTTAAGAAGAAATTTTTAAAAATTAGTGAAGGTGAAGGATGAAAATGAAGATGTAGATGTAGAAGGGGCAAATATCAATTGGAAAAGTAACAATGTGTAGATCTTGATTTCTCTTCATGGGGAGATGGAACCCAAATTTGTCAAGAATTACAAAATGTAAGTTAATTTGTCTACAAAAATATATATATTCAAATTAGGGTAATAGGGGGCTTCATTTTTTTAATTTGTAAAAAGGCAAAGTGAAGAGACAAAGAGGAATGATAAGATTTAAGGATAAGAAAGAGTTGAGACTTTGCCTTCCTCATAGGACTTGGACCTTGGATTTGGGATGAAATCCTTCACACTATGGCACACCAAGTCCAAACAATAATATTGTTTATTATATCCCCAAAGCTTGATTTCCATGGGAATTTGTGACATAGTGTGATGCACCCCTTGGTCTTTTCAATGAATTACAAATGGCCCAAAAGTTGTTCACTATTTTACTTGAACTTTCATTCATTGTCAAGGCAAGAATTGAACCCATCCATGTGGGCTTAGGGAGGCTTAATTTCAAAGAAAATCAAAGAGCATGAACTTGGTCACAACATATCCAACTATGAGCATTAATGGTATTTACAAATCTATGTCAAATCTCACAAAACTTTCCTTGCAAAATTAAATGTCAAGGCTCTTGAGAAGAATCAAGCATTGCCCCAAAGGACTTGAACCATCATTAGAACCCCAAGTACATATGCTAATAAATGGCACAAGGAATGTGCTAAAACCTTGTGTATTGATAGGAGATTTGCATTCTTGACAAATTAGATTTAAGATGATAATGCTTGCATAATAAATAACACACATCATAGATTGTAATGCATGAAACCACAAAGCTTACCTCACACACACATGAGTCACAACTTTTTGTGCAAGAAAAGCCACATTCTTTTGTAGTGCATTTTTCATTTTTTCATTGATGTCAATGATTACCCAAAACCACAACATGGTGCATTGCAAAATAACTTCACTACATTGTCAACATAAAACAACTACCCCCAAGTTCACCAATATCCAATCACTTTATGTGAGATTGGCATAACTAAATTGGACATATGATGAATTGCATATACAAATAGAATTGATCCAGTAGAAAGAGACACCAATGGATTTGTTTCTCATTAAGAATAAAAACATAAGTCCATGAACTTAATATAAATGGGTGTTGGTTGGAATTTGACCCTTAAGTTAACCCAAGTTGAGAACATTTGTGAACTTGAAAACTTTGCAATACATGAAACCTTTTTCCTCCAAAACTTTCTTCCATTTTTTCCTTCTCGTGTTTGTTTCAATCGATTATTGATATTCTTTTCCCATTTCTTTTTCTTCTTTTTCTTCCAAAAAAGGAAGAAAAATGGTACCAAATTCTACATATTAAACATGATGGATGAATATCTTTTCCACTCTTGAGATCTATTGCATTAGTTTTAAAGGACACTTTTGTAATTCATGTTTATGAAAAACCTTTAAAAAATGTGCAGGGTAACCCTAGAAGCCACAAGCATTACTAAAATAAGTGTCCATGTGAAGATAGCCAAGGAAGTTTCAATTTTAGGAATGCCCAAGGTTGAATACAATTTTCAAATCCAACAAGATGGGTGGAAGTATGATAGAAAACCTTATGGTCCCTTTATCATTTTTATAAAAATTTACTTTCAAAAACTTAGAAGCAAATTTATTTATTAAAGAAAGTAATTTGTTTTGTCATGTTGAAATCTCCCAAACCATAGTGCCCCACCATGGTTTTGGTACCACATTGGATATCTTTTGATGAATAGGGGTGTAAGAATTATTGATTTTTTGACTAAAATCAAAATTAAATATTTAAAAAAATTTGGGCCCATTTTTGCTATTATTGGAAAGCCATTGACAAGTAGGATTTAATGGATGAAATTTTGTAATTCTTCAACCTATTAACTTATGGGAGATATCAGATTTTGAACATTTTTGTTATCAAAAATTAATTTTAAATAATTCTTTCATGATTGGGTTTTATCTTCAAGATCATGTATGCACTTGGAATGGTTACACATTCTTGTTCACACTTGGGCTAGGGGCACAAGCCACATTAGTTACTTTTTTTTTAATTAAATAAATTTCATTTAGTGGTTGGTAAATTCATGTTCAAGGAGCCTTTAAAGTAAAATACTCAATGATCTACTTACCTAAAACAACCTACTTAAACTTACTTACCTACTCAAAACATAAGGATGTTGTAATTAAAAGATGAAAGTATTGCACCCGAAAAATAAATTACCTCCGCAACTACCTATGTACCACAAACTAACATAACTCTACCTACATGGGCCCACCTACCTACCTATTATTATCTCTTATAAACTAACAATGAACTAACCCTACCAACACCAAAAGAAACCCAATGATAATGCTCAAAATTTTAGGTATTACAAAAACCTTGTCATCCTTTACTTAAGTTTCCTTTTAGCCTTCAATGATAATATGCACATTTAACCCCAAATATAGATATTGCAATAGGTGCCCAAAACACATTGCAATACCTACATATGGGGTGCCACCATATGTTCATATTTAACTTAAGGATAATTTGAAAAATGCAATACCTTCATTTTTCTTAATCCAAATGGCACCTGGTGAAAAGATCATATACTATCTTCATTTTTGCAAACTCTAATAAAAATGGTAAAGGCATTTATAATACCATTTTATTTTTCTACAAATTATAATCCTAACATGGCATGAACATTTGTAATACCTTCATTTTTTTGAAAGTTTTAATCTAACATGGCAAAAGTGTTGTGATACATTCATTTGTAAAACCTTATCTATGTACAAAAAAAGATTATAATATTAATCATTATAAGATAATGTTGTTTTTCTCACACAAAAAGTTGTGATTCATGACACATGTATGAGATAACCCTTTTTGCACTATGTGCCGATACCTAATGTCAAATTGCCATTATAAACATAAAACACCACATATTGTTTAGACATCATCTGATAAAAAAAATCCTCCACCTAAAATAAACTAAGAAACTAAATTTCAACAATAAATTAATTGTGGAATTCTTTTAAAAATAAAGGTACAACGAGGGACACACAATAACATGTAAGTTGTTATATGATTTTAACCAAAATACAAATGACAACTAATTAGAACATCTCCACCATAGACTTTCAAATTCTTCAAATAAAACCATAGTTGTTAGGGAGTTTAATGGACTTGTGATGATTTACTAAAGTTGACACGTCCCACCACAACCACACACCACCCAAAGCATGGTACAAACTCCTTTATAATTGAAAGAAGTTACATTCAAGTGCAAAATTCAAAGTTCATTTGGTCCTTTCAAAACCTAATGCTCCAAAAATACTTATGTTATCATAATTGCTTTATGCAAAATCTAAAAGCTTGAATGATTTTTTTTGAGAAAGAGGTTTATAAAACACATGTCCTTTTTCATTATTTATTCACTATACAATAAATAGGAATGCTTGACATAACAAAGAATACAAGCCCTCCCACCTAAACGCACGTTGTCAAATCTACATAAAAACAAAGGTTAAAGCATAATCACAAACAAAAAAAAAAACTAAAACAACAACTTTACTTATGTATCATGGCACCAAAATTGAGTAGATAAAAGCCATTGAGCAAGCAATGATTGCGCATCAACATGCACATACCATTTTACCTTTTTAGGTTCAACAAAAATTATATTATTTTTTAAAATGCCAAAATTTCAGAAAATTAAGGTCCTTTCCTATTGAAATTTTTTTAAAATATTTTTTACTAAAGCAAAAATTTCATAGGATTCTTGAACTATTAAAAAAATTTCTCCTTTGCCGCTACACACCACCTAACAAGTTCTATCTAACACCTTTTATGGGCTTGATAGTGCAACCTTGCAAAAAATTGCACTATGTTGTTGCATGATTTAAATTGTTTCTCCCTTTTTAACTTTGTGTATGCAATGTAAAAAATAACCTTGTTTTTCAATGCCTAATGGTGTGCTAATGGTTAGTGCCATACTTCCTGGAGGGGAGGATTTGGGATCAAAACCTATGTCGTGAAACAAAACATTTGCACAAAACATTAGTGATGAAAAGCATGCAAATCTCTTAAAATTCAAATGAATTTCTTTCAAATTTCAAAGAAAAATTGTGCTTAAATCAAAATTTCAAAATAAAATAATTATTCAACAATGAGATTCCAACCTTGAAAAGGTATAACAGTAGTAAACAAAACAACAATTCAGGTAGTGCACCAAAAGCTTTCAAGAGGGGAATGGGTGCATCACAACATTGGAAGAACAAAAAAAACCTCATGATATTTTTTTCCTCATTCTTAGATTTAGTCACAAGAAAATGACAATCTATGTCAACGACATTTCACAATGTGTGATTATTGTGAATAAACCATGTTATTTTTGTCAAATTTTATGTGGCATTGTGATTAAAATGTGCTACATTTTCTAGCTTCTATGGCATAATGTATTTAATGCCTTTATTTTTTTAATTAAGAAATTAATTATGAATTCAAAAACCTCTAAAATTTTATAACTGAATTATAATAATTATGCAGTTCACATGCAAAATGAAATTAATTTCATTATGAAACTATATGTTTACTCTATTGTGATTTTAAAAATTACATTGGAAATTTTGAAATAAACATTTTGAAAATCAATGGCATCTTTTAAATTTGAAATAAAACCAATAATAAACCAAATGTAATTATGAAATTATACATATGTAAAATTGATTACAATTTTTCAAGTGTAAAATTTATTTCATTATCAAATTTAATTATTAATTGATCAAACGATCAATTGACACATTATAAAAAAATTAAATTAAGTGCTGAAAATTTCAAAATTTCAAAATCAATGTAAAGTAAATAATCATTTTGGAGTTTATAACCCAAATAGATATTTGCAAAATTATGTTTGAATTACTTAATGAATATTAAAAATTATTATAATATCTATAGACTTTACATTACATTGTCAAATGTATTACAAAATTTGATGTAATTATGAAAATTTTAAAAAGAAAAAAAAAGGTAAGTAGATTGATAAATAGGTATGTAACCAAGTCATAAATAAGTATGCAAGTAAGTAGTTAAGTACTATTTCTAATTAACCACCACTTACTATGTACTTTCCAACTATTACTTACTTAGCATGTACTTAACCCAGGTGAACATTAAGTGTTAAAATTTTACACCATTTATGTCAAATAAGATTTTTTTTTTGAGGGTATTAGGTCAAGGAATTTTTTTTTTCCCAACCTTATTATTACCTTATTTTTTTAATATGCACATATTTAAGCCACTATAAATTTAATTATATATTTTTTCAGATTAAATTTTGATATCCTATACTTTATTTTATTTTAGTTGTAGTACTTCATCAAGAAAAAAGATTCTTGGAACATTTTCATACAAGTTTTGAACATATTAAACCATAGTATCTACAACCATAGTGTATAAATGAAAACAACATCATAAACTTAACATCTCACGACTTAGTAATGGAAATCAATCAAAATTCATTCATTCATAATTTATACATTGCAATATTGATATTGTGCATTGAAAACACATTTAACACAAAGATTTATCAAAAAATACAAAATTTGTGTAACATTCGATCATTCATTAACTTGTATTACATTCATCAACACATTTATCTATGTGCCAAATGTGTTTTCAACACAATATTTATGTGAAAATGTACAAACCTCTGAATGGAAAAACTTCACATAATTTTCATTATTAATTCATTGAATTTTAAACTTGTGATGAACATTGTTAAAAACACTACTATTGTAGATTTCCATTGGTTCACATTTTTTGCAAACAAAAAACACCCAATGTGTGACCATGTATCATTGAAGCTTGATACTATAGGTTCAAAATGTACATGAGTATCCTTTGAAATCTAGAACCAATGTATGAAAAGAAAACATAGGCAAGATATCTAAAGTTGATGATTCATTGAACATGGGTGTCCATTTCATGAAAACAATATAGGTGCCGCATTGTATGGCCACATAATATGATTGTGATGTCTTTTATTGAATCAAACCATAAGATTGCATAGGGAACAAGGATATGAATTAATAAACTACTCAAAACTTGCCAACAAAGATTCCTTAATGAACATAATCCAATTTGATTTCATATAATTTCTTTCACAAGCAACTACCATTGAATATTAAAAAGAAGATTACTAGTGATGCTAAGCACAAAAGTTTCCTAAAATCCATAGGCGTTGTTTTAATCCATAAATGGTGGTACACATGGGGAACACCTCAAAGCACACAAGGCAATTTTAATGCATAAACTTTTCAGTTCACAAGAGTGTCCATTTTGCAAAGGTACAAAATAGCAACAATTTACAACCAATACATCAATATTTTGAAAGATGCATAGAGGTAATTTTGACACACTAAAAGTTATCCATATTCATGTCATAATTTTCATTTCATGTAGGCAAATGCAAAACAACCTATTGGTATTGTTAATTGAATTGAATATATTGCCATTATTAATTAAATTAATTACTTATATTAGTTCATATATTAACCCATTAATTGAAACTACTAACAACTAACACCTAAACTATTTAATATGTAGGGTATATATATATATATTCTAACATTGAAGATTGAAACATATCATATAATAATTATGAATAACTTCCAAATTTAAAATTAACCATATTGTAAAATTAAATGAATTATACTTTTCATCCAACAACTAATATATGGCACCTTATATTTTTATTCCCACATTTTTTTAATTTATAAAAAAATGACCCCCTAAGGGTACCTAATTATCAATTATTAGGTACAATTCAAAACGATGAGTTACAAATAAGTGAGTTTTCTCCTAGTAATAGCAATGTTATGTAAACACAAGAATCTCGCAATTGAACCCATGCTAGAAATGAACAATCATGAACAACAATAATAGCTTTTTCATAATATCTCTTGCGAACAACATGACTTCTTGCTAGAAGAACAACAAAACATGACTTGTTCCTAGAACAAGGAACCTTGAATGGTAAGGCTAATCAACATTTTGTAATGATGAGGTTGCCATGGGTGATTTCATTGACATTTTCTTCATCAAGTTTGAATTGAATGCTCCCATGGGGTACTATGATGAAAATGCTCTTACACAAAACCCCAAAAAAGAAGAAGAAAGTGTGGAACCCACCCCAAATCATAACTCAAAAGTTCTAAATAATCTCAACAATAAAAGAAAAAACTAACTACTTTAACAAAACCACACATAAGTTTAAAATAGATAATGAGAGAGGAACCCACATTAACATAAGTAGCTATTTTCAACAATAGAGCAAAATAAATTACTTTCACAAAAACCACACACAAGCATAAATAAATGGGACTAAGCAAACGTGTACAATTAGTATAAGTAACTAATTTCAATAACAATGCAAAAATCATAACTATATAAATAACTCCAAGAAATTTCCTAGTGTATTTGGAGGGCACCTTGTATCCATTAATATCTCTTTCTTCTAGAAAAGAACATGAATATAACAACTATTCCTTAAGAGTGGGGGATTCATACTCTTACACCTATCTTAAGGTGTAAAAACCTTCCCACTTGCAAGAAGTAGTATAATATCCTTCCGCTCCTATGAGTCATGATCTACACATGTTTAGGTTTACTATAACCTTTGCCTCTTGGTTCATGATCCTTAAAAGCCCATGGGTGGGGGAAACATCCCCAAAATTTGAAGCCATACTTGGCTAGCGTCTTAGCCTAGGCCCCTTATACTTGGCTAACGTCTTAACCTGGGATCCTCACTTGAGACTTTACCCTACACGTATTGTAATACCTTGGCAACTTCAACACACAATTTGGTGATTAATCAATACTAGTGTGAACCCGGTGCATAATGCACCCGTCGAGCTCCCCCTCGCCCAGTCCTTCCCCGCCTGTGTTGACCCCCGCTGAGAGGTAATGAAAACGAAATGACGTCAGAGAAAAAGAAGAAGAAAGAAGGTACCAAAGAAAAAGGGGCCATGAATCAAAAGAAATAAGAGATAAGTAAAAGAAAGACAGACGGACGGACTAAGTGAATTAATATATAAGATTATTTTCCTTCACAAATTTGTGTTAACTACTTTATATATATATATATATATATATATATTTATATTCTTGAAATTTTCAACATTTTTGAAAATAATAATAATTCTAGTTCCGAGTAATCGGAATTAATATATGAGAGATTTTTTGGAATCCTTCATACGATCATCTATGGACCATTCCAAAGACAATTTAAAAAATAACTACTTTATCTTTAAGCTTATTTATTTTATTTCTTTTTAAATATTTTTTTCCTTTTCCTACTAAATTTCTTAATAATTATCTCTCACCTTTCTTAATGAGTACTTCATTTTATAACTACTTCACTTTTCTTTCTCGCTCCAGCAACATGAATATGAAAAAACAAATAAGCATGTGTCTTTTCATGTCCATGAAATGTATAATAATTTAAATTAAATTTGACATTGACATAAATAATAATGAATTATTGAAAACCATGTGAAAACAAAAGAAAAAAAAAAGAAAAAATAGTTGATCATGCCTGGTAGTGTGCAGCAGCGTGGAGCTCAAATATAATTAAATTAGTGTAACACTTGCCAATGTAAGTAAGTAAGTACCTTTGAGGTAGCTACACACAGCCACACAAAAATACAATATAACCTATTAAAAGTGCATTCACACTTGGTGTCTAGGTACTCTAGTGTTGAGTCCCTTAACACCATGCTAATCATTTAGGACTTACACCTACTTATTTAATGTTAAGCTAACCTTCACTTAAGCCATGTAGGCGTGGGCTTGAAAGCACCCATTTAACATTGAGTGCCACCTAAGATGCCACCTAGATTTTTATTTAACACTGACTTAACATCAAGTGTGAATGCACCACTATAAGTACCATAAGGAGGGTGGATGGTGGAGGGGCGGGATGATTTTGGAATGAAGAGTGATTTGATTGGATTTTCTCTTATCTAAAGAGAGTACATGTGTGGACACATGTGGTGGCTATTAGTCCTCTCACTCCTCTCTACCTCCAAAATCAGCCAAATACACGCCCAAGAAACACTCCCCCGACCCCACGTCTCCCCCCTGGCCCGCACCCACACCACGACAAATGACC
>Ga0116227_10007284_pt1 | contig 21733 bp, 17 predicted proteins | sample S1TSphgellanicum_FD_89693 | JGI IMG/M metagenome (GOLD analysis project Ga0116227, IMG submission 89693) | Host-associated microbial communities from peat moss isolated from Minnesota, USA - S1T2_Fb - Sphagnum magellanicum MG | ecosystem: Host-associated > Plants > Peat moss > Unclassified...
TCGGTTTTTGGCCTTGCCTACCAAGGCAAGGATATTGTGTTTAGATTGATTATAGAGTATAGTAGCTTAAGGGATTTTGGCCCATAGGTAATAATAGGTCTATTTTTATATGAGGATTTTTGAAACATGATATTTTGGCTCGTGTTGAAACTTGAGATTAGGTGTAGAGTTATAATATCTTGAAGGATTTGGTTTCTTTTAGAGGATTTTTTTAAAAAAAGATTAGGTATATTTTTTGCTATGGTGAAATATTTGAGTTTCCATAATTCTTCTTTTGCCTTGAGATATGTTTTAATGTAAATGGCAAGGCCATGGAGTGACACAATCCTTGTTTTTTCTTTGTAATGGAAGTTGTCCATTTGTGTTTACAAAAAATTAAAAAAACAAAGGATCAACAAGAGTGAAGATTGTATGTGGTTTGCTTGTTCAATGGTGCAGTATGCTGGTGTGTGGCCGGCCAACTTAATTCATGAAGTTGGCATGGTGATGGGCAATGGCTTTCCAATTGGATTATTTCTACCCCTTTGACCCATGCTAAGTTATGTCATTAGAGTCAATGAGAGGGGGACGGTTGTTTCCGCATACATACATCTACCTACACTATGGTCATATTTGACATTAATTAACTAAAAATTAAGACGTTGAAGTTTTCAGAACTTTGGAAGGGCAAAATGTTGAAAGTGTGGTAGGAAGTTTTAAGACATGAAGATTGGCTAATTTTGTTGGGAAATTCAGATTGGTGAACATGAAAACCACACAACAATTGTTGTATTCATATGTCTTGAAGTTGAAAACACTTAAAACTTAAGTAATCACATAAATTTTTTGGAAATATTTATTAAAAAGTGTGACTTGATACAAATATATATATACCCAAAGTGAATTCGTAGTTGTTGGGGAAAGGGAAGTGAATCTCCCTCTTTTTGTCCTTAAATCTCCTTAAAAAAAAGAAATCCAATGAGCTACTTAATAGGTAGCTTGTCCAATACACCAAAACACAACATACATTGGAGAAGTGAACTACTACTGTATTGGCTGAGGGTTTGACTGCTGAACTTGTTGTTGGATGGGAGTTCAAATCCCTACCTGAAAATATATATCATTCTGAGCTATGCAAAGGATATCCCATGGAAAAAATGGCCCAAATTCACCTGATTTTGAAGGGAAAATAAAAGTTTCCAGATTGCCAGATTTTTATGATAAGTTCCAGTAGGTAGCCAACAATATAGAAATATTTTATTTTCATATTTAGTCTGGAGCCAAATCTGGCTAAATCATCTTATGGATGATGGCCACTTCAGCTACATCCCAAAATTGAAAAAAAAACAAAAAAAACCCTACTCTCAGTCCAATTTTGACATTTCCTTGATAAAATATAGTGGAGGGTAAAGCTTGAGGCTGTGGGTTAACCAGAGTAAGGGCCTACATGAAAAAAACCAAAAAAAATGGGGATGTCCTAAAAACTACAAGTATCATTTTATTTTTTAAAACACAAGAAAATATTGGGGGTGTTTCAAAAAATAGAATGCCTACTTTAATGGGTGTTCCATTTTTGAAAAAACATATATGATGGGTAAAATGCCTTCCAATTAAAACAGGTCCTTTATGCCTTTAAAAGTATATTCACACATAGAGGTAACAACTTATTTGCATATTTGCATCTATTACTTACAACTAACATAGCTAGTTATTTCTAGGTTTTATGAAACCTTAAGCCCTACTCCCAACGTATCACTATTCAAATTAAAACCACCTATAATCCTATTTTGTAGGTACTTAACCTACCTACTATTACTATCCACATTGTTTTCTCTTTGGGATGATGATTCCAAGCAATTGACATTGGGCATTTGCATTCCCGGTCAAAATTCTAATCTTGTTTAGATTGTATGTTTTTCCTTTTCACTCTTGAATTCTTTTACCCATGCGATTCTTTTCATTGCAAGGAACGTTGAATTCTTCCTTTCTTTTACATCTTAATGTCAATCAGCTTGGCCTTAGATCACAACTTGAAGATTATTTTTTTTCAACGTCATCCAGCCCAAATCACATGTTGAAGAATTTTGTGTTCAACAATATTATTAGCCCCTACATGAGCTCCAAAATTTTTGTGCTAAACAACATCATCCACACACACCCCACCCCCACCTCCCCCCCAAATCAACTTGAAAAGTTTTATGTTCAATAAAAGCATTAGGCCTTGTAGCAACCCTACATCAAGTTTAGAGCATTTTCAATATTTTTTTGTCATTAACAACATTAGATGCGGATAAGATGAGGTTAAGTTAGAACAACATGAAGAGTCTTGTCAAATATTATCCCTAAATTAAGCTTAAACCAAACTTAAAGTCACTTAAAGAACTATGTTTCTACACATCAGCTCTAAATTAGGCTAAGATGAGGCTTAAGGCCACTTAAAGAATTTTGTTGCTACACATAAGCTTTGAGTTATGCTTAAGATTAGATGTTAGTTTTAGGAATTCTTAAAAAAAGATTCTTACAATTGAAGAATCACATGTGAATTGCTTATGCTTTTATTATAGGTATTAATGACATTATTGTTGATGTTGTAAAATACAACATGTTGATGTTACTATTGATCTTGTTGTGTGATGCAAATGTGATGTTTTTAACATTGTTAACATTACAAACGAGCACAACATTACACATAAGAATGTCATATTCCAGACAATAACACACCAAAATCTTACAAACATTTGAAATGACACATATGTTGAAAAATTGAATAATAGTTGGTTGTTTAGATGTTATACTTTGAAGTTGATAACTTACCACCAATATCTATGAATTTTGAAGATTTGCAATGAAACATCATTAACAGATCAACACTTATTATTATGAAAAATAGTCTGCAAATTAATGCGTTGTATGGACTTGCCACAAATCCTCCAATTACACATGTGAACACTTGCAACTTATAGTCACATTGTTGATCATGTTACCCTATTACCTTGGGTGAACCAACACATACATTAACACCACAATAAAAATCTTGAACTTTTTTAGGTTACCTTTAACTATCTAGGTAAATATCCCATGTTAAGACTAAATCAAGGTTTTTAAATTTAAATTTAACATTCCCTAAGTTGAATATGACCAAATACATTGCCTCACTCAAAAAGATGAAAATACAATGCAAGCGATGGTCCACCCTAACCACCCTTATGTGTGAACAATTTCTAAGAGAAACTTCTCTTAAAAAAGTGAAAGTTTCAATAGCATGACCTTAATTTCGGGTTCACGACCAAAACAAGGGCTTACAAAGGTGCAAGCCAAAAGTGAAGTTCAGGAGTCACATTTCATGCTCCCAAGAATGCAAAAGAGTGTGGGGAATGAAACCACACACTCCCAAGTGGGCTCCCACTTTGGGGGCTCCCACTTTGGGAATCAAAGTTCCGATGAACTCTTGAATTCTCATAAAGCAATTTCAAGGGCCAAAACTCATTGGATTGAAACGTTCTTGATATCATTAGAAAGCTCTTGAAATTTAAATGTTTGAAATGAGCTTACATGACCCATTTAAATACTTAAAACACAAGCTATGGCGAAAAGAAGGGTCAAGAATCAAAAATGTCAATTTGACTTTCGACCATTAAAAGTTAAGAATCGCCCTAATTTACTTTCTTACAAGTGGTGTGTGATATATCGTTGAAAAGTTATCAACAAGATCTACAACTTTGCTTTAGACTTTGTGTCAATCGAAAGTTTGCACAAAAAGTTATGGGCCTCCAAAATCACAGGAATTTCAATTTCTGGAATTTCGGGACTCTCAAATTAGGAGTCCTAGGACAAAATGAAATTTGGGTGTACGCCCCATGGCCAAGCACAAAAAATATTATAAGGGGAAGGTGGTGGCTTTCCCCCTAGTATGGGCAGTGATGAGTTTTGTGAGTCTGTGTATGCCCATGGCTCGTTTGTGCACCAAAAATGCTACAACTACACCTTAACCAACTTGTTATTTGGTTTGTGCAAGCCTGTGTAAATAGTTGACCCACTTGTCATTCTTCTTAATCTTTATCCCGGAGCTTGAATATGCCCCTCTTACCCCCCAAAGTGCTATAAACTAAAGAGCGCATCACAACTCCTTCTCCTTTCATTATTTCCACCTTCAAACTCGCATTTGAATGTTACAAGGAGTTTGGGGGTGTGTCACCCAATGTAAGTGTTAATTCACCTAGTTGGCCTAGTTGTTGGGCCATGGAATTTTTGTTTGTTAAAATCTAATTACTTGACATATTTTATCTCATACATGCCCATAATATAACATAACTTCATCATGAAGTATCATGTTAAATAATATTAATGATATTTTAATGGTGAAAAAATTCCATCAAAATATATTTTCCTTTAAATTTCCATATTTTGTGGAGTTCATAACACCTAGCCCCCTTTTTAAATTACAATATTAAACCCTAGATCAACATGTTAAGTATTAAAAAAGAATAATTCAAAGTTCTCTTATTGTAATTTTCTGTCTTTCAAAACATTCCACCCACAAACACGTAACAATTTGAAAGGAAATAGTTGCAAGGATTTGATGATGGTCATGTACCATGTGTGTAACAATACAATTTTTCATGTGTATATTTCACAAAATAACACAATTCTTTCACCGTAACCAATTTCTTATGTCCTATTCAAACACTTTTACATGTGTAACTTGTTAGGTAGGACAAATAATTATTCATTACAATGTTATTAAGGTCGATTTTAATGCAATTGATGATTAACAAAGGTAGGTGAAATGTGAATTAATAGTCAAAAATCAATTACCCTTTGGAACATACCTTAGAAAACCCCATTACCACCTAACATAATGGTTGTTCAAATTATTGGGTTTGCCATGTTAGGCTAAGGGTTAGGTCACATGTGGACTACCTATCACCATATTCAAGCAATTTAGTAGCCAAAATACTAAAAATTTGTAAAAAAATAGGAGAGTAGTATCCACATGCATATGTGCCATAAACCATTGGGTTAGAATTCATCCCCTAACCGCCCACAAATTATTAAAAACCCTTAGTAGATAAAATGATAAAACTTGTAATAAATGGTCAGTAATAATTAGTTTCATGGTTGCCAATTATGAATGTGCAAAAATTGAATTGCTTGGATCTAGTGGGGGTGGGGAGCAAAAAAACCCCACTAAAAGGTTATGAAATCTTTGAAATTGGGTAATCCAATAGTTTTTATAATTTCACATGTTATTGCTACTCCATCACTAGATTCCAACTTACTTATTTTTTAAATGGTTGATGTTTTTTTAAAAAATTAACTATTTGTTATGCAAATTTGTCCACCTTTGGAAAATTTTAAAGGTTTTATGAATGGTTGTTTTTTTAGAATCAAAATTTGGTGATCTTTGGGAAATATTGAGTTTATAATGATGATTAGTTTTTCTTCATCAAGGCCACATTTTTACTATAATTTTTTCATGTGGGCATTTTTTGGCTACAAAGGTTTTTAATCCCTTCTAACTTTTGGCTATTAATAGGTCAAATGTGAAAAAACTTATAAATGATAACTTATGACCAACAAAAAAAAATGGATAAACAACCAAAGTGAATTTGAAACTTAAAAGCAACATATGAGTTTATTCAAAAAAACAAATTAACAAAGCAACGTCATTTATGATTTATGAAGGGATTAAACCCTCCTTTAAACTACCCATTGCAACACAAGTGGCTTATAACACAAGGTTAATAACTTAATCCAATGGAAAGGACAACAAAATCAACAATCACATTAGTATAACCTTCAAAGTTCTATAAATATCAAAGACCACCTATTGCAACCCTAGCTTTGGGCTCACGACTAAGGCAAAGGCTTGTGAAGGTGCAAGCCAAAAATGAGCCTGGGATTAACATTTCATGCTCCCGGGAATGCAAAAGAGTGTGAGTGAATGAACCTCCACACTCCCAAATGAGCTCCCACTTTGGGAGTACTCCCGAATTTTCAAAAAGCGATTGCGGGGATCAAAACTCATTGGATTGAAAAATTCCTTATGTCATTAGAAAGCTCTTGGAACATAGATGTCTAAAATGGGCTTGCATGACCCATTTGGGTAATTAAAACACAAGTTATGACCAAATGAAGGGTCGGGAATCAAATTGACATTTGGGTGTTTGTTTCATGGCCAGGCACAAAATATATTATTAAGGGGAAGGTGATGACTTCCCCAAGTCGGGGTCGTGGTGAATCTTGTGAATTCGTGTTTGCCCATGTTTCGTCCATGCACCAAAAGTGCTCCAACTATGCACTAACCAACTTGTTGTTTAGTTTATGCAGGTTCATGTGAATAATTGAATTACTTGTCATTCTTCCTAGTCCCCATCCCAAAACTCCAGTACGTCCTTCTACCCCCAAAGTGCTGCGAAGCAGGGAACGTGCCCCAACTCCTTATCCTTCCATTGTTTCTACATTTAAACTCGTAGTTGAGTCTACCAAAGAATTTGGGGGTGCGTCACCACCAAACTTGACAAGCTCATGGAAACAAATGGGGTTAGTTTAAAGTCTAATCAATAATAATTTAATGTTAGGCTAGTAAACATTTACAAAAATTGCCCAATGCCAAAACCCAAGCTATATAAATCAACTTATAATCAAAAAATTATTTAACTTGAACCTTGCAAAGCTTGAAGATCATATAGGTTCCTACTCCATATCAAGGATCTTTTGCATGTCGTAGATCAAATGCATTTGTAGATGGAGCTATGCAAGTTTTAAAAAAATTAGGAGTACATTCTGATCATTTAACATGGGTTTCTAGTGAGTTGATTACAAAACTTAAACTTATAGAATGCAAAAAATTTAAAGCATTGTTCATAAAACCACTTTGTTTTTGTTTTTAGAGGTGACAAATCAAGAAGAAGAGACAAAGTAGGTTCATTAATACCAAATGATTATAGAAGAAAACCTAATAGAGTGATTTTATACCCAAAAAATCATTCAAACCAAAGATTAGCACATCAACTCGAACAAGTTTTTTCACTACAAAAAGGAATTGAAATGTCACACAACCTAATTTGATTACTACTAAATGAACCCAAATCACCCAAAATAATTCAAAAAGAATCACCAAATGTGTGAAAAGAAAGGAAATACTTTTGAGTGAAAGCATGGTAAAGTATGCCAAAAAAAAGTATCCACCATGTAGTCATAATCATAATTATGGCATAAACATGGAAAAACCTATTCCAAATTTTTTGAACTTTCATTATGAAGCAATGGTGCACTCCATTGAGTTTATGGTTAACTTCACATAAAGTTGAGGAATTTTAGTGTAAAAAAGATGGATGAAAAGTATGTTTTAAATTGGTTATGTTTTCAAACTTCAAATATACTTTTATATGAAAAATTTAGTAAATTATGATCGTCATATGAAAATTTTAAAAATACATTGATACATTAATGTTTCATCCATTTGAAAGTATCAAAAATCCAATTTTAATTATACTTTCATCATATTTTCATATAATTGTTCAAAAGTGGGACACATATTTTCTTATACTTGTATTTTTTAAAATGTACTTAAATGCACATTAAAACATGCAATCTTTTAATATTGTTCAATGAATTTAAAGAACTTATTAATTGATCATTAAAATAAAAAATATTCATGAGTTCAATGTATTAAGGCTTAATTTATGGATATTTTCCACAAAAACGTCAAGTATCCCTCACTAGCATACTTCACCATGCTTTCACCCTTCTACAAAACTTTTTTAAAAACAACACAAGAGGTGATGCATATTCTTGAACCTAAAATGAAAAACAAGCTTATAAAAAATGAACAAAGTTATAAATTAAGAAACAATTGCAACCTATAGCTTGCAATTTATTGAAATGCCCTAAATAAAGCCAAATTTTCAAATGAACTAGCTAGTTGATTTCAAAAACCTTGAACAAGAATTACAATTAAACTCCAAATAGTATTTTAAAAAAAACATGGATGAAACTCACTTTGGTGACCCCCTTTGGGATGTCACATTGTATTACTTTCTTGGGATGTGCATGTTTGAGTGTATCTCACTTCAAATTTTTGAAATATTTTCAAAATATTTTTTCATATTATGTTAAAATATAACTTAGGCAAAATGGGTCAAAACCTATAACTAGGAGCCAAAAAAATTACTTTGGAAAGAGACTACAAATCCTATTTCCGAAAAATAATTAATTTTTACATGCAAATGAATTTTTAAATGGAATTTTTTGTAACTTGTTTTGAAATTTTTTCCCTAATGCATCACATTTTTTCTATTAATCATTATTGAATATATGTGAATTTTTAAAAATGTGTAGATTCCTTACAAATTCAATGTTTCATCTTCAAAAATGATCAAAATTTTAAGTCATTAGCAAAAATTAAAATTTCACATTATTTAGTTTTATTATGCTTTAAGCTATAACTTTTATTACTAAATCATGTACATTATAACCCATTTATACGTGGTAAAGGACTTTTGAAGCTTTGAAATTTTTAAGCAATTTTGAAACATTCTTTGAATTTTTTACGTCCCACCTCCAAACTTGCAAGCTTTGAGGAAATTATCTTGATAGGAGGAAGGGAATGGGCTTAAAACAAGGGTGTAGGCTTGGACAAAGGGTGCAAGTAGTTTGTCATCCCATACGTAGCTTATAATGAACTTACAAATTTAAAATTTTTATGAATATTGTATTTACTTTCAATCTTTAGGTTTGAAACACAAAACACTACTTACTTTAACATTCAACAAGCTAAAGCACATGAGCCCAACAAACAAGCTCCTAACTTGTTTAAGGCACATGACCATTTTGTCATTTATATAGCTTGTACTAATTGGTAGTTAGAAAATGTTCCAAACAACTTTCATGGACAAGGTTTTTCACGTTGTAGAATCTAGCACTTGATCAAAATAACAAGGCATGCTTGTAGTAAGGTGTGAATCATAAAGATCTACATGCCCACAACACTAATCAAAATTTTATATTCTTGTAATGTTTAGTGTGATGATGATGGACATAACGCACATGTTACATGTAATAACTCACAAAGGAAGAACAATGATGGAGTTGATGAGTAGGCAACCTACTTGAATAGTGAAGGATAATTGAGATAGTGCACATGTTATTAAGCAACCTATGAAAATTAAATAAATTAACAATTCCTAAGAAAATGTTCCAATGGAGCAATGTGACTCGTGATGGATCATTAGATGCAACGACACTATGGGTTTATGGGAATGAACCTTGTTAGACACCATCTAGTAGGGTCCTACATGTTAGTTTGAAATGGGTAGTCAAGATTTGGCAATGTAGTACTTGTAACGACTTGTTGCAAATTTTGTATTTCCAAGCCAAGGTTTCTTTTATAAAAAAATTATTTTAATTTTAGATGTGAGTTTGCAAAAATCTTTCAAGATTTAAGTAGAATATTTTGTTAGGGCCCAAAACATTTTTCATTTGAATTTTTTTATGTACTTAAAAAATATGTTTAAATGACCACCACTTTTTCCAATCTTAAGGCTACTTCTTTCTAAAACCATGCACCCCACATACAAATGATTATTATTTCAATGTGCATTGGATACAAATATCTACTAAACTACATGTTCATTTTCTTAATTTGATGTTGTATGGACCTACTTCCTTTCTACTTTCCTTGAAAAAAATATCAATGTCAAATTTGTAAAGTAGAAATATGCAAGTAACATTATTTATTTTTCAACTTTCAAGGGGAAAAAAAATCAATTTTTTTATGCAAAAAAATATTTCTTAAAAATCACAATAAAATACTTCAACATTAATTTTGTCAAAAATCCAAAAATAACAATGAAAAAGACTATTTTTTTGTCTACTTTATCTTGCTTGCACCCCATAATAGCCCACCATTCCTCCTATCAATTTAACACACTTTTAACATGTTGATTATCAATGGTATTGTGAAGTAGCTCAAAGCCCAAGTTGAAAATATAATTGTGCAAAAGGTTCACATTTCTAGTCTAGGGCATATTTAGGGTGAGGTACCATTTTTTGGACACAAACTTAAAGACTTTGTTTTTGTTATCTTTCAAATATTGAATCTACATGGAATAAATTTTAATGAAACATATTGGATAATTCAAATTATGATCATTTGCATGGTGTGGTGATTTTTCATATGTATGTGTAATTATGCATAAATATTTTGATAAAAAACCAATAATGCAAAAAATGCGTACATAAGTTTTTATAAACAATTTGACATGTTTTCTTGCATGAAAATTTCTTACACGTGTTGTTGACATTTGGGGCCACAAATTCTAAGCTTAGTGAACACAAAAAAACAACCAAATGGAAAATAAAAAATCATTTTCCTTCCACCCCTTTCAAAATGGATTTTGCAACCCTCAAAATTCTTATATCATATATTATTTAATCAAATGCATTATATGAACATTGCCAAACATAGGTGTATGCATTAGTCATCCATGAAAAAAAATTGAAATCAATTACACTATTTAATACATACCTTTTGATTCCTTTAAAATGAAAATTATAATTAAGACAAATATCATTCAAATTATTTAAAAGGACTCAAAATGACATTTATATTGTATCCAATCTACTATTGGATTTTTTCATTAGATTAACATGACATCATTCTAGTTATATTCATACACCAAACCACAATAATCACGAAATAGTAAATGCAATAATAATCCAAAATAGTCCTTTGGAATTTTTTTTCATTAGACCATCTTTTTTGGTACATTAATTAAATATTCCTTTTAAATATTTTTCCACCATGTCACTATGTACTTTTTTTTTTTTCACTTTCATTTTTAAAAAACAATTAGCATTGTTGTTAACTTGTGCCATCATAGCAACCCAACAAATTTATCAATAAAAAATATATAATGATGTTATTGAAGTATGGGGGATAGTTAAGATGGCTAACTAGAAAACCAACTAATCTTTCTAAAATAGTAATTCAATAAAACAATTCATAAAGTCATTTAAACATAAGATTAGAACTATATGTTTGCTTACAACACAAGTTGAGATATAAAAATTAACCAAAACAAATACAAAAATAGTGCATTGGCATACAACTGGCATTAAAACTCCTTTGAACACTAAATTTGGTGCTAAAAGGAATTTCATGTTGAATTTTTAATTTAACTTGACATTGAACTTTCAAGTTGCTAATTATTCCAATGTTACACCTTCATTAATATTTTAAAATGGGTGGAAACAGGAAAACATGAGCCGCACCCACACACTTTTGTGATTGCTTTTGAAAGAATATTTTTTAGAATTTTATTTTTTTAATCTTTTAAAAAATTCAAAAAATTTTAATTTTATATTATTATATCAAGGTTTATGTAAAATATTTCAAAATATATGTAATTTTCAAAAGTTTTGAAATCAATTTATAAGTCCTTTTAGTGTTAAAAAAACACATTATAATGTTTAATGAATGTTTTTTAGAGCTTTTTATTCATCAAATATTTTTCAAATTAATTCATATGTTCCAATGATATATTATGAACCTTACTATATAAAAAAAATCTTATACTTTCAACACCAAATTAAATTACCACTTCTAAACATGAAAAATTAAACACATGTTACACTTATTGTTGCTTTTGTTAGTGTGACTACACCCGGATGTGTCCTTTTTATGTTTTTTTTTTGTTTAAGTCTTCAAATCATGTGAAGTTCATCTTAGGTATTGATTTGTTTTCCAAATTTTGCCTACTTTATAAATAACCTTGACTTGAAAGTGAATGAAGGATAAAGAATGAAATTAAGGTTTAAAAACAATGTGACTTTAAAGAAAATTCTGATAAGTGGCATAATTATAGTACTTGCATAGTGAACCAAATGGAAACTAACTGTAAGACATTCCCATTTTCTAAATGTCCCTCCAAAAATGTAATTTTGTTTTACATCTTTGTTGTTGTTGTGATGAAACTTAAATTTACCATTTCCATCTGAACGAGAGTTAGGATTTATTTGAATGTTGGGGATAACATAGGAATCATGGGGTGAACATAAAAACATGGAGGAAGGTGGCCAACAACAATGGGAATTTTCATGTGTCAAAAATCCAATGTGGAGACAACATCAAGGTGATGGGAACATTTGTTCCCCATTCATTCTTTCGTGCACACATCGTTCATCTTATAACATTCATTATCCTTCTTGTCACTCTTCATCATCTCAATGGTCCTATATTGCTTAAAACCAAAGAAAATTACTAGTAGCATCCAATTTAGAACCTACCTATTCCTTACCTACCTATGGGCTACCTACTTACTTACTCATGGGGTGTTTGCTTAGTAACTTAAGTATTTACATGTGGGCCATTTATTTATATTTATCCATCCATTTGCAATATTTATCTACTTATTACATCCATACCTACCTACCTACCTATTTACCCACCTACCTATGTAAGTCATGGACAATGAAAGCCTATGTGAGGGGCTACATAGGGCTTACTTAAATGCTACCTAGGGATTACCTAGGGACTACTTAAGAAGCTACATAAGGCCTACTTAAAAAGCTATAAAAATATTTCTTAGGTTATGGGATACTTAGGAATTACTTAAAGGATTACCTAAGTAAACTAGGGGATTATTTAAGGATTGCCTAAAGAAAACCTAAGGTCCTACCTAGATTATGGGTTATCCAAGAAAGTGGTTATTAAAAGCTTACATAAGAGGTTATGGACATAGAAATTACTTATAAAAGTTAGGTTAAGGGATACTTAAGAATTATTTAAGAGGTTACATAAGATTTAAATAAGGACTATGAATTAGCCCTAAGTAACCCCTTATATAAGCTCTATGTAACCTCTTTTTACATTTTGAATAAGTCTTAAATAGCCCCCTAAATAACCCCTAGGTATTTCTAAACCTAAGAAATCCTTATTCTAGTCTCACAAGTAAGCTTTATTTAGTCCTTAAATAACCTTTAGATATCCCATCACCTAGATAAGCCTTTAGGTGTCTCCTTAATTAACCCTCTAAACAAGACCTAGGTAATTCATTGGATAATCCTTAAGTATCTCATAACCTAGATAGGCCCCTAGGTGTCTTACACCTACTAATTCAGAATGGGAGGGAATTGAAGCTATGATGCTCTTCCACTCTTTCCGAGTAGGCATAGGATCCCATCCCCTTCTACACCTTTCGATCTACTTATGTTTAGATTCATGATAACGGTCACCTTATGCTTCACCAAGGATGAAACTCAAGGGTAGGGGACATTCTCAAAACACCAGGCTGCACTTGGCTACCACCTCATATAAGGCCCCTTATTTTTTAGAATGCCAAAATTTTAAATTATTTTAATTTTTATTGCCAAAAATAACTGATAAAAAAAAAATTATCAGGCACCTTGCTGCCAAAAAAGCCTAGGGACTATGGTATATAGCCACTTCCGGCCCAAATAATGGGTTTAGGGTTTAGAATTAGATTTCCATTAGGAGGGATATTCATGGATCTAAGGTACACTTCAAACAGTGGCGAAAAGAGGTTACGCTCTGGAACAGACCCTGGCAGAATCCATTATAGAATCTGCAGGAACGGTATCTCACTCTATCAGGCTCCACACGACGTTCCTGTAAACGTGACTGGTTACGCACTAGAACATGCCCTGGTAGAACCATTACCTGGGACGGAACGGCTACTCGCTCGCTCGCTCGCTCGCTCTACCGCGGTCGACGCGTTCCAAGAAAAGAGAAAGAGGGAAAGAGATAAGTGCAGCAGTGTGGGGTGGAGGTTTCTGAATTCCAGAAAAGCGAGCAATGAAACTGTTTTACAGCTGCAGATGTTAACCAAAGTGCACAAATTGCGGCCACCCAACAGCTGAATTCAGCAGAATTCGATCCAGGTTTTTCAGAAAGTATTTTTGGGCGGAGAATTTTTTTTCCTCTGAAGGAATGCCAGTGAAGCTCATGGCTCGCTCCATTTTAGTACCTTTGTCTTTTAGCAACTGGAAGCAATGCAGAGGAGATTGCCCTTTTCATTGTTTCAATGAAGTGAATTTGAGTGCGAAGTTGGGGTTGTTTTATGTTGTTGGAAGAAGAAGAAGAAGAAGAAGAAGAAGGATTGCAGTGTTTTCCAGTATTAGGGCTTCATCATCAAGCTTAGGAGTGGTTTCCAGCACCAGCACTCGGGGGATTTCCTCAGATTTGGAGTTAGTTTCTGAAGCCCTCAATGAAGATGCGCCTCCAATAGTCGGATCCGCAAGGGGTGATGTTAGGGCAGGTGGAGACGTATTGCAGCGAATTCAAGCATTTGTAGGGGAGAGAGTATCGCGGAAGGTGGAGGGAGTGAAGAAAGCGTGGGTGTCGGTTGAGGATGCTCTGGCACCAACGCCATATGCACCAGCTCACGGTGAAGACACCGTTCTCTTTATTGTCTTATGGTCAGTTTTGTTCTCACACTTTTGCTTTTTGGGCTAATTTGTAGAAGAATTTCTTCTCGTTTTCATTTCCGCTGCAAATTGTGAAATGCATTCCTATTCCCATGCCTCAAACATGAAGCATTTTTGCATCATAGTTCCAATTCAGTAGTGATCCTTAAACTGTGCAGCAAACATCAGGGTATTAGGATTAGGTTTTGAATCTGAACTGCTAATCCAGCAATTTGGTCAGAATTTCAAGGCATACTATTGCAAAGATGATGTCTACACATTTCTTTGAAGATGAATTTGGAGCATCCTCCCCCTCCAATGCATCTGAAAGTACACAATTTCAGGAAGGCCTTCTTACAAAGTTCAATGACAGATTGTGTTCTTGGTTTTTTCTCTGTAGTTTTGCAATGCTTTCAGCATTTTGGGTGGGCAACTATGTAGCACCAGATTGGATTTTCAGTGAAACAGTGTTTGCAACCAAGACAACAGACAAGGAAATTGCAAACCGGGGAGATGATGAGGCTGACCTTGAGATTTTGAACGTGACAACACTGGAGTCATCACCATTGGACATTGAACAATATGACATTGAGGAAATTGAAAGTCTTAAGGAGAAAAAGCTTTCTGACATCATCAAGGAGCGGAGACCATTAAGAGATGCTGCTCTACTGGGCTTCCAAGCAGCTCAACAAAATGCAAAGAAGTTGCGTAAAAGTAAGAAGTAACTGATCCCCTCTTTCTGAAGGAATTCTGTATCATAGAATCACTATTCAAACAGGTCTCCTGCTGTTTAGTTTGAACACAGGCCCTTCAGGAAGGACTAGGTATTGACTAACTTGCAAAGGTGGGTGGGCAAGGGTCCAATTTGTTTCATGTATTTGTACGCTCAGAGCAAGTTGGGTGCATTTGAACTTGCTTTGCATATGCATTGAAAACACATTGTAGGCAGAAGGACCACTTGAGATTTTCCTCTAGAGACATGACTGTGCCAGCAGGTTTTGAATCTTATGAGTTAACAGCTGCCCCTTGTGACCACACTTTCTCCTGCACATTTGTGTGTGTGTGTGTTTTTTTTTCTTTTCTTTTCTGTACTAGTTTTGTCACTTCTTTTTTTGTTGTTCTTTATTCCCAGTTCTGTAAGTCTTTATCTGGAAGTATTTCTTTGACTTAAAAGGAGAAGTTTAACCTTGTTCTGGCTTTCTTAATTGTGAGTACCAAGATTTCTTGATGCTCATGAGAATGTTGGTAGGGTATATAGGTGTGTGTTTGGTATCAACATTAGTATCAATGGACTCTGCCAAGCTAGTGTGACCTAAGGCAATACCAACCTTGTCACTCCAATGTTTGTTTTTTAATAGCAAAATTTAACAACTTGGTGAATTTTTTTTTCAATAAATGAAAATACACACACACACACAAAATTTGCGATTTTAAAGGATTTTTTCACCATTTTTTGAAACAAAAATAATGAAATTAGTCACATCTGGACCTAGGCACTTCCTAGGTCACCATTTGTAATATCACTTTTGTAAAAATGTTACATCTCGCTGAGGATAGTTTCCATTTGATGTTACTTAATGCTAGGATTGTCACTAGTGGACCTACTTGAGGGATTTGAAAAAAAGCCCTAGTACTAGCTAGGTATGAACATGAGGTAATGCTAGTCATGTATGAGTTTTATACAAGTTTCAATATTAGGCATATACTTAGGACCTAGGTGGTATGAGAGTGTAGGGTAAGGAACAAGAACAAGGCCAATTTGGGAATGAAGGCTTGACGTGAAACAAGAGTAAAGTGAAGGACCCAAATTCCCAAAACAACCCTTTTTGAAATATTTACCCAACATAAAGATCTGTAAAAAAATTAATATTTGTGTTTCATTTGAGAATCTTAATAGATCTAACATCAAAAGGCAACTCTAGATCAATGCACACTAGTGGTTCCCAAGAATGTTCATAATTCTTGACTCATGCATTATTGGAGGAAGAATTGCCCCATGGGTCAGTAAGGCCAATATTTTAAAAAGATGGAGAGGTCCATCATCTTGGAAGCAATTGCAAACCACTCCTTCTAGATTTCGCACACTTTTTTGGGGGTTTTTTGAACAAAACAATGATATTAATGTTTTAAAATGATCACCCATTATTTGCAATTTGTTGATTGGACTAGGTAGGGAGTTCAATTTTGTGATGAATGAGACGACCCACCCTTGGTACTATCTTCTACCAAATGGCATCTACCTACAATGGTCTTGTCTTATGTAAATTGCACATGAACCTTAAGATGGGGAAAGATAACATTTTGCAAAGATGCAAGGAGTGAGGAAGGATGTAGAAAGGTGTTTTGAAATCTTACAATTTTGATTTTCCATCATTCAAAACCCTTGTAAGCTATGGCAAATGGATACAACCTACAAAATGATGATTGCTTGTACACGTGATTATATTCATAATATGACAATTGAATATGAGAAAGATAATAATTTTGAACCATTGTTTGATCTTGTAAATGTAGGTTAGTTGAGGCATGGATTGAGTTTCCAATCGCACATGGAAGGCATTGAAAAGTTTAAAAATTTGCAAACATATTACAATTTTTAAAAAAATAGAGTAAAACTCTTTTGTTTATCGTTGTTTACAAAAGAGCCTTATGTTCATTTCAAAATTTTGCTTCCATATGAATATTCTCGTGATTTAAACATGTTTTCAATACTTCCATGTGCGTTCATCTAAGCTCTCAGCCATTGCTACCTTAAGGGGTGATTTCCTTTTCATGGTAGTCACTCTCTCTTACTTTCTTCTCTGATTTAGGGGGTACGGGGGGGAATATAAATACTTATTGCAAAAAGGAAAAGGAAATTCTAACACCAAACCAAAACCAAAGACCTTCACCTTAGGGGGTTTAATGCACAAAAATAGTCACCTAACAATACTATCTTTGGGCCTTTCAAGGCTCCAGAAAACAAACTTACCCAATCTTAGACACATGACATGCACCCCATAATTTGTCAGAGTTAGTTAAAATCACTGCTTTGCTTTCAAGGGTCTTATTAATCTTAGCTAAACATTCCCTCCAAACCAACTTGCCATAGTCCATGAGTTGGGGAGGACTCAACCTGGTACTTAAACCCACTTTTTATTATTTAAAAAAAGTTTTGTTCCTTTCAATTTAGATTGACCATTAAAAAAATCCTTTCAATAAATGTCAAATAACACAAAAATGTTTCAACCTACCATTAAGCTTGTCTCCAAACAAGCATTAGTCAATAGCAAGATTCTTCCAAGGCCCATTTCTACTTAGCCTAGATTGAAGCCTGTTGATGATGTTAATAGCCTAATGCCAAGTTCTTTGCACTTGGTGGTGACATTTTCAAAAACAATGAAGTTTGGATTTTCTCATCTCTTCTTCACCAAAAGGGCAACTTACCTCCAAATTTTGATTAATTTTAGCTCTCCAAGCATTCACCACCATTGTTTTTCGCCAAAAAGACCAAATGAAGGCAAATTTTTTTCAGCCATAATTTAGACCACTCTAACATGTGTTTGATATTGTGAAGGTTCCTCCACTTGTCTTGGGCAAGCCAGGAAAGACCTTGCACATTCCTCCACAAACTCCTTCCAAGGTTGGAGGTGTACATAAGTAGATTTGTCCCAACTTCTTCATAGTTTGCAAGTCAATTTCTATTGTAGTGTTGTTCAATACATGTACAAAATATTCAACTCTTCTACCCACTCCCCATGATAGGATTCTATGAGACATGAAGAACCAACATGCATACCTATTTCTCTTCCTCCACCATAATTTTTTTCCTTTTCACACTCTTGTGGTTTTCGCAATAGCATTTGGTTCTTGCATTGCCATGCATGCTTGCAAGTGCAACAAGAACCACATGAGAGAGCAAGATGACATGGTCGACATTGGTTGACAACATCTACAAAGCAATTTCTAGAGGCTAATTTCATCCTCCAAGTCTAGAGCTTCCTTTTGTTGTCAACCAGAAAAACTTCTTGGTACAGTTCCCTGAATTTGGAAAAAAAATGAAGGTGAGAATTGAGCCTATGTAGTCCCTGGTGTGCAAGAATTAGTTAGCAAGCCTCAATGACTTCAAGCCCATTAACCTACCCATGTTTCATTCCAACCCTCCCCCTCCCCCTCCCCCTCCCCCTGAGCACACTATTGGGGAAGACATGTAGTGGAGTTGTACTCAACAACTGGTTGATTGACAAAAACAGGTCAGAATCCTTCACTATTAGAATGCTTCAGTTACAGCTCAGCTGATTTATAGCCAACCCTTTGCTTCACTCATCCTGTCCACATCTAATGCAAGGACAAGCAGTCTGAATTGAATCATGACATTTTTATTCTACACCCCTTCTCAACCTCCTGCAATCACATCCTGGTGATGTAATGCATGCAAACTCTGAAACATAACAATTCCTCTAATTTCATTAGTGATGATTACCTCTGAATCAGAACAAGATTTTTAAATTTGTACAAGACTAAGCTCTAGTTACTTTGTAATAATTCATTCATTAAAATAGGTTACAAATTGCTCTTGTGACAGCTCGGAGGAACTCACATAGTGGTAGAAGTTTGTGTATGAAGATAACATGGCTTCTATGATGATCTTGTTCTTGGAATTGTGGCTTGTGGCACTGGCTTCACCGGAGCTTCATACAGCTTGTGATTCCCCCCTGCATCTTTGGTGAACCGCTCAATTGAAAACATCTCCAAGGGCACACCCTGTGACACACCAGTTAATGCCAGATCTGCCATGACTCGACCCACCAGTGGTCCCATTTTGAAACCATGCCCTGAGAATCCAGCTGCTACAAGAATTTGACTTTTGCAAATTCCAAGCTGATCCCTTTGCAGAGATTCAACACCATTTTGGACAAAAGCCTCAGTTTCAGATGAGATCCCATGGTCAGGGTCAGCCTCCTCAGGAAGATAAGGCAAGCTCCCCTGTGACCTCGCAGTCTCTATTCGTCGTCCCTGTCCTGCCCTTCTCCCATTCTGTGCAAAAAATCCTTGCTTGCAATCCAGAACATTTATTCCCACCATCTCAGTTTTGCTGGAATATGGGAGATGATCAAGAATGAAGTCTTGATCAGGAGTCATTGAGTACATACAGCCCTCCGCCATGATAGGAGCTTCCCACTTTACACTTCCCTTGAAATGTGAAGCAAGCCAAGGGCTTACAACCCCTTTCAATGCCTCCATATCTGGGGAAACTGACCGCCTGTTGGGATCACACAAAACTCCTGAATGTACCGAGACTTTGACAAGACCTGGGTACTCAATAGAAGGTGTGCCATATATATAAGGCTCACTATAATCTGCAAAGGATGGGAAACCCCTGGTAGGAGACAAAGCATCTGGGTTGATCTTATTGACTGCCCAGTATGCAATGGATGTGTGCAGGGCCTTAATTGGAAGTTCCAGACCTGATATGTCTCTCACAAGCTGAGGAGTCCAGGCTCCTGCAGCAAGAATACAAGCCTTTCCTAGAGCAGAACCTCGACCTGTTCCTACAAGAATTCCATCTGAACCATCAGGGAGTCTCCAGTGTGGTGACACTCTCAGTACTTTTGCTCTGTCTCTTAATACTGCTCCATGCTTAGCTGCAAGGGCCTGAAACATAGCTACTGCCTTGGAAGCTTGAAGAATGCCTCCCTGTGATGTATATATTACAAGGGAGTCTTCAGGTAATCTGAGGGTTGGAAAACGAATTGCAACTTCCTTGTGGCTCAAAATCTGGTGTGGAACACCCTCCTTCTGGAGGGATGAAATCACGGCGAGGAGGCTCTGGTTATATGGGGATCCAAAATCCAAATGCCCAGTCCGTTGATACACCATGTATCCAGCTTCACTTTCTGCTTCTTCCCAGAGCTTGTAAGCTTCCTTCATCATTCTTGTGTAGTAGTCTTCTGGGTATGTCACCCGGATGGTTCTGGATTCTCCATGAGACGATCCTCTTCGATGCAGAAAATCAAACTGCTCAACTAAAAGAACAGTTTTCCCACGTTTTGCAATCTGATAAGCTGCACAGCTCCCCATGATTCCCGCACCCACAACCACCACATCATAAACTCCATGCACCTCCCCTCCTTCCTTCTCCTTTGCCATCACTCCACTTGATCCTGAAAATCTGCACTGACCCATTCATTCCCCAGCATCATCATGAGTACATTGCAAGGCAAGGCACATCTACCATTCTCATGAGCAGAAACAAAAAAGTAATGCCCTAAGCAAATACAGGATCTCTGGAAGCTGCTATCACACCCCTTAGTTACATTCGAGGGAAGAAAGCCCCAATATAGAACAACAGTATTGAACCTCACTAGTTCTATCGCACCAATGTGACCTATCTTCTCAATGTGTTATAATTCTCAATATGACCCATCTTCTTGATGTGAACTATCTTCCCAGAAGCTATAGTAGGTATGTCAATTTGCAAACCAGTGCATCGAAAGAAGATTTGGACACATACCAGTGCATCCAGGAAGTCCCTCAGGACTTGCTTACAACAAGTCACAAGCTGCTCTCAAAGAAGATTTGGACAACAGAGACCCCTCCCTCCATTGTCGCGGCAGCAAAAGACACCCAAAAATTCCACCTCTCTCAGAGGTTACATTCCTTCTGAACTGGTGTGTGTGAGTTGGGAATCACAGTGTGAAATGTTTCAGGATGTATGTAGGTGAAGGAGTTTGTTGCCAAATCTTTTCTTACCGAGCAAAAAGGGTTAAGCGACGTGAAGCGGACCAATCTCGGATTCGTGCATGGCGTCCGCAATGATGGCTGCTATGGCGACGCAGGCGCGAATCCACAGCTGCAACCTCTTCCAGACCGCCCCTGCAAAGCTTAGCAGGGTAGAACACCCCAACTTCATTTCTGGTTCCACTAGTTCCCCTCCTCGGTCCTCGTCCTTCTCTCTCTCTCCCTCTCTCTCCTCTTCTACTGCGTTCGCTTAGTCAGCAAGCCAGAGAATTCAGCAACATCGTTTGCAGAAGGGATTGCACAAGAAGAAGCACAAGATCGTCCAAATAAAGCAAATCTATAGAGTGATCAAACCCCACGCACAAGCGCCAGTCGCGGTAACTGCAACCCTGCTTGTTGGAAGAGAAAGGGAGCGAAAGATCACCTGAGTAAAGACAAGGAAGAGAAACCAGAACAAATTCTACGGCCTCACAGAACATACTATGCAAGAATGCGAGAAACTTTCAAACTAAAAAGAAGAAGAACCAGCAAGTAGTAGTAGTAGTAGTAGTAGTAGTAGTAGTGCCAAACAATTCCACAATTCAATGCAATGGGGGAAAAAAAA
>Ga0116227_10007285_pt1 | contig 21733 bp, 13 predicted proteins | sample S1TSphgellanicum_FD_89693 | JGI IMG/M metagenome (GOLD analysis project Ga0116227, IMG submission 89693) | Host-associated microbial communities from peat moss isolated from Minnesota, USA - S1T2_Fb - Sphagnum magellanicum MG | ecosystem: Host-associated > Plants > Peat moss > Unclassified...
AATCATTATAAGTATATTATAAAATAATAGATAATAGAAAAGAGAAGGTTGTGGTAGGGAGAGGTGTGGGGAGGGGGGGGAAGGGGGGTGAAAAAAATTGCATATGAAAAAACTTTATAAATTGTGAGGTTACCAACAAAATGGGGCCCATCTGAGGGCATATTACTTTATGTGACCCCCAACAAAGGACCCCAGATCTAACGGTTTTTAGGGGTCAAAAAAGAACCCCAAAAAAAAGAAGAAGAAACTGGAGTGAAATTTTCGCAGCACGCGAATTGACGATAATGCGATAAGACCGCAGGGAAGTGCGTAGAGAACCTGGAGAACTTTGGGAACTCATGGGGAACTCATGGGGCTGGGGGGGTGGGGAACTTCATCTCTCTGTCTCTCTTCTGTGTGTCTGTTGTTGTGGAGAGTGCACTGCGCGCTCGTTGCTCCACACCTGTCTGGCTTCTCTCGGGGAAACTGACCAAAGGTGGGGAGGTTTTCACCGCGTCGCTTGCATTAAGAAAATAGCTTCCTTTTCTCAGGTGTCAAATGAACCAGGAATTGGCGAAAATGGATAAGTGAGCAGGGAATTCGGGTGTAGTGAAGTGGAGCACCGGGAAAGGGAGGAATAGGAGGTGTGTGCAAGGGTGCAAGGAGTGGAGAAGAGAGGAAGGTATAGATAAGTATCTAATAAGGAGGGAAAGTGTTGAGTAGGAGAGAATTTGAGATAAGGATAGGTAGTAGAGGCTGCTTTGTTTGTGTGTGTGTGTGTGTGTGTGTGTTGAGTTTTGTGGTGGAAATGGCCACGACGATCACGACGATCACGACAACGGCAGCGTGCAGTCCGGGGATATGTAACCTTCAGATCGTCGGGATTGAAACGCGGAAGGGTGTGCAAGGAGCGACGACGTGCTTGCCAAGTACTTCATTGCAGCAGCGACTGCGATGCAAGTCCAATTTGAGGTCGATTGTGGTGAGGAAGACGAGGACATTGCCGCTGGCCCTTGTTGTCAGTGAAAGAAGCAACAATCTGCAGTGCTGTGCAAGAAAATTCTTTGCCGGGGAGCATTCTTCATTGCAGCAATGCACATTACTCAAGGAGAACACCGGAGTGCTGTCGCCGCGACGACGCATCGTGTGTTTGGCTACGGAATCGCAAGAAGAAACGTCGGAGGTTTCGACGACGACTTCTTCCGCCTCACGGCAGAACAACATATGGATGTCCGATGTGATGGTGAGGAATAGGCGTCCTTACTTCTTCCACAGGAAATGGACCTCTAAGGATATGATCTATGGCGCCTTCATAGGCTTCATGCATGCGCTCTGCTTGTTGGCGCCCTTCACGTTCTCCTGGAATGCTTTTGCTGTCTTCGCGGGGCTGTACGTGATCACTGGCATGCTTGGCATCACACTGTCTTTTCACCGCAACTTGTCGCATAAAAGCTTCAAGCTCCCCAAGTGGTTGGAGTACACCTTCGCCTACTGCGGCGTACAAGCTCTGCAAGTAAGTAAAAAGCAAAGCAAACTCTCTCCCCACTTTGATTGAATTCCCTGCAATAGTTTTTTTTTTCCTCTTCTCTTGCTTTCTGAAGAGGAGGAGGAGGCAGTATTGTAGTTTCTTTCTGGAACCAGCCAGTCACAACCCTGTCAGTGAGGAAGCTTTGTGGCTGATCCATTGGCGTGTGTGCAGGGTGATCCATTGGAGTGGGTGAGCTCACACAGGTACCATCATCAATACTGTGACACAGAGATGGACCCTCACACACCTTATGAAGGTTTTTGGCATAGTCACATGGGATGGTTGCTTGATGAACAACCCACAAATCAAAAAGTAAGCAGGAATGGAATGGGAAGTACATGTTGTAATCTTGTCTTTCCAAGTGTCCTGTTGCCAATTCCTTCTTTGCTTCTCATTAGTCATGGTGCTTCTTCTTGCTGCAAATATTCTGATGTTCTATATACCTAATCAAGCCAGCAGAGAAATTGATGTGCACACTCTGCTCAAGAAATGTACACTAACAATGTACCATTTTTTTCCTGTCATGTTCTCAGGTGGGTGTGCGGGGAAACATTGGTGATCTGGAGAAAGATAGGTTCTACCAATTTGTTCAGAAGACATACCCTATCCACCCATTGATGATGGCTGTGGCGCTCTATGCAGCAGGAGGAATTCCATTTATTGTCTGGGGCATGGTAAGTTAACTGCTGCTCTGATGGAAATGAATGTTTCCATTGCAGATGTTGTTCAGTGATCTGCACAAGTATATTGATCGAAACTCAGGATTTATGCAGATTTTTTTGTAGAATGGTTTTTGTTGATATTTTGTAAAGTGACATTGCTATTTACTTATCTACTACACCCATGTCAGGAGCTGATGAAGTTAATGGATAGTCTTGCCAGCTCATCACTGCTATTTTTTATGAAGGCGATGATGGTCTGATGCTTTGTGAGCGACTCTCATAATGTCATGACTTCCACTCCACTTTGAATTGTTGTTGTGGGGATTTCTCTGCAATTTCATAGATGTGTAACATGAACCATGTAACTTTCTGTGCTCCAACAGTTGGCAATTTGGAGTCTTAACAGGCTGCTCTTTCACAAATTGTCTCTCTAGATATTTGCACTCAGGGTGAAGGTGCTGGCATACAAGGGTATATTAGTGAAGTTGCTTCTTTTGTTTCAGTTGAGAGAAGTCTCATTGTGAGCAGTCAAATTTTTGGTCTCTTCTGTAGCTGGGATGGGTTCTGGGGATGCTTAATTAGTAGATCTTAAGGATTTGTATAGTGCTTATCAGATATTATCTGCTGTTGGAGACAGTATCTATGTCAGGGAGATGGCTGATGATTTTGACACTCATTTGGGCTTGCAGGCTGTTCGAACAATCTGGGTATACCACATCACATGGTTTGTGAACTCAGCATCTCATGTGTGGGGCAAACAAGTGTGGAACACAGGAGACTTGTCTAGAAACAACTGGTGAGGATTGTTGTATCTTGCTCTTCTTTGACCCATGCTGATTTCTTATCAAACTTTGCTTTCACTTATACTCAGGCTACATGCATTTGGAGCACTTCTTCAAGTAGTCTTGCTGTACATGAGCTGCAAGTTGGTCAGTCTTCTATGCTGCTTTGCTGGCTGGCTTACAACAAACCTTGGACTGATTTCTTGAGGATTTTGTCACATGCATTTGACTCTGATCATTGTCATCATCTAACAATAATTTTTTGGTCAATGTTTTCAGGTGGGTAGCATTGCTTGCTTTTGGAGAGGGATGGCATAACAACCATCATGCCTTTGAGTACTCTGCACGTCATGGACTGGAGTGGTGGCAGCTTGACCCAACCTGGTGGGTTGTTTGTGGCTTGGAGGCTGTTGGGCTTGCAACCAAAGTGAAGCTTCCTAGACAAGAACACATGGAGCGCCTTGCAATCAAATCTTCTTGAGCATGACAGAGAGAAGTTTTGGTCACTTCTTTGAATAAGAAGTTGCACCTTGGTGGGCCAACTAGTGCTAGTCTTCAATCTTGTACCGTAAGTGACACCCATCTTCAACCCCCAGCCCAAAAAACGAAAAAGCCTAAAAAAGAAGACAGAAAACAGGTCTGACAGCCTGAATTTGAACTTTAGGTGTTTCAACAAGTCTAGGAGAAATCAAGAAGTTTCATATTAGAACACAAACATGCTGGAGGTCCAAAAGATAACAATGTTGCCAAGTATGCAGGAGGTGATGAGTTCAAATTCCCAATGTTGGGTGGCATAAAATGTTTAGTTTTTTTGTATTTTTTTGGTTTCTTCGCCAGACCACATGGGAATTGCTAAACATGAGACTATGGTGGTAGGTATGTATTCTTGGAGCTGCCCAGGAGCTCATTTCATTGCTTTCACAATTAGTGCTAATTTTGTATTGTATAGTTTGTAACTAGAAGAGCACTAGACTCTGAAGCCTTAGGAGAAATGTTTGGTTACAACATGAGCACTACATTCAACATACTAAATTTGACTTTCCTTGAAATTATGGAACTACATGTGTGTTTGTGTTTGTGCACAAGAGAATTCCATTTGCATACTTCAGTAGTCCCAACATACTCTAGGCCTTGGATGTAAAGCCAATGCCAATTAGTCAAGGGTTAATGGTAGTTTCAGAGACAATTTGGAAGCATCCCATTGGTCAATCTACCAGTTTGGACATTTGCTGCTTCAAGAGGTTATCTTGTGGAAGGAATGTGTATGGGAGGTTTGTCTTTTGTTTTGTTGAAACTTAGAGGGGTGTGTATTTATGTCTGCGTGTGTGTTTGCAATATGTGAAAGTGTGGTCTCATGTTTCTTTTTGGCTTTTGAGCATGGATTGCTCATATTGGGTGCATATTTTATTACATGTTGTATACTCTCAGCAAAACAAAGTATAACCATGCTGAAGTTTGAAGCTTGCTGAACATTATGTGTTTCCAATTGTTTTATTGGGACTTTTGGAGCAGCATTAACTCTCACTTCAAATTTGGTTCAAAGAAGTTCGATGGTGATTTTGGGGCCCTCTAATTGCAAAACTTCTTGTGGAGTTGAAAGTCAAGTGGGCTTGGGATTATAAAGTTTTAACATGATGTTGGATCAAGTCTATTGAATGACATTCCAAGGGTCCAATCTAAAAGGACACACAAGTTTACATTAAGGCTGAAACCAACCTTTGTTTTATTCTTAAATTTAGAGACTTTCATCCATAATCTAGATGGTGTAACATTATATTATATATAATAGTTCATAGATAGTTCATACATATGGATCAATCTTCATGTCTTTTTTATTCAATTAACTATCATCATACAACCACATTGTGGAAGGTTAGGCAATTGTATGCCCCAATTTATAGCAATAGAAAAGCAACAACCGTCCTAATGGAAATAACATCCTCATAGATTAAAAAGCATCTCAATTGTGCTTAAATAACAAATTAAGTTTTAGCTTCTTTTTTTCTCTTTTACTTTAATATGAAATTGAACTACAACTAAACATATTAATAACTTGTAATCAATTTCCACATAAGTTTTTAGACATGACCTATTGTGCACATTAACACACATGTTCCCATATTTTTTAAAAATTAGCCACTGTACACTGGGTGGTGTCAGATTTTATGTGGATCCTAAATTTGTAATGGTATTGAAGTCCTATCTAACACAACTTGGGCTTTTCTTGTTGTTGAACTATAGTTCGATATAATTTGGATATTAGTGGATTCAATCTTATGTGTGCATATACAGAGCTTCGTGTTTGTCTCAATCAAGTTTTTGATGTGCAACATTATAACATTATGAGCTCTATTGGAGTTGCCTACCAAGGCAAGGATATTGTGTTTAGATTCATAATAGAGTATCGTAACTTCAGGGATTTTGGACCCCAGGTAATAGGTCTATTTTTATATGAGGATTTTTGAAAGATGAGATTTTGGCTTGTGTTGAAACTTGAGATTAGTTATAGAGTTATAATATCTTGAAGGATTTTGGTTTAGGGGAATTTTTTGAAGATTAATATATTTTTGCATGGTGAAATATTTGAGTTTCCATAATTCTTCTTTTGCCTTAAGATAACTTTTTAATGTAAATGGCAAGGCCACAGTGTGGCACACCCCTTGTTTCTTTTCATTTTAAATTATGGGGTTGGGTACTTTGATCAAATGTCCTTATACCCTATTCCCACATCTTATGTTCTTGGGGTCAAGTGGGCATGGAGTACTAGGCCTAGTAGAAGGCTTTCTCCAATTTGGTCACCACTACCTTCTCTTGTTAAAAAATCCACATGAAAAAGAGGGGCAAATCAAAACCCTTGGCCTTCAATTTTCAATTGGCCATGAAATAAATATACATAATTTGCATGATGCATCTTTTCTTGTGACCCCCAAGTATATTCACTCTGGGATAATTGGCTACACCTATTGCAAAAGTAGAAACTAGAATCCATTACTTTGTGTCATTTCATATTAGAGAACTTAATTCCAAAAAATATCAACTCAATGTAATTAATCTCCATTCAATAGCTAATGAGAAGTTGATGCATTTGGATGGTTGATTGAAGTTGAATGAATAGGGTAAATCCCTAAGTCAAGGGCATTATGAAAAGAAAGGTCCAACAAGAGGTGGCAGCCAAGTTTGAGCCTGCTTTTGGTAATGCCCTCGACTTACCAGATGTAAAGCACAACAAACTCAAAAACCAAGGTGCTAAAAAAAAATGAGAGATCCATCCCAAAGATCAAATTTCCTTAAAAGAAAACGGAAGGCACTAACATTGATTAGACATCATATTCCAGTTTAGGAGGTGCCCTCCAACTACACTAGTTAAATTTGGGAAATGCTTTTATGTAAGACTTAAAGCCCTTGAAAGGTATTAATATTGGAGAAGAGCTAACAACCTAACAAACATTTCTATTTAATATTGCCACTATTCTTTGATGAGAACTTAATATGAATTGTCACAAGGTTTGGATGTTTGACTCATTGATCCCTTGTATTGCATACAAAAATAGAAACATTTGAAACACGTAGAGAAAACCACCAAACGACACTATGAAAATGCAATTACACCAAGAACATAACAAAATCATCATTGGACGTGATATGGCCAAATGCCTCATATATTTTCAAATGAAATTATAAACTCATCAAAGGAAAGTTTGAACTTGTATGTTCAAAAAAGGGCCAACATGATGAAACACTAGTATCAAGTTTCAATAAAGTTGGATGGATTCCAATTTTACATAGTGTTGTACCAAATGAACAAATGGAATATTGGTTCATTTTCACTTCATAGTCCGTAGCATCTTGTGTGTTTGTAGTTTATGGCTGCATTCAAAAACTCCATGTATTGACGATACATATCTTAGCCCATCACAATTTCACAACACAAATATTAAAAGACTCAAACCCACCAAATTCACCAATAGACAATATGCAAAACATTAGTTGGAGAGGGGGGATTGGGGTGTGGATATGTGTTTAGTAAGCAAACACTACAACTAGGTACACCAAATCTTCTAAGTAACAAAACCTTACGGTGTGGACTATGGGCATGGGGTTTAAGAAATGAGGTAGAAAGATGCTGTGTAGAGGGGAAATTCCCTCACCAATTGACATATTGATGATAAGCATGACATGAAATTTTGTTCGAGGTTCAAGCGTGTTTTAAAGGTGGCAAACTTTATTGCAAAGAGAACACAACAAGAAGGGAGAAATGTAAAGAAAAAAAAACTTCAAAGGCGGCCTGTGCGAAATGCTAGAATTGCTTAACACATGTTAATTGACAATAGTGTTGGCTTTGGCACTGAAAGATCTAAAAACCCTAACAAGATACCCTACGGTAAACCTTGGCAGCTTCAACATTAATTATATAATTTTCAAAAATGTTGTAATTTTCACCCCCCAAAATAAAAAATTCACAATTTTTTTTTAATGAAAGAAAATGTTGAATCTTCAAGAATATTTCATTTTTCAAAATGAAAACTTCAGAATTAATCAAATAATTAATTATTTGATAGACAAATACATGTGTGAAAGCAGCCGAGGTAAGTACTATGATATGTTCTCAATAAAAAGCACATTCTAAAAAGGTAGGCAACAGCAGCCACAAAAGTCGCACATGAGCCAAATGAAGTCATGAAAAACCCAGTTGGCAATAGTTTCTTACTGGGTACATACATAGCCATCGACGACAAGACTTGCATTTGAAATCAAAAAAAACGGACCCAATTGTTTTCTTCTTCATGCCTGTCAAGAAGTCGACATGAACTTCTGACAGCCCGATGCTAGCCCAAAAAACACAACACATAAGCCTACACGGCAAAAGAAGATCTTCACCTATCTACCATAAACTTCACCGATATGAACCTAAAAAAAAGAAAAAAAAACACACATAAGCATACCCAAAAGACAATCTTCAAAAAAGATATTTCATTGAAAGCCTGGTGACGGCCAACAAGCCGGCCTCTTCACCAATGCAGAACAAGGGGAAGGAAAAAAATAAAATGATAATATCATTGAAAGCCCAAGGATAGCCGACAGGCAAAACTGCATAGGTTGCGGTCGCAGCAGATCTTTATCACGGTGTTCAGCTGGGCAAAAAGATATAAAGATATTTTGTTGAGAGCCCCAGGATGGACAGACGAAGCCACCCACGGTGTGTATTAAATTGTCAGTCGGTTGGTGCCCCCCAGAATTTTTGTGTGTGCCGACACGTCTTGGTCTCCAGACTGTTCGTTCTTTCTTTCTTGACGGGGATCCAGCCCAAGCCCAACTAACCAGCCAGGGTGAACCAGCACCAGCTGCCGTTACTTTCACGTATACTTGAGTGAGGCCTTTTAGTGGCCATATTTAACCCAGGAAATGTTAAATTTGGACTCAAAGACCTTGATTCCATCCTAGGATGGAAAATTTACCATGGTTAGAAGCAACCCCCCTCCCAAAAAAATCAGGATTTTAACCATGGTTACAAGGTGGGTGTGCTAGTTCACCCAAAGGCCAACCAAGGAGCTTCATTCACCATAAGGCAAATAAAGTCAGGCTACCAATTCAATTTTTTTGGTTGGCTCCAACTAATACTACCTATATTATTGGTCTAGGTTATTGGTCTTTTGTGGGTGCCTTCATAGAAACTAGTAACATAGTACACATTTTCCAGTGCTAGGGGTGTGTGTGTGTGGTGACTTACGACCCAAAAAAAAAGTATATAGGCTTTGCTCACCCAATTAGCATCCAAAAGTGCAAAGCTTTTTTGTTTTTGGGGGATCTAGATGATTATCTAAATTTGGGTAAGGGCCAAAAGTTGGGGCAACCTCATGTTCTTCTTCATCAGCCAAACAAAATTTTGGGTTTAGGGTTTAGGGTTTAGGATGGGTCATGTAGAATATGCATTAAATAGAAGATGAATCGCAAGGAGAGCCACAAGGTAACATGAAACTTTGCCGATGGGCCCAACCATAGTAGCACACACCTGCAAACCACATGAACCAGTCATTTGCTTAGTTGGTTCTTAGCGTTTAGGGTTTAGGGTTCTAAACCCTAAACCCTAAACCCAACAACAACCTTGCACCGGGTCCTACACAGGACTCTGTTTGGTTCATATTTTCTCAATTGCAACGACGACGACAACAACAACAACATCACACCGGGTCCTACACGGGACTCTCGTTGGTTCATATTTTCTCAATTGCGACAATAACAACAACAGCATTGCACCAGGTCCTCGTACACGGGACTTTGGTTGACAAAATGCCAAGAGAAAAAAAAACCCTAAAAATTTGTTAGTACATTTTTTCAAAGTCCAAAAATTCTTGACCCATGTAGTGGAAAGCAAATCCCCACCCCGCCCCGCCCCGCCCCCACAATGACCTGCAACCCTTGCCTCGCATAAAGCCCCCAAGGAATGATTATCCTCGTCGTCACGGGGATGACCCAGATGTGCTGCTCTGATTTGTGCATAAAATATCATGTGAGGGTTACTTGGCTAGTTAGTTCCTGCCACCTGGAATGAACCCACCTCCCCCCCTGCACCCCAACTGGAGGTTAGTGAAGGAACTACCCCAAGACTTGTTAGAATGTAAAATTTCATCCAATGTTTACAACTTAAAGGGTGTCCAATGCTATAAAATGACAAGTATTCGTGGATGTGGAAATGACAGGCGATTTGTTTTGAGGATGTAAAACCATGGGTAGGTGAAAAAATCATCCTATAACTTATATTCATCCTTGCATTTTGCAGTTCAATTAATAGGATGGATTTGTTTGAGATTGGGGGATTGAGTCCTCAATATGTTTTTCAATTTTTCATTTTTCATCCTTTGCATTCGTTACATTGAGCAAGACTATTATTACCTTGTACCTTTGTCAACCTCTTTAAATTATGGTATCATTTTGCCACTATAACAAATCCTTGAATTTGAACAATTTGTGGGACCTTAAAGGGGTTTCCATTTGGACTAAGCTCTTTTCTTTTAGGGCTTTTGGGGGTCTTTGGAAAATTTTATAGAAAACACCTTCGGTGTTTATGTGAGCATGTCATTGGGAGACCATGGGAACAACCTCAATGGACAAGATGTATGGCCCCAAAAGAAGGGGGCATGTTCTTATTTTGCTCCATGTTACATTGGCACTACAAATGAGAATTCATAGTTACTACTGAAAGAACAGCATTCGTAGTCATAAGAGTATGATGGACACAAGTTCCTGCAAAAATTCATTAGAACTCCTGAAAACATAATTGTACACATGTTTGTGAAAAGAATGAACATTTGAACCACATATTTTGAGGGATCTGGACATCCACACAAAGCAAAAGTGGAGCAAATCCATGAAGCATCTGACTTTCTATCAATGATACTTTTGAAACAGTGTTGTCTACTCTCAACAACTTTTGGATGAAGAAAAATCAAAACATGCCAGTTTGGCTCAGCAAAATGGTTTTGGCACAGCATTTACCAAAATGCTGGTGAGGTTTGCCAAAGGTACATACAACAAAGCCTAACACCTGCTGTTGATTGACTAGATAGTTTGATTGGTCCCAGGTGGGTTGCTATGAGTAGTTTCCCACCTTTTGCAGAGTCGCAGTTTCAGTGTTATGGGTGATGTTAGGAATAAATAAATAACTAATCTTGGATGTGAGAAATACACTATTGCAGGGCCACATAATGAGCATGGATGTGAAGCTGCTCTAACATCCTATTAGTTTATATCCATACATTTGCAATCCATATATCTCCAGCATCCTCAGAAGATAATAATATTCCATAGTGCTTGCTTACATTTTTTGTCCATTTCTTCAGTTGGGACAAAAGAGAGCAATAAACTCCATTAACTTAACACAAAAGAGGACAAAATGTCTCCACTCCACTCCTTGGGCATCACCCAAGATAAAGCATGGTGAGAAAATCATTTTTTAATTTTTTCCCAATCATACCCACTGGGTATCAATCAATTTTGGGCAGGTATTAAATTGTCATTCAAAATTGAGCCAGGTGTGGCTCAAAAATATTTTGGGTTAATTTTTTAGGGTTTATGGTGTGAATAGGGATTGTTTATGTTTGTCTAAGTGTCGGCAATCAACATGTATCTTGTCTGTTATCATTCATTTGAGTGGGATTGGATTCATGGAGGCTGCTATAGTGATGGCACAAGTTATTATGGAACTGAATTTATGGTATAGAACTTAGTTGGTTATTTTGTTTTGTTGTGTGTGTGTGTGTGTGTGTGTGTGTGTGGTTGTAGTGAAGTTGGAGTTGGATTGGTGGAAATCAAGTATAAGAAGGGAGAAGTTAAACATCAAATGTTTTTACCTTTGTACTTGGGGAGAAGGCTAGAGTTCATAAAGGTGTTGTTTTTAGAGTTTTTTGGGCATGTTGGAAGGAAGAATGCCCTACTTATACATCGGTTGTGACCTAGGGTAGACAGATTTAGATAGGTTTAGGGACATCGATGGAGACGAAGACATCAAAACATTGCATAAAACATATGAAGAACAACCTATAAAAACCAAAAAAGAAAGAAATAATACAAGAAATCAAGAAACAACATGCATGAAAGAAAAAAACAAAAACAATATTGGGAAAAAAGTTGAAAACATATTTGAAATGCAAAAGTTGATAATGAAACTTGCAAGAACTAAAAAATTTTAACCTCAAAAGCAACTCCAACCTACACGACAAGCTAAAATACCAACCACAAAAAAGGAAAACCATCACAAGTAGCATTAGCAACACCATAAACCAAAGTAAAGGAGTTAGTGATGGTATCTAAAGTTGTCACAAGAAACACCACACACAAGACATGCAACATTTTATGAACACTTATAGCACCCAAGTAGCACCAACAAGATTGTGAAAAATTGGCCCAAGAGCAGCACTTGACAACAATGAGTAACACCTCTTAACACATGAAGAACATGTACAACCAAAAGAAGAAAACAATAAAACCTCTTGCACACAAGTAATGTTACAACCAAAAAAAAACAAGAATAAAAAGAAGCAATTTTTATATATTATATTATATATTTTTTAAAACCCCCCAAGCAAGGAAACAAAGTTCTTCAACAAAAAAACCTCTACAAGAAAAATGGAATGCACATAACACTAGAATAAACAAGGGAAAAAAAAAAGTTAAACTTCTAATCCCTCACTCCCCACATGAAAAAAATGGTGCCTCCATTGTTAGCTATCATAGACCTTAACCTTAAATAGTAACTTTAAATCCTAACTCTAGATTTTCTATGTTATACTCCCCATTTAAAAACTAGATTTGGAGTTTATCCATATAACTTGCCTAGGTATTACATTTTTTTTTAAATCATGAAAACTTGATTATTTATGAACCAATTTTCTCAATAATGATACTTGGCCTTTGGGTATCAATTCGAGCAACACCTTGGATGATACCCATCTAATTCTTTTCAAGAAAATTGATTGGTGTTTGTGTAACCAAAAAAAAGGATATAAAGCCCATCATGCATTACAACACAATGATTGCCAAAAGTATATATGCAAAGAAAAATAATATAGAAGTTACAATGTTGGAGTTGATCATTATGAAACTATCACTCAATAACTTGTTTAGCCAAATTATAGATTTTGACCTAATGACATTAGATGGATGAGATCTCTTTGAACCTCCTTTCAATGGGCTATTACAATCTTTTGATGTGGCAATCAACACAAGGCACTTATGAACCATACATAGGCAACCATCCTTTTCTTCCCACCATTACATCCCAAACAAGAAAGATATTTTAATTCCTTTGTGACCACAACCAAGAGGACATTAACAAGCACAAATTTCAAATAACTGCAACCTTGAAAATTGATTTAACATTGGCATCCCAAAACCTAATAATCCAAAAATTATGCCTAGAGCTCCCATCAACTAGGTACTTGATCCCCTTTTGTTAACACATTGAAATGAATAGGACTTGAACAATGCTTGCCACAAACAAATCAATCAATTCTTGATCCCTAAGAGCATGTTTAGTAATGTAGTTATGCCCTTGTGTTGTTTTTCCTTCCAAAAAAACCTCTAGTCAAGAAGTGTTATTGGACCTAGATGAGAAAGAAAACAAACATGTCTTATTAGTTTTAGTTGATTGTGTTTTTATTATTACAAATTTTGATCTTTGGATGTCCAAAGGGGCACATAATGTTTTTTCACTAGTTATGAATTTCTTAAAAGAGGATTGAGTGACAAAACATATTACCATTGGCTTGTTTATTTTTTTGAAATTTCAAATTAAACATTGATAAAAGAATTTACAAGATGTTTTAAAGCAATATGGATTGATAAAGAAAACCCTTGAATGTGTCAAAGATGAAAGATCAAATTTGAATACCATGATAGTTGTTTTAAAGTTAGTGACCAATTGTGAAATTTATGGTGAAATGTTTTTAAGGCACATGTTTTTGACATTCCTTCTTTAAGGCTTGTCAATATGTAATTAACAACGGAAAAGTGTGCAAGGGCTTGAAATACATTTCCATCAAATTTGCCTAAATATATTTGCATAAATGTATCACATGCTGTAAAAATTGAGGAAATGAAAACAAAAATGGATAAAAGTTTGCATTATTACATGCTTTAGGTTTAGAAAATTGAACACACTAATCAAAACAAGATATAATGCAAGTTTTTTATTTTAGTTTTTTGCCCTCTTGTTTTGAATCTTGTTATTGTAAAATTGTGCCTTATGATCAAATGTTGGATTTATGTAAATTTGCAAGCAAAGTGGTCATCTTTCAATAAAATTTTCAATTATGAAAAGTTATTGCCATTTGTTATAACATGTAGACTAGTGTTAAAGTCACTTGTTGTGTATCTTTTCATATCATCTTTCATAATTTATTTTGTACATTTTGTTTCATGTTGTCATTACTAAATCAATCAAAGTGTCACCAGTTGTTGAATGATGTTTTATATGCAATCATATCCATAGACCTTAAACTAAAGGAAAAAATGAATCGTTTATGAAAGACAAATCAAAAATACAACTTGAAGAAGATTATATATTTGTCAAACAAAAACTCAACAATGTACAATAATTAAATGACTTTATTATTTGAACAATGCATGATGTCAATTAAACATAAAATGGATTAGGAATACATAGACCACAACTTGTGTTGATAAAATTAAGGGTGGTGCCTTTAGAACCTTTAATTATACTATCCAATGGAAACTTTTTAAACTTCATTGACTTTATAGAAAGTTCGCTAGTTATCTTTCTACAAGCTTCTACTAAATAACATTTAAAAAACTTCCACTAACTTTGATTTCTAAAAATTTCATCAACTATGCTTTCAAAAGCTTGCTTTATCTTTTATTTATTTTTTAAATGTTATTTTCATAACAAAAAATTTTAATTTTCTTTTGGTTTCTTTTTTTTTTTGATAATTTGCACATATATATAAAGTAAAACATCTTAAATTGGTATTAAACAACCATTTAAATATAACCAATTAATCTGAATGAAGTAAAAATCAATTGTGAAAAAATTGATCTAGCATGAGGGAAAAATAATTATGAGGATAATTAATTTTTTCAATTTTTTATTTTATAAATTTTTTGGGTTCTCTAGTTAAATTTTTAAAACCTAGATTAGAGAGTCATTGAAAAAAATTAATAATTGCCATTTTTGGTGATCACACAATGAAACAAAATAAAAACATGAAATGTTTATAGGATTTCATTTTTCAAAATGCCATGCAATTTTATCAAGGAGAAATTTGTTTGGATAAAGTTCCTTCCAACTACATTCCAAATTTTTTGCTAGTGTTTTACATGTAATTTAAGAAACCCTTTTCACATGAAACATGTGTTACCTTCCACCATTTGCATTTAGCCCTATTATCATTTGCATGTAAACATTTTGCCATTTGGGCAAACATCCTTTTGTATGTTGCATCATTGAGGGAATGCTTCCTAGTGTGAGTTTCATTTTCTAGCCTTTCATTGTTTCACCCCTTTAAGTTATGACCCCAAACTTAAAGGCAACCTTGGGAATCAACCCCTTCCCTTTACATATAATGTTCAAAGTTTTATATATATATATATATTGAAAATACTTCCCAACATGAAAGATTTGTTCATTAGTTGAAAGACCATTTTGCTAATCACATGCAAACCTTTCACCATTTGAATAAAAAAACATTTTGTGATTTAAAACATGAATAAAAGTAATTATCTTTATATTTGAAAACACCTCTTCACACAAAAGATTTGTTTCTTAGTTTAAGAACATTTCCATTAATCACATGCACACGTTTTCCGCCATTTGAATAGCAAACCGTTTGTGCTTTATGCTAGAAAGACCTTTCCCCATCGGCCTTCATTACTTTTGGGGCCTATGTACCCTTGGGTTACTGCCCTTGAATCTATAACCCTCAAATCAAGGGAAGCCTTGAGGAGTAAGCTTTCCCTTATACTTTAAGCTAGAGAAGGCTTGTTCTCATAAACCTCCCCTAATTTTTGGACCTACACCCTTGGGCTATCGGCCTCAAGGCTATAACCATCAAATTAAGGGAGGTGTTGGGAATCATGCCTTCCCCTATAGGAAAAATAGATCTTTTTGAAAAGCTTTTGACTTGAATTCCAAATCTTTGTCCCTTTAGTTATGATGACTATGATAACTATAGCTAGGACATTAATTTTTATAAGATAATTCATATGACACAATGGTTGTAATTTGGACCCTTTTGATTTAAGTGAAAGATCCTAAGTTTGAATTTGTTTTACCATCTTCAAAAGGTCTTTGAATAACTTTCCTTTAGGAAAAAACAATTGTTTTTGAAAATGGTCGTGTTCCCTTGGGAACCATGTTTTTGAGAAAATGTTTGTGTTCCTTTAGGAAGATGCTTGTGTGCCTTAATGAAATGTTTTTCCCATGATAAATGCAACAATGTTCTTTAAAAAAATATAGATGGTCATCAAAGAACATGATTATCTTCCTTCAAGAAATGTTTTCCGCTTGAACAAATGTGTTGAATTGCTCCCAAGGTAATGCACATACCAAGGAACACAACCATGTTCATTGGGGAACACAAGTATTTCCTTTGGTGATAGTTCAATGCATTTGTTTTGAATAAAATTCTTCCTTGTGGAACACAACCATGTCCTTAAAAACATAGTTGCACTTTTTAAGAGAACATAGCCATATCTTTGAGAACATGGTTGCATTTCCTTAGGGAACACAACCATGTCTTCAAGAACATAGCTACACTTTTTAAGAGAATATAACCATATCTTCAAGAACATTGTTGCATTTCTTTGGAGAACACAACCATGTTCTTTGAAGAACACAAGCATTTCCTTGATAACATGGGTGTACTTTTTTGAGAATAGGGTTCCTAGAAAAAACAACCATTTTCATGTGAATGTTTCTTTTTTTGGAGGAACACAACCATATTCCCTAGGGAACACAACCATTTTCCAAGGTTACTTTGCCACATTTGTCTTGAGGAAAAACATCCATGTTCCTCAAAGAACACATGCATATCCTACTTGAAGTGGAAGGGTCCAATCACTAAGTCACACCTTTTTCTTAATGTCACAATTGTCCAAAACATATTTGCCACAATCATCATAATTGGGAGACAAAATAAAATTGAATTGAAACTTAAGTTTTTTGTTGGGCATACATACTTTTGTGTTGGAGGCTAAGCCTACATTTTAGTTCATTGCTACTCTTTTAATATTTGCCATTTTTTGGGGCACTTTATGAACTAAACCTTTGAATGACCAACATTGTAGATAGTAATTGAAAGAGAATAGTAAGTTCAATTGTCAAGTGAATGACAAGAAAAGTTCAATAGAAGCATGACTGAAATTCAAAGTATTCAAATTGCCACAAATGACCAAATTTATTGAGTGACATGCTTTAGTTGGCTCTTTTGTCACTTGAAAATATTGTAGACATTGATGTCCTTCCTATGTATATGTAGCAGTGTTTTTATTTTTATTTTATTATTTATTATTTTCTTTTTTTGGGTATGGAAACTTTGGCAAAATTTAAACCCAAAATAGCAAAATTTGTAGAATTTACACTTCAAAAACAAAAAAAAATCAAAATTTTCTCAATTTCTTTGTCAAAAATTGTTCAATTTTTTTGCGTATGGAATGAAATAGTGAATGCAAAGGGGCTTGAATATTGATCATATATATTTATCTAACAGATAGTATTCTTGACATTGAGCCATTGCTACTTGTAAGATTTTCTCATTAGACTAACCCAAACCCTAAAAGACATACATACCTTTTCCAGGTAGAAGGTAGCATGAGTCTTTTAGGGTTTTGGGTTTTAAAGGGGATTTTCTGAGTTGGGATCATGAGCAAATAAAAAATAAAAAATCAGTAATCATCAACAAGAAGATTTAGCCAAATTTGGCTTTAAACCAGAGAAAACAGTTTTTTAATAAAAAATTCTTTTACATGTTGGCTACCTGCTGGAACTTGCTGAATTAGAGTTCTATGTTTTTCTGAAATCTGATGAATTAGGGCCCTTTTTTCACAAAAATCCTTTCTACATGTCAAATTCACATTTTCAGGTTGAAAAAATGTGAAAATTTGCCCTTAAAAAAAAACACTGAAGCAGATAGGTATACAATTGAGATCCAAAAAAGCAAAGTTGTAGAGAAAATTAGGGTCATTAGCAAATATTATTGCTAATGTACATTAGGCACTACTATATATTGGAAACTGAAATTAAATATATATTTAGCAAAATTGCATTCAATGTACTAAATTTAAAACCAGATTGCATGAGGTTCTAGCCAAGGGATTTTATTTCCAAATTTTCATGTATCTGAAGTGGCAATCATCCATAAGATGATTTAGTCAGATTTGGCTACATACTAAAATATGAAAGTGGGGAAAAAAAAAAGAAAAAAAGAAAAAGATAAAAAGATAAAAGAATCCCACTATATTCTTGGCTACCTATTGGAACTTATCATAAAAAATCTAGCGATTTGGAATTTTTTAAAATTTAAAAATCTGATGAATTTGGGCCATTTTTTCTTATGAAACATCATTTGTATAGGTGGAAATCATATTTTTCAGGTTGAAATTTGGCGAAATTGCCCCAAAAAAACACACACTGGTTCTAGCTAGCCATGTTAATACATCATCATCATCATCATCATCATTATCACATATTATTAATAAGTTATTGCAATACATGATTTCCTTTAGAAAGTTGATACAAAATCTGTCGAACTTTATTCCAATTTATTTAAAAAATAAAAACAGAAGAAGAAGTCGAAACAAAGAAGTGAAAATATGAAAGACAGAGGCGAGGCGAGGCGAGTCAAGGTGAGGCGAGGCGAGGCGTTTCAAAAAATGAAACGCACACTGGAGCAGGCGTTTTGTTTTTTGAAACGTCTCAACATTTGCTTTTGCGTAAGATAGATTTCACTTGACAAAAGCCTACCCTGTAGATACACTGAAAAATTCTGCTTTACGTATCTTGGGGGCCAACGAAGAGTTCGTTTTAATCAAAACACGCATCTCGGTATTCGGATGTAGTCAACTTTGGTAGGCAAAGCAGGCAGACAATGGTATTTGTTCGGCTCTTTTAGGGCACACAAGTTAATCTCTAGGGGAAAAGAGACTGCACATTTTCCCAACATTTTCCGACATTTTTGGACATTTTTCGGATCATCTTCTACTTGAAAACCAGGCCAGCCACAATGAACCCACCAGCACACCATCCACTGGATGGATGTCCATTATGACTCAGTTGTGGATGAACCTCAACTGAGTTAATATTTGGATTCATCTTGGTAACCAGTTCTGTAAGAAATAGGTCTCATATATAGGCACATAGGTAGGAAAATAGGCAACCGGTAGGTAAGTAGATGGTTTATAAATACCTAAGGACTGTTTTTTTTTTTATCTACCTACTAACAACCCGCTTGTGGGTTGTTAGTACATAGGTAGGAAAAAAAAGAGTAACTGAGCTTAACCACCATGGTTAGGGCCACAGTGAACCAGCACCCACCAGCACACCATGAAGGATGGATGGTAACTGGTCAGGAATCAGCTTTCTGTTGGGTTCCAGCTCCCTAGTTAACCATGGTGGTTAGCTTCGTTGCTTTTTTTTTAACTACCTAGCTACTAACAACTCACAAGCAGGTTGTTAGTAGGTGGGTAGTAAAAAAAAAACAGCCCTTACCTATGTATAAACCATTTGCTTAGTTAGTAATTACCTATTTTCCTACCTATCTACCTATACATGAGACCTATTTTCTACAGAAATTGGTTACCAAGGTGAAACCAAATATTAACTCAGTTGAGGTTCATTCACAACTGAGTAATAAGGGGCATCCAGTGGATGGTGCGCTGGTGGGTGCTGCTTCACTGTGGCCTATGGTTAGTTAGCTAGGGAACTGGAACCCAACAGAAAACTGTTTCGTGACCACTTACCATTCATCCTTCATGGTGCGCTAGTGGGTCCTGGCTCACTTGAAACTATTTGGAAGGAATGGGGCCAGTTGCCAGTTCTTTCATAACATTCAGTTGTGCTTTCATCCACCCAAAATAGCCTAAAGCAGAGACATTACGCAACTAGCTGCATTTTTAGTATTGTCCTTGAAGTATTAGGGTTTAAGCTATAACTTAATTGTAGTCAAAGCAACAAGAAAAATAAAATAAAATAAAATAAAATTCAGGCCCAACAATAGTAGGTCCAAGTGTCCCGGGAAAGTAAAAGTGGTAGGTAAAATTCAAGGCCGTGGGCTTTTGACCGAAAAAAGTGGTAGGTAAAATTCAAGGCCGTGAGCTTTTACCGAAGAAGGGCCCATGTGAAGCAGAGCAGAGAGGGAATCCATAACCAGTAGCGGGGGGCCCGTATTGATGACATGTCACTTCTTGATTGGATACCCACACAACAGTGTGGGACCTCATTTTCTCCGACAAAAAGGGATCGTCATCTCGATGCCCCCTACTACTACTGCTGGTTATGTTCCGTAACACGGCTGGAACAGGCCAGTTACTGGGAAAATTCGAGCTGTGGGAGTGAGTGGTGAGACCTTTTGCCAAAACCAGCCTGCTTGAGCCGGTTATGTAGTCCAATATTTGTGGGGGTAAAGCTTGCAGCGCAGGGCTTTACCCTTACATAATAAAGACTGCAACTGCCCGTCGGTGTGGCAGCAACAAGACAAGAAGTGGGCTTTATGATTTTTCGTAAAGCTTTGCAAAGATGGTAGGCAGCCTTTGCAATTTTTGTAAAGCCAGCATGGGAAATGGGAAAAAAAAATTTTACAAAAAAATAGTCCTGTAATGTGGTGTTTCTTTGTCAATTTTGTGATGTAGCCAAAGTGGCAATGATTCATAAGAAGATTTAGCCAAATATTTGACTAAAAGCTAAATATGTTTGGCTAACTACTTGAACCATGTATAGAAATCTGGCTATTTTTTTCTTTAAATTATGGCTATTGAGAATCTAAAAAAGCACTTGATTATAGCTCCTTTAATTTCTAACATAGCTTTTTGGCTATATATATAGCCAACACCCGCCCCCGCCCAGGAAAAAAAAAAAGGGTAGTCCCAATACAGTAAAAACAGAAGCTAGGTCTTTAGGGAAAGGAAGAAAACCCTAGTTTGCGTCCTGGAACCGCACGGCAGAGTAGCATAGGGCTGCCTAACTGTACTAAAAAGGTACCATACGGTTGTCCACATATACATTATACATACATACGTGTAGACTCTGGCAGGGATGACAGAGACCGTGGCCCACCCGCCCGTCCGCCCCGTGCGTCGTGCCACAGCACCCGGGCGTAATCAGTTCTCACGCGCCTAATTCTAGGTACCTAAGCTCTGCCTAGACTAGGGAACCTAACCAAAGCACGAAACTAGCGGCTGGACAATTTGGGGACCCCATTAGAATTTTCTTTTTTTTAATTAAAAAAAAAAAGCATTAAAAAATTTGTAACGTGTTTTTCTTTTTCAACAGAGTAGGACAAAAGACCACGAAAGCACGTGGTACGTTGCACACCTAACGAGCTTTTCTACTTGGATGTACACGTGACGTGTCCAGCTGACTGTACAAAAGCACGTCCTAAATTCCAACCTAGCCATCAGCCAATAGGCTGATGCGGGAATCCCAGAACGTGTTTAAAAGGGTAATAAAAATTAATAAATTCCGCTAATTCTAGGGTTTGTTTTCAGGAATTTGTGATGCCGTTAGAGTGACGATCCTTCAGAAAATAATTTCGCCAAATTTGGCTATGAAAGTAGGAAAAAAAAACCCCTAAAAAAAATCCTTCTATATTCTCGGCTACGTTATGGAACTTATCATACAAATCTGGCGATTTCAAGTTTCTTTTCTTTGAAATCTGGCGAATTTGGGCCATTGTTTTTCGATGAAAAATCCTTTGTATAGGTCGGATTCATATTTTTCAGGTCGAAATTCGGCGAAAATTCGCCTGTAAAAGAAACGCTGGCTAATTCTATGACCCTTGATTGATCACCTGGGTACCCTATTCAGTAGGTCCCTAGTCTACTTCTTTTGACATAGGTTAAGAGTTAATACCGAACGTCCCGTGATTTGCTTTGATTTCAGGTCCGATTAAATCCGATTCGAAGTCCGATACGAGGTCTGATTAAGTCCGATTCCATGTCCGATTCGAAGTCCGATACGAGGTCTGATTAGCTCCGATTCCATGTCCGATTCCATGTCCGATTCGAAGTCCGATACGAGGTCTGATTAGCTCCGATTCCATGTCCGATTCGAGGTC
>Ga0116227_10007286_pt1 | contig 21733 bp, 18 predicted proteins | sample S1TSphgellanicum_FD_89693 | JGI IMG/M metagenome (GOLD analysis project Ga0116227, IMG submission 89693) | Host-associated microbial communities from peat moss isolated from Minnesota, USA - S1T2_Fb - Sphagnum magellanicum MG | ecosystem: Host-associated > Plants > Peat moss > Unclassified...
AGGCGGCGCGTGGTCGATGGTCTATCACGGCTATGAGAATGGCTATCGCACGCTGGGCCGCCAGACCTTGCTGGAGCCGATGGCATGGACGCCGGATGGCTGGCCCCGTGCCTTGGGTGGCGATCTGTCGATGGCTTTGCCGATGCCGACGGGGAAAGCAGGCGGGCCGCATGGCTTTCTGCGTTCAGATGATTTCACCGAGCCCGATTTCGGCACGCGATGGAGTTTCTATGGCGCCGCGCCGGGGGAGATTGCCCGCGCCCATGTCGGCGGCGGCGCGCTGGACCTGTCCGCCAAGGGATCGAGCCCCGCCGATTGCTCGCCCCTGACGCAGACCGTGGGCGACCATGCCTATGAGATCAGCGTGGTGGTCGAACCCGTCGATGGCGCCGAGGGCGGGCTGCTGCTGTTCTATGATGATCGGCTGTTTCTGGGCCTTGGCATCGATGGCCAGCATATGACGACATGGCGCGGCGGCCATCGCAGCTTCTGGCAGGAACCGGCGCCTGCCGCGCCCAGACTTCATCTCAAAATCGTCAATGACCGTAACATCGTGACCTTTTTCTACAGCCTCGATGGCAAGGCATGGACGCGGCACGGCATCCGCAGCGAGGTTTCGGGCTATCAGGCCAATACGGTGGACGATCTGGCCTCGCTGCGCCCCGCTTTGTACGCCAGCGGCAAGGGCAAGGTACGTTTTTCGGCCTATCGCTTCCGCGCTTTGGGCTGACGGAAAGGGGAAGGGCGCCTTGCCCTTCCCCCGTCCTATCAAGGCTTGGGCGTTTCGTCCGGGTATTGCGCGATCAGCGCGCGGGTGACGCCATTGGTCCAGCCAAAGCCGTCCTGCACGGGATATTCGCCGCCGCCGCCAGCTTCGCCGGTCTCGATGTTGTACTTCTCGACCATGCGTCCGGTGCGGTTGTAGAAGGCCGAGACCGTGCCGATCCAGCGATGGGCGATCTCCTTGGCCAGCTCTTCCTGACCGTTGCGGTGCAGGCCGTCGATGGCGACCCAGGTCAGCGGGGCCCAGCCATTGGGCTGATCCCACTGCTGGCCGTTCGTGTTGGTGGTGGTGCGCAAACCACCCGGTGCCAGCAGCGCGCTGCGTGTCAGCTTGGCCGTGGCCTGCACCTGCGCCGGTGTCGCCATTCCCACGAATAGCGGATAGAGCATGGCGGCGGAGACCACCTTGGTCGGCTGCTTGGTCGTGCTGTCCCAGTCGACGAAGCGCTGCTCTTGCGTGGACCACAGCCATTTGCTGACGGCGGCCTTGCGGGCTTCGGCCTTGCGCGTGAAATCCTGAGCGCAGGCGGTGTCGCCAAGGGCGGCACAGCGGCGGGCAATGGACGTTTCCAGATTCCACATTAGGCTGTTCAGATCCACCGGCACGATATCAGTGACATGGATCGTCGAGAGCGTTTTGCCGTCGCGCAGCCAGCGCGAGCTGTAGTCCCAGCCGCTCTCGGCCCCGGCGCGCAGATCGCGGTTGGTCTGCCCGGCGGGACGCGGCGCGGCCTCGGCGGAGGTGGCGACATCTTCGGCATAGGATTCATCGCGCGGCGTGTCGCGCGCATCCCAATAGCGGTTGAGCAGGCTGCCATCGGGCATGCGCATCACATGCTGGCAGGCACCGTCCTTGCCGAGGCAGGTGGAGCCGGCCATCCAATAGGCATGCTCACCCTTCAGTGCGGCGAGGCGCTGGCGGGCAAGGGCGGGGTCCTTGTTGTCCGAAAGGTCCATCATCAGCGCCAGAAAGGGCGGCTGCGAGCGCGAGAGGTAATAGCTGCGCGTGCCATTGGGAATATGGCCGTAACGCTCGATCATGCTGGTGAAATTGGCCAGCATGGAATCGATCAGCGGCTGCTCGCCATCGGTCTTCAGGCCCAGCATGGTGAAATAGCTGTCCCAATAATACATCTCCTGATAGCGGCCGCCCGCCACCACATAGGCATAGGGCAGTTGCAGCAGCGAGGAGCCGGGCGTGGCGGCCATCGGCGGCTTGGCCAGCACGGGCCAGAGCGCGCGAATATGCTCCAGCATGGTCAGCTTGTGCTGATCGTCCGTGCCGATCTTGCGGAAATGCTTCGCGACGAAGGCGCTCAGCGCTTCCTTTCCCTGCGGATTCTCGGCCTTATAGGCGGCCAGCACCGCCGCCGGGCCATCGAGCGGCACCATATCGGCGAAGGTCTTGCTGTCGGGGAAGACGCGGGCCAGCTCGACCGCGCGATAGAGGTCGCCATAGGTGTCCTCGGGCGTTCCGGCCTTTTGCGAGATGGTCTCGACCCGCTGGGCGGCAGCGGACAAGGTCTGTGCGGCGGCAGGTACAGCGGAGAGGGCCAGCGCCAGAGCGGCGAGGGAGAGCAGGGGGGCTTTGGTCATGGGGAAGACACTCGAAGGAAAAGGCCGGTCGGACAACCAAAAACTGGCAAGGAAAATCCGACCGGCCCGTTAGACAGGATCAGAACTTGTAGGCGGCGGTGATCGTTCCGTGGCGCCCGAAGATCGGGCGGCCCAGGAAGTAGCCGTTGCTGTTGGCCGAGCCCACGGTGCGGACGTTGCCCTCGGTCAGCGCCAGCGTGTTGGTGATATTCTCCACCGTCGCCTGGATCGAGAAGCGGTCGCTCACATCCAGCGAGGCGCCCAGATCCAGCGTGTTGTAGCTGCCAAGCGGCTGCTGGTTCTCAAGATCGGCAAAACGGTTGCCGATATGGGTGAAGGTGCCGAAGATGCGCGCCTTACCCCAAGCGGTACGCTGGGTGTAGGAGGGCGTGAAGGCCACCTGGAACTGCGGCTGACGGCTGACCTTGTTGCCGGAGTTCGTGCCAAAATCGACGAATTTGCCGTTCTGCCACACACCCCGCGCGGCAAGCTGCAGGCCCTCGACCGGACGCAGCGCGCCTTCGAACTCCACGCCATAAGCGCGCGATCCGCCGAACTGCACCACATTCTGCTCGACGCCATTGATGACGCGGATGTCCTGGAAGACCAGATTGTGGAAGCGGTTGTAGAAGCCCGTCAGATACAGATCATAGAGCTTCTTGGAGGTCTTGAGGCCCACTTCATACTGGTCGGCGGTCTGCGGCTTGATGTTCTGCAGGGCGGTGGCATTGCCGCGCAGATCGTCGAACTGCGGCAGCAGGGCGCCATGGTTGGCACGCAGGAAGCCGTTGAGCTGACGGTTGAAGGCATAATCGGCGCCAGCGGTCCAGCTCACCTGCGTCTTGCCGTAACGCACATCGGTGTAGGTGCCGTTGAGATAGGTGGCGCCATTGTTGTAGGCCGTCAGCGGATTGTTATCGAGATCGCCGGTCGAGCTGTTCTCGTAATGGTCGGTCATCGAGACATGCTCGACGCGCACGCCGCCATCCAGACGCAGCTTGCCGAGCTGCCATTCATCGCTCAGGTAACCGGCGACATTGTCGCTGACGTAATAGGCGTTGACGTCATAGCTGTTGGCGCTGGTGAAACCGTTGCGCGTCAGGATCGTGCCATTGTTGAGCGAGGCGTTGAGAACACGCGCCTGCGGCTCCAGCGCCAGCAGGATGCTGTTGCCCAGATACCAGACGTCATGATCGGTCACATGCGCGACATAGCCGCCCAGCGTCAGCGTGTTGCCCTCGAAGATCTTGCGCGAGAGCTTGAGTTCGTCGGTCAGGCTCTGGATGTGCTTCTGCACCGACCAGATGCCGGCCTGAATGGTCTGCTGATTGCCATTCAGGGCCACGCCGCTGTCGGCATACGTCACGCTGCCAGCGCCGCCCGCCGAGGCGAGATACTGCGAGACGGTCTGCGGATTGCTGCCGGTGAAGAGCGCGAAGGTGTTCGACGTGCCCTTGGTGAAGTTGAAGTTGTTCTGGAGCTGGAAGGCGCCGAAATCATAGTTGAAGGTGCTGCCCGCCGTCCAGACATTGGAGCCACGGCCCTTCGACAGATCCACGCCCAGCTTCTGGGTCGGCCCGCCATTGACGCCGGGGCCGGTCTCGATCTGGGTGTTGCGGATCTCGCGGCCCACCAGCGTGTCGGTGCGCGCGTCAAAGCCCGGGATGGTGGCGAAGGTGCCATTGCCGGTCTGCTGCAAGGGCATGGGCGAGTAGAAGGCGTTCTGGTCGCTCAGGTAACGGCCATAGACGTTCAGCTTGCCCGCATCGAAAGTGTGAGTCAGGCTGCCGGTGATCTGGCCGCCCTGATCGCCGTTGAAGCCGGTGTGGCGGAAACCATCCGAATAGCGGTAGAAGCCGCCGATCATATAGGTGGTGTTCTCGGTGATGGGGCCTTGCGCCACGGCATCGACGCGATAGGTGCCCTCGGTGCCATAGGTGGCGCGCAGCGAGAGATGCGGCTGGCTGGTGCCTTCTTTCAGGATGAAGTTGGTGGTGGCGCCGGGCTGGCCGTTGCTGAAGATGGGGCTGGGGCCGCCGCGCAGCACTTCCATGCGCTCGACCGTGTCGTCGAGGCGGAAGATCGAGCTGTTCTCGAGGAAGGACAGCGAGGAAGGCGCGATGATCGGCGAGCCGTTCATCTGCACCGTCAGGAAGGGCGCGTCGCCGGTCGAGGGGAAGCCGCGGATAAAGACGTTGGCGCCCGCCTGGCCGCCCGAGGATTCCACCCAGACGCCCGGCACGATTTTGAGCAGATCGGCGGTGGAGGTGGGCTGCACCTCGCGGATCTGCGCGGCGGACGCCGTGGAGATCGAGTAGGAGGCGTCGATCTTGCGCTGGCCTTCGCGGTTGGCGTTGCCGGTGACGACGATTTCCTGCGGTTCGGGGGTGGCGGCGGCGTCAGCGGCAGGCGTGGGGGTCGCCTGCTGGGCATAGGCCGGGCTGGCCAGCGCCGTTCCGGCGAGCAGCAGCAGCGCAAGGCCGGTGCGGTGTGAGACAGTGGCAGAGTGCATGGGTAGTCCTTCCTGCATCATTATGGTTTTGTGCGCCCATACCCGGGACGCGCGGGGTCATGCCGTGCGACACGCTGGCCGACGGCGGTATAAAATCAGTGATTTGATGGATCAGGGTCTGAGCCTAGGGGGGAGCGCGGGGGCCTTGGCTGGTCATGGTCAGAACCCGTAGCTGGCCGACAGCGCCACCGAGCGGCCCAGGATCGGCCGCGCCAGAATGGCGCCCACCGGCTGGGCGCCGAGCGTGCGGGGGTTGCCCTCGGTCAGGCCGATGGTGTTGGTGATGTTCTCCGCCTTCACCCGCAGGCGCAGGCGCGTGGAAAGGTCGAGGCTGGCCCCGGCGTCCAGCGTGACGAAATGGGGCAACAACTGCTGGTTCTGCACATCGGACCAGCGGTCGCCCATATAGGAGATCGTGGCGAAGAGGCTGGCCTTGCGGCGGCCCAGCCTGCCGTTCCAGCTCGGGGTGATGCGGCCCTGCCATTGCGGCTGGCGCTGCACGCGGTTGCCGGAGAGATCGGTGAGGCCATCGTCGGTGAAGAAATGGCGGTAATGCGCGTCGAGCCAGCTTCCCGAAAAGGCGACGGAGATGGCGGGCAGGGGATGCCATTGGCCTTCCAGCTCCACACCCGTCGCGCTGGCACCACCCACCGAGGCCATCGGGGCACCCTCGGTGATGACGGTGGTGACCAGCCCCTGAAAGCGGTTGTGGAACAGGGTGGCATAAAGGCTGAAAGGCTTGGTCGAGAGTTTGACGCCGCCCTCGATGGTGTCGACCTGCGGGGTCAGGGTGATGCCGTCGCGCAGATTGTCGAAGAAGGGAAAGCTGTTGCCTCGACTGAAGCGCAGAAAGGCGCCCAGCTTCGCCGTCGGCGCGTAATTGGCGCCCAAAGTCCAAGACCAAGCGCCGCCGCGATAGCGCAGGGGCGTGGCGGTGCCGGTGAAGACGACATCATTGTTGTCGTAAAGCGTGCGTGGATCGCCGTCGCGGCCGCCCACGCCCGCCGGGCGCGTGTCGGCGACGCTGCCGTCCACGGCATGGCTCTGGTGGCGCAGGCCACCATCGATGCGCAGGCGGTCGGTGACTTTCAGCTCTTCCACGCCGTAGAAGGCCAGATCCTCGCCGGTGTAACGCGCGTCCACCAGAAAGCTGGCGCCGCTGGTGAAGCCGTCGCGGGTGACGGCGCGGCCATCGGCCAGCACCATGTTCAGGCGGCGGGCATGGGGTTCTGCCGTCAGCAGCAGATCGTTGCCGATGTCCCAGCGGTCGCGCGAGCCATAGGTGGTGGCATAGATGCCGACGGTGGCCTTGCTGGCCCCGGTGGTCCATTCCAGCGTGGCGTCGTTGACCAGAGCGTTGATCCGCTTGGTGATGGACCAGATGCCTGCCTCGACGACAGGCTGGCTGGCAGACACCGGCTGGCCGGTGACGGTCGCCAGCGATGCGATGCGGCCACCCATGCTGGCGGCCAGATCGGCGGCGCTTTGGGGCGGGGTGTTGTCGGGCACGAGGCCGGTGGTGTCGGCGTGGCCCGAGAGCCAGCTCAGCTTGTCGCGCAGGATCAGGCCGTGCGCGGGGCGCAGTTCCAGATTGCCGCCCAGTTGCACGATGTTTGCACCGCGCCCATCGGCCAGATTGTAGCGCGTGCCATCGTTCAGCGTGCCGCGCTGGGTGTCAGGCCCGGCGAGCGTGCCGCTGCCTGCGCTGAAACCGGGATAGGCGCTGATGCTCTGGCCGTTCTGCTGCAGCGGGATAGGCAGCAGCCACTGGCTGCGGTCGTTGAGATAACGCCCGAAGACCAGCAGCGAGCCCGCGCCCAGATCCTGCCGCAGATTGGCGGTGATCTGCCCCCCGCGATCGGCATCGAAACCGGGCGAACGGATGCCGTCGCCGCGCGTGACATAGCCGCCGATCATCGCTTTCGTGTGGGCGCCCAGCGGGCCAGAGATGTAGCCATCGGCGCGGGTCTCGCCATCGCTGATGAGGGTGGTCTTGATCAGGCCCTCGCGATGCGCACCGCCCTCTCGCTGCACAAGATTGACCGTCACCCCCGGCTGGCCCGAGGCAAACAGCGCGCCGGTGCCGCCCCGCACGGCTTCCACCCGCTGCACCGTCTCATCAATTTGATAAAGCTGCGAGTTTTCGAGGAAAGAGAGTGTAGCAGGCGGAAAGAAAGGCACACCTTCGCTCTGGAAGGTGACATATTCCGCATCGCCGCCGGAAGGGTAGCCGCGCACAAAGATGTTGGCGCCATTCTTGCCGCCCGAGGTCTCGACCGTCAGCCCGGGCACCAGTTTGAGCACCTCGGCGGTGCTGGTGGGGGCAAGTTGGTCGATGGCGGGGCGGTCGATGGTGGTGACGGCAAAGGCGGCCTGCTGGCGCTTCTGGCCGCCGCCCGGCGTGCCGACCACGACGATATCGCTGGTCACGGCGATCTGCGCCGGGGCGAGCGCCTCGGCGTCGGTGAAGACGGGGCGCGGGCGGGGGGCAAGGCGGGGCTCAGCCACGGGCACCGCCTCCAGCAGATAAGCGCCGCCCGGCGCGGCGCGCGCCTGCCAGCCGGAGCCCTTGAGCAGATGTGCCAGCGCCTTGTCCGGATCGAGCCGGGCATGCACCCGCACCGAACGCCGATTGCGGGCGTCGGTGGGCGCGAAAAGGATGGGCCGATGGCTCTGTTTTGCGAAAAGCACCAGCGCCTCGGACAAGGGCAGGGAAGGAATATCGAAGGGCAGGGCTTGCCCAGCCTGCGCGGCAGAGGGCATGGCAAGGCAGAGCGCAAGCGCGGCATATACGCCGAACTGCATCCTCCCGCTGAGCCATGGCATTCCCCTCTTCCCTCGCGGCTCCGTCAGATGCGGGGCCTTCAAGGGACAAGACGCAGGCTTGTCCAAAACCCGAACCCCTTTTCCTCATTCCCGTCCGATTTTTTTCGGATCGGCCTTCCCTGTGTGAACAGCACCGCGCACCGCCATGGGCGCGGTGCCATCAGAATGCCAGCTTTACCGCCGTTTGGACAAGGCTTTAGCGCGCAGTGATGGTGATGCCCTCATGCCCGTCATCATGCAGCGTCACCGGGAAGCCGGTGGATAGGGCGCTCAGGAAGCGGGTGCTCTCCCCGGCGCGGAAGGCGCCCGAGATGCGCAGGGCCCCGGCGCGCGGGTCGGTGAGGCGGATCGGGTGGTGGCGATAGCGGTTAAACTCGCTCACCGCATCGCTGAGCGGGACGTTCTGGAACTGCAGCATGCCTTCGCGCCAGCCGGTGAAGCTGGCGGGGTCGGACAGGTCGCGGATCACCCGGTCATCGCCGCGCTGGGCGAGCAGGCGGCCCGGAGCCAGAGTCAGCGCGGTGCTGTCCTCGCCGACGCCCAGATGCCCGCTGTCGGCATAGGCGCGAAGCTGGCCGGGATCGGTGCGCAGGTCGAAGCTGCCTTGCGCGGCGGTGAAGGTCTGGCCGCCCGCCTCGATCCGCCACGGCGTGGCCGAGGATTTGATGCGGAACCAGCCCTGACCGTCGAGCCGCATGCTGCGCTCGCCCGAAGCAAAGCGCACTTCAAGCCGGCTGTTGGTGTCGAGCGTGACCAGCGAGCCATCGGGCAGGGTGACATCGGCCTGCTGGCCAACATCGGTGTGGAAGCTCTCGATGGAGGGGGCCTGCGTATGCGCGGCATTCCACGCATGGATGCTGTAGGCGGCGAGCGGCGTGCCCACCAGCGCCAGCACCGTGGCGGCGATGATCGCGGGGCGCCGCCGCGCCGGGGGGCGGGCCAGCAGCGTGCGCGCCAAGGTCTGCTGGCGCAGCGCGAGCAGCGGGCTTTCCTCGGCCAGAGCGGCGGATTGCTCATGCGCGGCGCTGACCTGCGCGAAGGCGGCGGCATGCTGCGGGCTGGCATCGCGCCAGGCCGCGAAGGTGCCTTGCGTCGGGGCGCTCGGGTCCTGCATGCGCTCATGCCAGAGCGCGGCCTGAGTCAGGAGGGGATCTTCAGCGATGGCGCCAGTCCTCGAAAGCGGCGGCGACATGCGCAAGGGCGCGCGCCTGATGCTTTTCAGCGGCGCGCGTCGAAATGCCCAGCGCGCGGGCGACATCGGCCATTTTCAACCCTTCCATCACGCGCAGCACGAAGACGTCGCGGCTGCGATCGGGAAGCTCCAGCAGCACGGCCTGTAGCCGAACTGCCGCCTCCTTGCTTTCCAAGACGCGATCGGCGGAAATATCCGAACTGGGCAGCACAAGATCGTCGCGCAATTCGTCATGAAGCTTCGTTTCGCGTACGGCGGCGCGCCTTGCGCTGTCCTTGAGCACATTGGCGGCGGTGACGAAGAGGAAATGCTCGGGCTTCTCGATGCCTGCCGGGTCCTGCATGCGGCTCAGGCGCAGATAGACGTCCTGCACCAGATCGGGGACATCAGCCTTGACGGTCACGCGCCGCTCGAAAAAGCGGTGGAGCGCCTGACCATAGCCCTGCGCCAGCCGCGCCAGAACCTGCCCGCGCCGGTTGGGCTCGGGCGGGGTGCCCTTGTCCATGGCGGCAAGCGGGGTTTCCTCGCGGTTCATGCTGCTTTCTGGGCGCCAGAGACGGCGATCTGTCAAGCTTTGAGCGCAGCACGGCCCGGCGAAATGCGGGGCCGCAGGCCATGTCAGCCTATGGGATTTGGGGGGATGGCGCCTTGGACGGGCATGGCCGCATCGATGAAGGCGCACTGTTTCAACGCTATACCGCAGCGCGAGGCGGGAGATGTCACCCAAAGGTGACAGGGAAGCGATCAGCGCTTCCGCTTCGTCTCGGCATCGAGTCCCATGCGGTTCATGGGATCGATGGCAAGTCGAAGATCAGTCGACCATATCGGCGACGATGCGGCGCAGCTCGGCCTGAGACAGGGTGCCGGCAGGCACGGCAGGCTCACGGCGCGGCGAGGCCACGATGGTATGGAGGGGAAGGTGGAAATTCATCAGTTGAGTCAGCATTACAATCTCGAAAAAGGGGGCGCATCAGGCGCCATGTCGTGTGAACATAGAGGTTGATGGGCGGCGTCTGGCTTGTAAACCATTGATAGCCAACATGGTTCCCCATGGCGGTGGATGGTTTTGAAAGCTGGAAATCGCCTTGCGGCGCGCCGGGCGGATAAGGGTTGGAAGCTTCGGGGGTTTTCGCCTCTATGGGCTTCCAGGTCGGTCGCATGCGACATCGACAGAGCGCATATGGCATCAGCCTGTGGAAAAGTCAAGGCAGGCGATGGCCATGGCGCGGAAGGGGGCCGACGCGGCGGCGCCGACCCCCTCGCCGTTCAGGCCTTTGCGGCCTGCTGCGCCCAGAGCACGGCATCCGCGCCGGCGGGAATGCGCATCGGGCTGGCGGGATCGGTGGCGGCCAGCCACACGCCCTCGGCCACATCGCGGGCCTGCGTGACCGGGTCCTGCGAATTCTGCCAGCCAGCGAAGATCTGCGCGACCATATCGGCATAGGGAGCCGGGAAATCCATGCCCATGCGCGCGCGGGCATTGTCGCCAAAAGCGGTGTCGGGCGCGCGGCCCGGCAGCACGATACGGGCGCGGATGCCGAAGGGCTCCAACTCCAGCGCCAGCGATTCGGTGAAGGCATTCACCGCCGCCTTGCTGGCCGTATAGACCGAGAGCAGATGCAGCGGACGCAGCGTGACGGTCGAGGTGACATTGACGATCACCCCGGCGCCGCGCTCGCGCATCTGGGGCAGGGCGGCCTTGACCATGGCGATGGTGCCCAGCGTGTTGGTCTCGAAGACCTCGCGCGCTTTCTCCATCGACGTGCCCTCGACGGCGTTGAGCAGGCCCACGCCCGCATTGTTGACCAGCACGTCGATCGGCCCGGCCTCTGCCATGGCTGCGGCGATGCTGCCGGCATCGGTGACATCGAGCGGCAGGATGCGCAGCTTGTCTGATGCGGGCAGAATATCGCTGCGGGGCGTGCGCATCGTGGCAATGACATTCCAGCCGCGTTCGAGGAAGAGTTCCGCCGTGGCCAGGCCAAAGCCCGACGAGCAACCGGTGATAAGAACAGTGTTCATGGATAAGCTCCTGTTTGGGGGCAATCCAGAAGGTAGGTGGCGCCAGTCGGACGTGCTATGGCTGGAAATCCGAAGATAATCTCTGAAAGTCCGGAAAATGCCCGAAGCCTCGCCTTTCGATCCGCTGGCCCATGTCGTCAGCCTGCTCTCGCCCAGCGCGGGCTTCTCCAAGCTGGTGACCGGGGCGGGGCAATGGCGGGTGCAGCGCTCGGAAGATGGGCGGCCCTTCTATTGCGCGGTGCTCGATGGCGGGTGCCGCCTGTGGCTGGCGGGGGAGGAGCCGATGGTGCTGGAGGCGGGGGATTTCCTGCTGGTCCCGGCGGCCTGTGATTTCGCCACCTCCAGCATGGAGCCGCCACCGCCTGGCGCGCCTCTGCTGCATGCCGAGGTCGCGCCCGGTTCCTTCTGGCTGGGCCCGCGCGATGCCTTGCCCAATGTGCGCATGCTGGTGGGCCATTGCAGCTTTGCCTCGGACGATGCCGAACTGCTGGTCTCGCTGCTGCCGCGCGTGGTGCATATAAGGGGGCAGGGGCGGCTGACGCGGATCGTCGAACTGCTCAACGATGAAACGCAGGCGCGGCGTCCGGGGCGAGAGGTGATCCTCTCCCATCTGCTCGAAGTGCTGCTGATCGAGGCCTTGCGCGCCACCACCGGGCCCGCCGCGCCGCCGGGCCTGCTGCGCGGTCTGGCCGATGAGCGGATCGCCGTGGCGCTGCGCTGCATCCATGGCGACCCGACCCGGAGCTGGAGCGTGAAGGATCTGGCAAGGGAAGTTGCCCTGTCACGCTCCAGCTTTTTCGACCGGTTCCGCGCCGAGGTGGGGGTGGCGCCCATCGAATATCTGACGGGCTGGCGCATGGCGCTGGCCCGTGATCTGCTGCGCCAGTCCCGCTTGGGGCTGGCGCAGATCGCGCGTCAGGTGGGTTATGGCTCGGCCAGCACCTTCAGCGTGGCCTTTACGCGCCATGTCGGCATGACGCCCTTCGTCTATGCCCAGAACGCGCGGGCCGGATAGGCAGTCAGCAGGGCTGGGGCTCTGGCTGGCGCGTGTCGCGCATCGCCAGCACGCAGACCAGCCCTGAGGCCGCCGCCGCCGCGCCTGCCAGCGCCACCGTGGGATAGCCCAGACCCAGCGAGATCACCCCGCCGCCCAGCGCCGCGCCGATGGCATTGCCCAGATTGAAGGCGCCGATGTTCATCGCCGAGGCGAGGTTGGGTGCATCCTTGGCGGCATTCATCACCCGCACCTGCAGCGGCGGCACCAGAGCGAAGCTGGCAATGCCCCACAGGAACACCAGAACGGCGGTGGGCAGGGCCTGAGTCATGGTGAAGGCGAAGGCCACAAGGATCGCCGTCAGCGAGGCCAGCGTGACCATCAGCGTGCGGTCCACCGAGCGGTCGGCGAATTTGCCGCCCAGCCAGTTGCCCACCGTCAGCCCCACTCCATAGGTGACCAGCATGGCGGTGATAAAGCCCAGTGAGGCGCCGGTCGCCTCACGCAGGATGGGGGTGATGTAGGTGAAGACGGTGAACATCGCGCTCGACCCGATGACGGTCAGCGCCAGAGCGCCCAGCACCGGCTTGCGGGTCAGCACGCGCAGTTCGGCTCCGGCATCGCCGCCCTTAGGAGCGGGCAGCGCGGGCAGGGTCAGGCGCAGCGCGACCATCGTGGTGCCGCCCAGCGCGGCAATGCCCCAGAAGGAGGCGCGCCAGCCCATATGCTCGCCCGCCCAGGTGGCCAGCGGCACGCCCACGACATTGGCGATGGTCAGGCCCATGAACATGGTGGCGACGGCGCCCGCCTGACGCTGGGGCGGCACCAGACTGGCCGCCACGATCGAGCCGACGCCGAAAAAGGCGCCATGATTGAAGGAGGTGAGTACGCGCGCAGCCAGCAGCATGGCATAGCCCTGCGACACCGCCGCCAGCAGATTGCCGAGCGTGAAGATCCCGGCCAGCAGGATCAGCAACTGCCGCCGGGGCACGCGTCCGGTGGTCAGCGTCATCAGCGGGGCGCCGATCATCACGCCCAGCGCATAGGCGCTGATCAGCAGGCCGGCGGTGGGGATCGAGACGCCAAGGTCTCCGGCGATCACCGGCAGCAGGCCCATGGGGGCAAATTCGGTGACGCCGATGCCGAAAGCGCCGACGGAGAGGGCCAGAAGGCCGGGGTTGATCTTCATGGGCTTTTCCTCAAACCAGCGGCGGGTTCAGGCGGGCAAAGCCCTCCTGCTGGTGATAGGGTGTGTGCGGATAGGGTGGCAGCACGAAGCTGGCGGCATCGAGTTTGGCGACCTGCTCGGGGGTGAGGGCCCAGCCGACCGCGCCGAGGTTTTGCCGCAGCTGTTCCTCATTGCGCGCGCCGATGATCACCGAGGAGACAGTCGGGCGGCGCAGCAGCCAGTTGATGGCGACCTGCGGGACGGTCTTGCCGGTCTCCGCCGCGATCTCCTCCAGCGCATCCACGGTGCGATAGAGCAGTTCGGTCTCGACCGGCGGCGCGAACTGTTCGGTTTCATGCAGGCGGCTGCCTGCTGGCACAGGGCGATTGCGGCCGATCTTGCCGGTCAGGCGGCCCCAGCCCAGCGGGCTCCATACCAGCGCGCCCACGCCCTGATCCTGCGCCAGCGGCATCAGATCGCTTTCGTAAGCGCGGCCGATCAGCGAGTAATAGACCTGATGCGCCACCAGCGGCGGCCAGCCATGCTGCTTGGCGACGGCCTGCGCCTTCATCAACTGCCAGCCGGGATAGTTCGAGACGCCCGCATAGCGCAGCTTGCCCTGATCGATCAGGCTGGCCAGCGTGCCCATCAGTTCCTCGACCGGGGTGGAGGCGTCGAAGGCATGCAGTTGCAGCAGATCGATATAATCGGTGCCGAGGCGGCGCAGCGAGTCCTCCACCGCGCGGATCAGCCGCGTGCGCGATGCGCCCCAGTCCTGCGGGCCATCGCCCATCGGCAGGCCGGTCTTGGTGGAGATCAGCGCCTCGCCGCGGCGACCGCGCAGGGCCTCACCCAGAATTTCTTCCGAGGCGCCGCCCGAATAGACATCCGCCGTGTCGAACAGGGTAACGCCCGCCTCAAGGCAGATGTCGAGCAGGCGGCGCGCTTCGGCGGCATCGCTGCTGCCCCAGGCGCTGAAGAGCGGACCCTGCCCGCCAAAGGTGCCGGTGCCGAAGCTGAGGGCGGGAACGCGCAATCCTGAAGTTCCAAGTTGACGGTATTCCATAAGTCGATCCTAGCTTGATATTTGACGCATAGATGGACTTTGCGCAGCGCCAGCAGTAGTCACCACCCACGCAAGGGATTTATGCGCTGGAGGCAAAGATGGTCGATGAGGCAAGGCTGAGCGGCAGCGACGACCGCGCCCATGCCCTCAGCCTGTTCACCGCCGTGGTGGAGGAAGGCAGCTTTTCGGGCGCGGGCCGCCTGCTGGACCTCAGCCCCTCAGCGGTCAGTCGCGCCATTGACCGCATCGAGGCGCGGCTGGGCGTGCGGCTGCTGCTGCGCTCAACCCGCGCGCTGACGCTGACGGCGGAGGGCCAATCCTATCTCCAGATGGCGCGGCGTATCCTTGCCGATCTCGACGATGCCGAGCAGCAGATCGCCGATCAGGGCGCGCCGCGCGGGCGGCTACGGATCAATGCCGCGCTCTCGCATGGGCGGCTGTGTGTGGTGCCGCTGCTGGGGGATTTCGCGGCGCTTTATCCGCATATCCTCGTGGACATCGCGCTGACCGATACGCTGATCGATGTGGCCGCCGGGCAGGCCGATGTGGCGATCCGCTTCGGCCCGCTGGCCGACAGCACGCTGACCGCGCGCAAGCTGGGTGAGACGCGGCGGGTGATCGTCGCCGCGCCTTCCTATCTGGCGCAGCATGGCACGCCGCAGGTGCCTGAGGATCTCTATCGCTTCAACTGCCTCAACTTCAATTTCCGCCGGGTCGAGCCGGTCTGGCCCTTCCGCCGCGACGGGCGCGATTACGCCCTGACGGTCAAAGGCAACATCGAGGCCAACAATGGCGAGACCTTGGGGCAACTGGCCGCATCAGGCGTCGGCGTGGCGCGGGTGGGCCATTTCAGCGTCGCGGCGCAGATCGCTTCGGGCCAGCTCGTGCCGATCCTCGAAGCGTTCAACCCCGGCGATGTGGAAGCGATCCACGCGGTCTTCGTCGGTGGCGCCAGCACGCCCGCGCGCATCCGCGCCTTCGTCGATTTTCTGGCCGAGCGTTTGAGATAGCACCGGCAGGAGTCGGTTTGAAAATCCGGCGGAAGGGCCGGATTTTAGCGGTGCCAGCCCGCTCCCCCGCCCGGCCACCCACAGGATACTGCCGTCGCGTGGCCGGGCGGGGGAGCGGGCTGGCACCGATTGCCGGTCGGCGCAGGCCTTACTTGTCGCAGGACAGCTTGCCCACGCGGTACAGCACGCTGGACGTGGTCTTGCCGATGATCGACTGGACCGGGCGGGCAAGGCAGGGCTCGCCGTTGCCGGTCTTGATCGTCACCGTATCCTCCAGCGGCGAAGTCACGGTGAAATAGCCCAGATCGTCGGTGGTGATCAGATCGTCACCCGCCTGCACCCGCGCATTGCGCAGCGGGTGGCCAGTGGCATCCACGGCCTGACCGAACAGTGTGACGATCTCGCGCGCCGTATAGTCCAGCCGCACCACATTGCCCGGATAGAGCGGTACATCATGCACCGTGGCCTCCAGATCGAAGGGCGGCGCGCCCTCGGGCTTGAGGCCGATGCGATAGGATTTGAGCGCTGGCAGGCCGACCGCCACGCTCTGCCCCGGCTTCACCATCGCGCCCGGACGCGAATCCACCGTGACGCGATAGCCGCCCGAGGCGATTTCGGTCTTGGGCCGGTCGTCGTCCTGCTGCTCGCCCGCCACGCGGTGCGAGGGGATGGAGGTCGCGCTGGCGTCGTCGTCCTTGGCCTTGATCTTCACCAGCACCAGGCCGCTCGCCGGGTTGGTTACGCCCAGCTTGAAGGCGCCGCCGCCGATGGCAAAGCCGGTCTGGCCGTTGAACAGCAGCGACTTGTCGCTGCCGCCGCCCGATTCCGTCTCATACTGCGCGGTCAGATCCGCCGCGCCGAGCTGCGAGGAGGCGCGGGCCAGCGCGAAGACGCGGTTGCTGTCGGCGTCGGTCGAGCCGCCCAGCTGGGTGACCAGATCGGTGTTGCCGATCTGATCGTTGCGGGTCACCGTGCCCGAGGCGACCGGCGAGACGCCGTTGCGCACGCTGCCGTCATTGCTGTGCGCGACCTCTCCGCCCATGTTGAAGGCGGCATCGGTGCGGCGGTTGACCTGACGGTAGAAGGCGAAGCCCAGCGTGAAGCGGCGGTCGATTTCCGAAATCGTGCCCTGCGCGGTCATCAGCGCCACGCCGATCAGCGGCAGGCGCAGCGGGCGCGTGTATTGCGCGGAATAGGTGTAGCGGTCGGGCAGGGCGCTGGAGCGGGTGTAACCGGCGCTCAATGCCAGCGTGCCGCCCAGCAGCTTGCGCTGCACCGAGGCGAAGATCGAATCTTCCGAACGATAGAAGGGGCGATAGGTGCGCAGATCGAAGCTGGTGGCATCGCCCAGCGGATCGTCCGTGTGGGTGGTGCGCGCCGAAAGGCTGAAGGTGGTGCTCTTGAAAGCGACCTGACCGCTCACCAGCCCCGACCATGTGCCGCCCGAACCGATGCCGCCCGCGACCACGCCCTGCAGCTTGCCGCGAAACATCTGCAGCGAGCCTTCGCCATAAACGCGTGAGCCGAACATCAGCGCCTTCGCGCCGATCGCCAGCGAGCGGCCCAAGCGGCGCTGCACCGAGGCGGTGGCGGCGAATTCGCCCGTCAGCGGCGGCAGGAAGGCCTGACGGTCGGGCGTGGTGCCGATGTCGGAGCCCAGCTGATAGCTGTCGGACACGCGCTCACCCACGCGCAGGTCGAAGGCCAGCTTGCCCGGCGGGGGCAGATTGGCCAGCTTGGTGAAGCTGCGCTTCTCGTCGAGCAGCACGGCATTGCCGTTACGCGCCACGATGCGCACCGTGTAGGAGCCGGTGGGGAAGTTCTGCGTGTTGATCCGCTGCAGACCGGCATCATATTGCGAGGCCTGCACCAGAATGCCGTCGCGATAGACCTCGACCAGCGAGCGCTGGGGCAGCACGATTTCCAGCGGCGTGGCGGTGTCGTTGGGCCCGTCGATCAGCGTCTGGAAGAAGCTGCCGAATTCGGCGCCAGCGATGCGATAGCTGTTGAAGGTCAGCAGGTTGAGATCCTGCAGCAGACCCGCCGCCGCGCGGCGCTCCGACCAGATGCGCTGGGCATAGAGCTCCTGCTCGCGCAGGCCCTGCGTGTCGGTCAGCACGGTCTGGCCGACGATCGCCGTGCGCCCGATGCTGCCGACGGTGTCGAAGATGCCGCCGTAGCGCACATCGCCGCCCTGCAGCGCCGCCGAGAAACGCGCGCCCTGGATCAGCGAGGGGCCCGAGACCGGCGCGCCAAGGCGGCGGATCTCGACCGGGCGCGACTTGAAGAAGCTCTGGGCGAGGAACAGCGAGACGGTGAAGCGCTCGGGCTGAACCACAAGACCCGACTGGCCGGGAGGCAGAATGCCGCAGGCCGAGGTGACGGCTTCGCCGGGTTTGCAGCGCAGGCTCTCATTGCTGGGCAGGGTGTCCGACAGCAGGGCGATGACGCGGGCGGTGTCCACCCCGTCGCCCAGCGCGGCGGCCACGGCGGCCGGATCGGCAAAGTGCAGGCTGTTGTCGCGATAGGTCGCCTGGAAGGCGCCGATGTGGCGGCCCTCGAAGGTCAGATCGAACAGCGTGGTGGTCTGGTTCGACACATCCTCGAAGCCGGTCGGCGCGCGGGTGCGCAACTGCTGACCGGCGGTCTGCTCGTTCATCTTGATCTTGCTGGTGGGCAGATCGGCGGGCGGCGCGGGTTGCGCCTGGGCCAGAGCCGTCTGCGCGGTGATGACCGAGCAGGCCGCGCACAGCAGAAAGGGAAGGCGGCGCGACATCCGGTCACGCCTGACCAGCGACAGGATCATGAGTGCCCCGAGTGAAAGAGTGAAAAGATCCGAAAAGGGATCAGAGAGGGTCGATGGTCAGCCGCAACCTGTCGAGGTAGCGGCCTGCCTGCCCCTTGAGCAATTCGTCTTGCGGCGCGCGCAGGCGCAGCGTGGCATTGGGGCCCCGGTCGCAGGATGCATCGGCGGGGGCTTGCCCCTCGATCGCCACCAGCAACTGGTCCTCCAGCGTGACCTCGTGGCTGACGCCAGCCCCGTCGGTCAGCGAAATCGTGTAGCGCAGCTTGCCCGGCCCCATCAGCGAGCCACCGCCCTGACTGGCGATGCGCAGGCGATAACGCCCGGTGTTGCTGGCCAGGCACAGATCGACAGCATCCCACGCATCGCCCGAACCACTCCAGACGGTGTGGGCGCTGTGCGCGTAAAGCTTCAGATCGGCGCGCGGGCCGCTGTGCACCGGCACCGGCGAAGGCGCCATGGGCGCGGGCAGCAACGTGGCCGAAGCATGGCCCGAAGCGGCAGGAAAGACCATGGCTGCAATTGGCGCGATGGCCAGAAAAGCGAGGATGTTGCGAACCATGAGCTGTCTCAATTCCGTGTGGGAAGTGGCGGCCGCCCGAAGACGGCCGCCCCAGTTCCGATCAGATGATCAGATGGTCGAGACCGTGATGGTCAGCGTGCCCTTGTAGGTGCCGGCGGTCGCAGCAAGGATGTTGCTGTTGTTGACGCCGACATGGACCAGGGCGTTGTTGCCCACGTCCGAGCAGTTCAGCGTGGCGGGACGGGCCTTGCCACCGGCGGTGGTCTTGTAGCCGGTCACGACATTGCCGGGCCAGGTGTAGTTCTTGAACGAGTTGTTGACGTTGTCCGAAACCCACACGTCATAGCTCAGCTTGGCGTTGGTGGCGGCGTTGGTCAGCGCGAAGGGGTTGGTGGTGCCGGCAGTGCCGTCGACCTTCAGCGTGTAACCGCCGTCAGCGCCGATGTTCGAGTAGACACAGAACTTGCTCTCGGTGTCTTCGCGGCTGAAATAGGGGCTGGTGACGGCGTCGGGGGTGACGTTCAGCGTCATGTCGGTCAGGCCCGAGATGCGGACCATCGAGGGGATGACGGCGGTGAAGTCAACGGTGCCCGAGCTGCTCGAGGTCGACAGGGCGCCATTGGTGGCGGCCATGGCAGGAGCGGCCATCACGGGAGACAGCACCAGAGCTGCGATTAACGCCTTGTTGAGAAGCTTTACCATATAGAGACCTCCAGGTTATAAGCCCGGACAGAGTGTACGGGCTTTGCGATGAGCTGGCGGCGTCTTGTCTAGGGAACACCGCCAGTATTTCAGGTGACGCAGGGTAACGTCATTCAGGGCGTTTCCGTTTTTAGCGGAATGGAAACGCCCGACCCTCTCCCCCTTTATCAGGGTAGAACGACTGACTTCGGCTCGGTCGAAGCGAACAAGCGCTGCCTTGCGCGCAGAACGTCGGTCGATGATCCGGTCTTCAGCTCCCAGCTTGTGCCCGGATACATGCGGTGCGATCCGACACCCTGACAGGCGGGCGTGTCGGTCTTTGCCTTGGGTTGCTGCGCGGCGCAGAGTTCGCCATCGAACAGCAGAAGATTGGTGTTGCCGTCATTGCGGATGACCAGCGTCTTGTCGCCCTGCGAGGTGACGAGATGCGCCTTGGCCTCATGGGGACGCGCGGTGACCAGCACATCATAGGCGGCCAGCAGCTTGATCGCCATGTCGTGGTTGGCGGGGTTGCTCTGCGTGGTCTCGATATCGCCGACCTGCGGCGAGATGCGGACGCGATAGATCCGGTCGCTGGTCAGAGCGGCGTTGAGCGAGACGATGCGGATCGAGCGCATGCCGCCCGGTTCCAGAATGAGCCGATTTGGTGTCACCAGCAGACCCAGCTTGTCAGGATCGGCTTCGTCCACGCGCTTTTCAGCTGCAGTGCCCGGATTGATGATCTCAGACGGCGCGACAGTAATGTAGTAACGATCTTTGCTCTCGTTACGAATGATTACATCGGCGCGCGGCGTGATATTGGGTTCAAAGTCCACCCAGAGGCGATCGATCGCCAACTGTGCACTGGCCGGTGCTGCACCGCACAAGAGCAGTGCAGTACAAAGACTGCGGAAGTGTACCATGTGTAGTGCCCCAGACCTGGCGGAACGGAAAGTTTCTTCCGTTTCTTTTACCGCCTTGGCTTGGCTTCGAGATAGGGCCTGCACCCATTCAGTCAAGTTAAACCCCGCACTCGCAGTCCCGGAACGAGACAGGTCGATCCGGGGCTACCCCTTAGGCGGTTTCAACTATGTATTTTTCAAGGGTAATTTCCGCCAGCGAGGGGCACTCGCTTTGCCATATAGGCGCGCCGGGCGGGGTCTGCGCGTTAACCATTGGTACAGAGAATCGGGCTGAATCAGGCCTTTTTCGGCGACTCAGCCCCCGTGATTCTGATGTGATGCTGCAGCTTTGTTGCGCAAATGCGCGGCTGTTTGTCACACGGCGGTGATCATCACCTGAACCGGATCCGAATTCGTGCTTTCCAGCGCCGAGAGCGTATAGCTCTGCCGGGTCAGGCCGGTGTGCTCCATGGCGGTGGCCGTGGGGGCATCCTGATGGACCAGGCTGACAGTGCTCTTGGCGGGCAGCGAGACCTCCACCAGATTGCCGTCGGTGCGATAGATATCCAGCTTGGCGTTCTGACCCGAGGTCACGGTTTCAGGCACATGGACCATGATGCCGCCCGATTCCGAGGTCAGCGTCCACAGGCCGACAGCGCCCTGTGCCGCCGCTTCGATGCCGGCGCCCAGCGGAGGGATGATGACCGTGATCGTTGCGCTGGCGCTGGAGCTGAAGCCGAGGCGTCCGTCATTGGCTTGCGCCACTGTCGGCAGAGACAGGCCGATCATCAGGCCTACGATTGTCTTTGCTGTTTTCACGTTCAACGCCTCCTTGCGGAAGGCATCAGATAAGCATCATCCGCCAAGGAATGGCTTCGGTGTGTGGTTAATGGGCTGTTGAGCCTGTTGCCTGTTTGCGCAGCATAAGGCAGCGGCTGGATCGTGCTGCGCGATGGGCGCAACTGCGCATCAGGCGAGGGCCTGATGGTGAAGGATGCCAAAGGCCATCGCGGCCTGATCGATCCCGAGATCTTGCGGCCCGAGCCGGAAGGTCTTCAACGATCCACCGATGATGTTGAAAAACCAGAGATGAGGCGATGGTGCCTGGGGACGGGTCAGAACCAATTTCATAAGTATCTCAATTTGGACTAGATTCATTTAGGATGTGGTTCTGGATACCCCCAAGGATACCCCCAAACTTTTTAGCTGCTTTGGGCTGAAAAGCGGTCCTGCTGCCACCGCGCGATGTCTCCCTCGCGCCACGCAACGGTGCCTGGAGTGAGATGCACCGGCCGTGGGAAGATCTTCTTGTCCATCCAGCGATAGATGCTGCTGGTACCGACTCCGGTGATTCGGAGGATCTCGGGCAGGCGAATCATGCGTTCGATTTCATGTGCCATTGTCTGGCCTCTCACTGTTGAGCCGGTGGGGTGTTGGGGGACCTCGGTCATCAGAACGGGATCTCCACTTCTTGAATGTCCTTGATCGTCACCCGAGGCGCCGCCGCCGGATCGCGCGCCCAAGACGTGCTTATCCATTCGCGGAAGGACAGGCCGCTGTCGGAATCGAGGTAGCGCTGATAGCGTCGTTGGGAGCGGGTCATCTTGGGCGGCTGGGGGCTGTTTGCCGCGACGTAGACCTTGCCCTTCTCGGTG
>Ga0116227_10007287_pt1 | contig 21730 bp, 21 predicted proteins | sample S1TSphgellanicum_FD_89693 | JGI IMG/M metagenome (GOLD analysis project Ga0116227, IMG submission 89693) | Host-associated microbial communities from peat moss isolated from Minnesota, USA - S1T2_Fb - Sphagnum magellanicum MG | ecosystem: Host-associated > Plants > Peat moss > Unclassified...
CTTCGACACCCTTCGACACCCTTCGACAAGCTCAGGGTGACAATGTAAGGCGATGCGAGGCGGCGGGGTTGTGGGAGTTCGCTTGCAATCGTTCGAACAACGGCGTTATGCACGCCTTGGACGGGTCGCCGGGGATCCACGAGGCCGTCGTAAGCGACCGGCGCGAACCGTACGCCGGTCTCGTCATCATCGGCGTCCGCGCACCCGAACTCGCGGATGCGACGCGGCCCGGACAATTCGTCATGGCCGTTCCGCCCGGCGGCGAGCGCGTCGCGACGGCGCTCGGCGTCTACGAAGCCGAAGGCGAGCGGATCTCGCTGATGCTCTCGGTCGTGGGTCCGCGCACGCGCGAACTCGCAGCGCTCGCTTCCGGTGCGTCGCTCGTGTTGCTCGGTCCCCTCGGGAACGGCTTCGATGTCGATGCGCTCGGCGACGACGTGGCGCTGATCGCCGGCGGCGTCGGGCTCGCGCCGCTCTTGCTTCCGGCGCGCGAACTGCGCGCCCGCGGCGCGCGGGTTACGCTCTATTACGGCGCGCGAACCGGCGCGGCGCTCGTCGACGTCGATCTTTTCGAAGCGCTGGGCGTCGCGATCGAACTCGCCACGGATGACGGCTCGCTCGGTCATCACGGCTTCGTCACCGACCTGCTCGAGCGCCGCACACGGCCGCACGACACGATCGCCGCGTGCGGTCCGTCGCCGATGTTGCGTACCGTCGGTCGCGTGGCGCGCGCGCTCGGCGTGCGCGCGCAACTGTCGCTCGAAGAGACGTTCGCGTGCGGCGTCGGCGCGTGTTGGGGATGCGTCGTGCCGCTCGATCGCGCGAGCGCTCAGGCGCCCGCCTTTCCGCAGCCCGCGAACGGCGAGCGGCGCGACTACGTTCACGCGCGCATCTGTCGCGAGGGCCCGGTGTTTTGGGCGCACGACTTGCGATGGTGACGGCGCAGCGTTCCGAGCCCGACCTCGCCACGTCGCTCGGCGGCCTGACGCTCGTCGCGCCGACGCTGATGGGCAGCGGCTGCTACGGCTCGGGCGAAGAATATTCCGCGTTCGTCGATCTCGCGAAGATCGGCGGGGTCGTGCTCAAGAGCGTGACGCGTTTGCCGCGCCTCGGGAACGACGCGCCGCGGCTCGTCCCGGTTGCGAGCGGCCTGCTCAACGCAATCGGGCTGCAAAATCCCGGGATCGACGCGTACCTCGAACACGACGTCGCGAAGTTCGCCGACCGGCCGTGCGCGGTCGTCGGCAGCGTTGCGGGGTTTTCCGTCGACGACTTCGGGTACGTGACCGAACGCCTCGCCGCGCGCGACGAGATCGACGCGATCGAGCTGAACATCTCGTGTCCGAACGTCGCGCACGAAGGCGAAACCTTCGCGTGCGACCCGTCGCTCGCGGCCGCGGCCACGCGCGTCGCGCGGGCCGCGACGCGCAAACCGCTGATCGTGAAGCTCTCGCCGAACGTCACGGATATCGCCTCGATCGCGCGCGTCGTCGAAGCGGCGGGCGCCGACGCACTGGCGGTCATCAATACGGTGCGCGGCATGTCGATCGACGTGGATCGCGCGGCGCCGAAACTCGGCAACGTCACGGGCGGCCTTTCCGGCGCCGCGATCCGGCCGATCGCGGTGCTCGCGGTCTGGGAAGTCGCGCGCGCCGTGCGCATTCCGATCCTCGGCCAGGGCGGCATCGAAACGGCGCGCGATGCGCTCGAATTCATCCTCGCCGGCGCCGCCGCCGTTTCGATCGGCACGGGCAACTTTACGGATCCACGCGTTCCGCTGACGGTGTCCGCCGGCATTCGCGAGTATCTCGCAAAACGCAGGATCGCATCGCTCGCCGAAATCGTCGGCGCGGCGAACCCGGGTTTTTTGCGGGGACGGTGAACGACGCGATCATGGCCGTCAGCACGTTACCGAAACTGATCGTCGCGCTCGATCTCGACGACCTCGGCGCGGCCGTGTCGCTCGTCGATCGGCTGGCGCCGCTCGGGGTGTGGTTCAAGGTCGGCTACGAGCCGCTCTACGGCTACGGCGACGCGATCCGCGCGCATCTCGAAGCGCTCGGTGCGAACGTCTTCCTCGATGCGAAGCTTCACGACATTCCGCGCACGGTCGAAGCGGGGGTGCGCGCGCTCGTGCGCCGCGGGACACGCATCATCAGCGTGCACGCGCTCGGCGGAAACGAGATGCTGCAATCCGCGGTCGCGGGCGCCGCGGAACGCGCGGCGGAACTCGGCATCGAGGCGCCGCACATTTTCGCGATCACGCTGTTGACGAGCATCGCTCCCGAGGATCTAGGCGAACTCGGCTTACAAGGCGGCCCCGGCGAGAACGTCATGCGCCTCTCCGCGCTCGCGCGCGACGCGCGGTGTTCGGGCGTCGTGTGCAGTCCGCACGAAGCGCGCGATCTCAAAGCGTATTTCGGCTCCGATTTCGCCGTGCTGTGCCCGGGCATCCGGCCCGCGGGGTCGGCGGCCGGCGATCAGAAACGCATCGCCACGCCGCAGAGCGCGCTCGAAGCGGGCGCGGATTATCTCGTGGTCGGCAGACCGATCGTGCAGGCTCCGGATCCCGTCGCCGCAACGCGGGCGATTCTCGACGAGATGGAGCTCGCCGTGCGTGCACGCTGACGAACTGGCGCGGGCGCTCGCCGAACGCGGCGCGCTGCTGGACGGGCACTTCCGGCTCTCGTCGGGCCGCCACAGCGATCGATTCGTACAGAAGTTTCGCATCCTCGAAGACCCGGCGATCGTCGAACCGATCGCCGCGGCCCTTGCGGCGCATGCGAAAACGTACGCGCCGACGGTCGTCGTGAGCGCGGCCGTCGGCGGAATCGTGCTCGGCTACGAAGTCGCGCGTCAACTCGGCCGCGGCTTTACAGCGATTTTCGTCGAGAAAGAGAACGGCGTGCCGGCGCTGCGGCGGGGCTTCGCGCTCGGCGCCGGCGACCGGGCGTTCGTCGTCGAAGACGTCGTGACCACGGGCGGTTCCGTCCGGGAAGTGCTGGCGGTCGTTCGCGCGCGCGGCGCAGAGCCGGTCGCCGTGGGCGCGATCGTGCGGCGTCAGCCGTCGGACTTCGGCGTCCCGACGATAGCGCTCTTGGATCTTCCGGTCGTCTCCTACGATCCGGCGGATTGCCCGCAATGCGCGAACGGCGAGCCGATCACCGAGCCCGGTTCGCGCTTTCTCGCGATCTAAATCGCCCTTCGCCATTCGACAAGCTCAGGCTGACGGGGTCAGCGGCCGAAGATCGCGATTGAGCGCGCGAAACTTCGCACGCCGTCGGAGAAGACGATGTAGAGCACGCGCGCGCGCGTTTCGATCGGCAGTTGCTCGAAGGTACTGGTTCCGCTTCCGGTGCCGATCAGCGCGCCGTCCGGTTTTTCCGCGACGCGAATCGCCGGATAGAGCGCGGCGTTCCAAGCGACGATTACGTTGCTCTCGTCGGTCGGAATGATTTCCGCGGATTGCTCGCGTCCATCGCTCGCATCGCGCTGCGTGCTGTTGCGGCCATAGGCGAGGGTCAACCGGGTCAGCGCATCTTGCGAGGCGCCGGTGAGCGGCACGTAAAGATGAAAGGCGCCGTTCGTCGCGACGGGAAGCGTGAAGAGCGTTCGGCCGTCCGACGCAAAACCGCTCAGCAGCGCGCCGCCGTCGCCGGGTCGCGCGAGTTGCGCGGGTGCGACGGAGACGTCGAATGCCGGGTCGAGCGAAACGCTACCGGCGTCGGCGCTTCCCGAAATTTCGACCGCGGGACAGGCGCGGGCCGCGGTGACGAACGTCTTCACGGGAGCGGTCGGACATGTCGCTTCGGAGGGCGGCGTGTGCGCGGGTCGCGGGGAGCCGAAAAGGCCGACGACCAACGTGGCCATGGCGAGCATGGGCGTTCTCCAGAAAAAGCGAATGTCGGTCCTAGATGCAACCGCCGCTCGACCGCCTCCTCCGCAGCGCCCTCCGTTCTTTCTCTCCGTACAAGCCCGGAACGTCGGTCGACGAGGTGCGGCGCCGCTTCGGCTTCGAGCACCCGGTCAAGCTCTCGCAGAACGAGAACCCGCTCGGCAGCTCCCCAAAAGCAATCGCCGCCTTGCGCGCCTGCGCCTCCCTCAGCGCGTATGTGGAAGACGATCACGCGCGCCTGCGCGCACGGCTCGCGCGCCCCTACGACCTCGGCGTGGAGAACGTGGTTATCGGGCACGGGAGCAACGAACTCGTGCAACTGCTCTTTAGCGCGTTCGTCGATCCGGGCGATGAGGTCGTCATCGCGAAGCCGTCGTTCTCGCTCTTTCGGAAAGATGCCGATGTCGCGGGGGCCCGTTCGATCGAGGTGCCGCTTGCCGGGGGCGTCCACGATCTCGACGCGATGGCGCGCGCGGTGACGGCGCGAACCAAGCTCGTGTTCGTCTGCGATCCGAACAATCCGACCGGCACGCGCGTCGAACGCGACGCGCTCTTCGCGTTCGCGAAGGCTCTGCCGGACGACGTGCTCCTCGTGATCGATCAAGCGTATCGCGAGTTCATGGATGCCGGCGGCACCGAAGGCGTCGACGTGCTCGCGCGCCGGCCGGCGACGGTCGTCCTGCGGACCGCCTCGAAGATTTACGGTCTGGCGTCGCTGCGATTCGGATACGGCTATGCCGCCCCGCATGTGATCGCAGCGCTCAATTTGGTGCGGTTGCCGTTCAACGTCTCGGGCCTTGCCGCGGTCGCGATGCTCGCCGCACTCGACGACGACGCGTTCGTCGCGGCCAGCATCGACAACAACGAACGCGGGAAGGCGCAGCTCTACGCGGCGTTCGCGAATCTCGGGCTGCACGCGTATCGGACGGCCGCGAACTTTATATCGGTCGAAACGCCGGTCGCCGCCGACGTCGCGTACCGGGCGCTTCTCGAACGCGGCGTGATCGTGCGCTCCGGCGACGGGCTCGGCATGCCGGGCCGGCTGCGCGTGTCCGTCGGAACCGAAGCGGAAAACGCGGCCTTTCTCGCCGCCTACGCGCCGCTCGTCGCCGCTTGGCGTGCCGAACCCGCCTGGGCCGCGCGATGAGCGCGCAGATCGTGTTGCGTCGCGGGACGCCCGCGGACCGCGCCTTCGTGCTCGAACTCGGGCGGCGCACGACGGCCGATAGCGTTTCGGCCATGCGGGACGCCCCGCCGGCGCTCGTCAACGCGAATTACGATCAGCTCGTCGACTTCGCGCTCGCCCGGTCGCACGTACTGGTCATCGCGGAGGACGTGCTCGCCGGCCGGCTCGGCTTCGTATTGATGCTCGACGACCTGCCCGACGAGGTAACGGGACTGCCGCAAGGATTCGTGGCGTACATGGCGGTCGAGCCCGACGCCCGCCGTCACGGTACGGGCAAGGCGTTACTCACGGCCGCCGAGGACGCCGCGCGCGCGCGGGGGCTGTCGTTCGTCGCGTTGATGGTCACCGAAAGCAATGCCGCGGCGCGCGAATTGTACGCGCAGGCGGGCTATCTCACGGAGCGGCGGCTCCTGTGCAAAGCGCTCTAGAATCCCCCGCGTTTCGCCGCCGGGCGCTCCAATGGGTCGGTGCGATCGCGGCGGCGGCGGGCGCGCTCTGGTTCGCGTCGCTGATTCCGCGCACGCTCACCGTCTTCGTGATCGCGGCCTTCATCGCGTGCGGCGTCGCGCCGATCGTGGGCCGGCTCGAGCGCCGGATCGCGCGGCCGCTCGCCATCGCCGTCGTCTACGTCGCGCTCGTGATCGGCATCGTGGTGCTCGTCGTGCTCGTGGTGCCGGTGACGCTCGCACAAGTTCAAAGCGTCGCGGCCGACGCGCCGTCGTACATCGCGGGCGTGCAAGGCCGGATCGATTCGACGCAGCAATTCATCAGCCGGTACGTCGGCCGGCAATATCTGCCGCCGGGCACGGGCGATCTGCGCAGCTTCCTCGCCGTGCGGTTCTCCGACGCACTGAGCAACGCGCTCGGATCGGTGACGGATATCCTCATCGGAACGGCCACCGCCGCGTTCATCGGTGTCTCGTCGATCGTGTTGTCGGCGTTCTTCCTGTTGCGCGGCGACACGCTCTTCGACCCCATCTATCGATTGCTCCCCGCGGAACGGCGCAGCGCGGGCCGCGCGCTCGGCAACGAACTCGCCGACGTCTTCGGCGGCTACGTCGCGGGTCAAGCGGCGCTGTGCACGATCACGGGCTCGCTGATCTTCGCGTTCACGCTCGTAACCGGTTTCAAGTTCGCGCTGCTGCTCGGGATCATCGCCGGGGTCGCCTACGCGGTGCCGTTCGTGGGGATGGTCGTCGCGCACCTCGCGGCTCTCTTGCTCGCGGCGCCGCAGGGCGGCGAGATGATCCTCTGGACGCAACTGATCGTCTTCACGATCGCGCGCGTCTCCGACAACCTGTTCGTGCCGAAGGTGATGTCGGAGAGCGTCGGCGTCTCGCCGATCGTCGTCATGTTCGCAACCTTTGCCGGCGGCGAACTCTTCGGATTGCCGGGCCTCTTGCTCGGCATCCCCGCGGCCGCGCTCGCGAAGGTCGCGTGGCGGTTCTACCGTTCGCAACCGGTGCGGCCCGCGGACATCAGCGTGAAAGCGCCCGACGGAACGGTCGTCGACGTCGCGGCGGTCGAGCGTGCCCGGATCGACCGCGAGCTCGTCGAGTCGTAAGCGCTTATTCCGGGTCGAGCCGTTCCATTTTTTCCGGCGCGGCGACGCCGAGCAGATCGAGCGTCGTCGCGAGGACGCCCTTGGCGGCGAGCGCGAGCGCGAGGCGCGCGACCGAAAGCTCGTCGTCGCCCGCCACGAGCACGCGCGACGTCATGTAGAACTGCGTAAAATCCGACGCGACGCTCTGCGCGTAGCGCGCGAGCCGGCTCGGCGCATAGTGTGCGGCGACCGCGCGCACGACCGCCGGAAATTCCGAGAGGCGGCGCGCGAGCGCGATCTCCGGCGGTTGCGTCAAGCGTTCGAGCGATTCGCCGCGACGCGCGCGCGTTACGAGGTTCGCGGGTGCGCGCGCGACGAGGGAGGCGATTCGCGCGTGCCCGTACTGCACGTAGAAAACGGGGTTCTCGTTCGTCTGCTCTCGTGCGAGGGTGAGATCGAAGGTCATCGGCGAGTCCGCGTTCATCATGACGAAGAAGAAGCGCGCCGCGTCGACGCCGACCTCGTCGATCACGTCGTCGAGCATCAGCACGTCGCCGTGGCGCTTGCTGAGGCTGACGACCTCGCCGCTCCGGATCGTGGTCATCTGCTGCGCGATCAACACGGCGATCGCACCGGGCTTCCCGAACGCCGCCGCGATCGTGCTCAGCCGCGCGATGTAACCGTGATGATCGGGGCCGAGGATGAGCAGCGCGCGGTCGTTACGCTGCAGCTTGTCGTAGTGATACGCGACGTCGGGCGCGTAGTAGGTCGGCCGCCCGTCGCTGCGCACGAGCACGCGGTCCTTGTCGTCGCCGAACGTGGTGGTGCGCATCCAGACGGCGCCGTCCGATTCGTAGGTGTGGCCGCGCCGATCGAGTTCCGCGACGCCGCGCGCGACGGCGCCGCTGACGTGCAGTTCCTTCTCGCTCTGCCAGCGGTCGTAATGCACGCGAAAGCGTTCGGCCGTCGCCTGTTGGCCTGCGACGAGCCGGTCGCGGCCGAAGGTCGCGACGGCGGGCAGCCACTCGTTTTCGGGCACGCCGTCGTACCGGTCGCCGTCGCGGTCGCGCAGTTCGCGCGCGAGCGGCAAGAGGTAGTCGCCGGGATAGCCGTCCTCGGGAAACGGAAACGCCGGATCGACGAGCTGCCGGTAGCGCGCGTAGAGCGAACGCCCGAGCGTATCCACCTGGGAACCGGCATCGTTGATGATCCATTCGGTCTCGACCGCGATCCCGCAGAAACGCATGGCGCGCGCGATCGAATCGCCGAGCGAAAGGGTCCGGCCCTGCACGACCACGAGCGGCCCCGTGGGATTCGCGCTTCCGAACTCGAGCGACACGCGTTCGCCCGTCGGCGCGGCGCGGCCGTACCCGTCGCCCTCGCGGACGATTTTGGCGACGACGCGCTGCCAGTGCGCGGGCGCCAGCCGCACGTTAATGAAGCCTCCGAGCGGGGTCGCCTCGGCGACGATCTCACGCAGGGACGGGTCGTCTTCGAAGATCTTCGCGACGATTTCGCTCGCGAGTTGCTGCGGCGCGCGGCGGGCGCGCTTGGCGAGCTGCAGCGCGACGTTGGAAGCGAAGTCGCCGAAGTCGGGGTTGCGCGGCGATTCGAACGCGACGGCCGGCGGCGCGTCGCCGGGCACGATCGCCCCCGCCGCCTTCGCAAATGCGGCGGCCAGCCGCGCCAGATCGTCGCCGTCCGTCGCGGGTTCGAGGTCAGTGGTGATAGGGCTCATTGCGCGCGATCTTCGCTGCACGATAGAGCTGTTCCAGCACGAGCGCGCGCGCCCACTCGTGCAAGAACGTCAAGCGCGAGAGGGAGAGGCGTGCGTCGGCCCGCGCGAGCAGCGGCGCGCTCGCGCCGTAGGTGCCGGCGACCGCGATCGTGAGCCGCGTCGCGCCCGCATTTGCGACGTCGCGCAGCCGCTCGGCGAGCTCGACGCTCGAGAGCGCTTCGCCCGTACGTTCGAGCAGCCAGAACGGTTCGCCGGGACCCACGAGCTTGAGGATGCGTTCGCCCTCCTCGCGCACCGCCCGCTCCGGATCGCCGCCGGACGACGCCGCCACCTCGATTTCGTCGAGCGCTTCGTAGCGGCGCAGCCGGGTGCGGAAGTCGTCGCACGCTTGCGCCACGTACGGCTCGCGGATCTTGCCGACGGCGATCAGGCGGAATTTCACGATAGCCGCCCTTCGACGACCCTTCGACAACCCTTCGACAACCCTTCGACAAGCTCAGGGTGACGGGGTTTTGTTGAAAATCGGGGCGGCACGGCCTCCCGACGGCCCCGGGCCCGCAGCCGCGGGCTCAGTTAGGCGAGGCGGTACGTGGCGGAGTCGGCGGCGCGGCGGATCGATCCGCCGATCTCGAGGGTCACGAGGGCGGCCGAGACCGCGCCGACCGGGGCCGGGCCGAGCGCGAGCAAGGACTCGACGGAGTGCGGGCCCCGGGCGAGCGCGTCGAGGATCGTGCGTTCGAGCGCCGAGAGGCCCGAGCGGTCGCGTAGCACTACCGGCGGTTCCGAGCCGTCGCCGGCCTCGCTCTCGATATCGAGCGCTTCGAGGACGTCCGCGGGGCCGCGCACGAGGGTCGCGCCGTCGCGGATGAGGGCGTTGCAGCCGGCGGCCTTCGGCCGATCGACGTCGCCGGGAAAGGCCAGGACGTCGATGCCGAGGTTGCCGGCCCACGTGGCCGTGTTGAGCGCTCCGCTGCGCGCTGCGGCCTCGACGACGACGACGGCGTCCACCAGAGCTGCGACGACGCCGTTGCGCTGCAAAAATTGCCACGGGCGCGCGGGTTCTCCCGGCGGGTACGGCGAGAGCACGGCGCCGCCCGCCGCCAGCATCCGCAGCGCCAGCCCGCGGTGACGGCTCGGGAAGAAGTGCCCGTGCCCGCCGCCGAGGACGCCGAGCGTGTCGCCGCCGCCCGCGAGGGCGCCCGCATGGGCCGAACCGTCGATTCCCAGCGCCAATCCCGAGACGACCGTGACGCCCGCGCGCCCGAGGGCCTCCGCGAGTGCGTGGGCGCGGGTGCGGCCGCCGTCGGAGGGCGCGCGCGAGCCCACCACGGCGACCGCTTTGCGCGCGAGCCCGGCGAGCGACCCCGCGACCCAGAGCCCCGCGAAGCGCACCTCGCGCGGCGGCGCCGGCCGGGCGGCGAAGACCTCGGCCGCCGTCGCGAAGCGCGGCCGCGCCAATTCCCTCGTGGCCCGAGCGAGCGCCTCCTCGTGAATTTCCGCATTCTCACGCACGGCACTCATTAACGACGAGGCAGCTTGACGGCAAGGAGACGCACCGCCGTCTGAGAATGGACGGCGGGATTGTCGCGCCTGGTACCCCGACGGCTTCGTCCGGGGACCGTCCGCGGCCCACCGGAGGGTTCCTTTCCATGGCGACACCACAGGCGTACTGCGTCAAATGCAAGACCAAGCGTGAAATGCAAGATGCCGCGCAGATCCAGATGAAAAACGGTCGCCCCGCGACCCAGGGAAAGTGCCCGGTCTGCGGCACGAAGATGTTCAAGATCGGGGCCGCCTAAGCGTAGAGTTTGCGGCCCGAGGCCTTGTGCCTTATACTGCGAGAGGCCCCATATCTTGTGTACCCCTGGGCGGGAGACGGTGAAGTGGGGGTTCTCCTCGGAGGCTCGAGTCTCAACTGACCTGTCCAAGCTGCCGGAAGAGCGAGACCCGAGTCGTCGATTCTCGCGATGACGAAAGCGTCGTGCGTCGACGCCGCGAGTGTTTGGATTGCAAGCACCGTTTCACCACGTACGAACGCATGGAAGCGCCGCGCCTCTTCGTCGTCAAGAAAGACGGCCGCCGCGAGCAATACAACCGGGACAAGGTGCTGAACGGGCTGCGCCGCGCCTGCGAGAAGCGGCCCGTGTCGGAGGCGCAGATGGACGAGATCGTCGCGGCGATCGAGCGCGATCTCTTCTCGCGCGGCGAGAACGAGGTCCCGACCACGATGGTCGGTGAGAAGTTGATGGAGGCGCTCAAACGCGTGGACAAGGTCGCGTACATTCGCTTCGCGAGCGTCTACCGTTCGTTCGACGACATCGGCAGTTTCCAAGCGGAATTGGCCGAGCTTGCCAAGTGAACCGGCGCCGGTACGCGTCGGCTTGCGGCGCTTAGCCGGCGGTGAGGGCCTGCCGCTTCCGCAGTACATGAGCGCGGATGCCGCGGGTGCCGACGTGTGCGCCGCGGTCGCCGAAGACGTGACGGTTGCGCCGGGGGCGCGCGCGCTCGTTCCGGTGGGCTTCGCGCTCGAGATCCCCGCGGGCTACGAAGTGCAGGTGCGCCCGCGCAGCGGCCTCGCGCTGCGCTCGGGCGTGACGTTGCTCAACACGCCCGGCACGATCGACGCGGACTATCGCGGTCCGGTCGGCGTCATCCTCGCGAATTTCGGGGCGGAGCCGTTCGTGGTGCGACGCGGCGATCGCATCGCGCAACTCGTACTCGCTCCGGTCTCGCGCGCGGCGTTCGAAGAGACCGCGACGCAGGCGGAGACGGCGCGCGGCGCGGGCGGTTTCGGCAGCACGGGCGGCTGACCGTATGCGGGTCTACGTCGTAGGTGCGGGCGCGGTCGGCCGCTACCTCGGCGAGGCGTTGCGCGCCGCGGGCGCCGACGTCGTCTACGCGCCGCGCCAAGCGGCGGACGCCCGGCGCGTCTCGGCGGATCTCGCGATCGTCGCCGTCAAATCGTACGACACGCGCGACGCGATCGAGACGCTACGCCGCGGGCTCGAACTCGAGTCGGAGGCGACGATCCTCACGCCGCAAAACGGCGTCGGGAACGAGGAGCGGCTGGCGGCGGCGTTCGGCGCGGATCGCATCGTGTCGTGCGCGCTGACGGTACCCGTCGCAATCGGTCCGGACGGCGGCGTGATCGGGGCCAATCGCGGCGGCGTCACGCTCGCGCCCGTCGGCTCGGTGTCGCAGAATTGGCTCGTGGCCGCGTTCGAGCGCACCTCTATTCCGGTGCGCGTGACCGACGATTACCGGTCGCTCAAATGGTCGAAGCTCGCGCTCAACATCATCGCGAACGCGTCGTGCGCAATCCTCGACGTGCTGCCGGAAAAACTGGTCGCCATGGACGACCTGTTCGCGATGGAGATTCGCGCGATTCGCGAGTGCCGTTCGGTGATGGCGAAACTGGGTCTGGTCACGATCGACTTGCCTCGCTATCCCGTGCGCGCGCTCTACGCCGTCGCATCGCTGCCCACGCCGCTCGCGCGGCTCGCACTCGCGCGCCGCATCGCGGGCGCCCGCGGCCGCAAGGCGCCGTCGCTGCTTCAAGATCTGCGCGCCGGAAAAGGCCAAAGCGAGGTCGAGGTCCTCAGCGGCGCCGTGGCCGCCGCCGGTCGTGCCGCGGGCATTCCGACGCCGGTCAACGCCGTCTTCACCCGCGTCCTGACCGACATCGTTCACATGCCGCAACTCTGGCCCAAATATCGCGAGCGCCCCGCCGCCCTCCTCGCCGAAATCGCCGCCGAGGAGCAGCGGTCGCGCTGAAAGCCCTTCCCGCCCCTTCCACGCCCTCGGGGTGACAAGCGGAAGGGCGCGTCGAAATGCGGCGGATGCGCAATCCTGAGGTCCCGGAATCGCTCGATAGTTGGCACATCCTGCACCGCATGTTCCGCGTGCGGCGCCGCGCGTTCGATGCGGTGCCGGCGGCGCGGCGCGCGGAGATCGCAGCCGAGGCACGCGCGTTCTTCGCGGGGCTCGCGGCTTCGCCGGATGGAGATGCGGGGCTCGCCCAATTGCTCGGGCACAAGGCCGATTTGATGGTCACGCATTACGCGAAGAGCTTCGACGATCTCGGCGCGGCGCAGACGGCATTCGACAAACTCGCGCTCGCCGATTACGTCGAGCAGCAGACGTCGTACGTCTCCATTCTCGAACTCGGGCTCTACGAAGCGACCGGAAAAATTCACGCGGACCTGCGCGACCGCGGCCTCAAGCCGCACTCGGCGGAGTGGAACGACGCCTTCGACGCAGCGGTCGCAGAACAAGCCTCCGCGCCGCGCAACGCCGGCCGTTTGTGGGCAAAGATTCCGCAGCGCCGCTACGTCTGTTTTTATCCGATGGATAAGAAGCGCGGCGAAGCGATCAATTGGTACCAACTGCCGTACGAAGACCGGGCGCGGCTGATGCTCGATCACGGCAAGATCGGCCGTTCGTTTCACGGACACGTCACGCAGGTGATTTCCGGGTCGATCGGCTTCGACGATTGGGAGTGGGGCGTCGATCTTTACGCCGACGATCCGCTCGTGTTCAAGAAGCTGATCTACGAGATGCGCTTCGATGAGGCGAGCGCGCGATACGCGGCCTTCGGAGCCTTCTACACCGGCATGCAGTTCTCGATTGGGGAGCTCGGACGCTATCTCGAAGGCGACGGGATACCGCGGCTGGTCGCGCGCGAGGCGGTGCTCCACTAGGCCCCGGGCGTGATGCACGTCACGATCGGGCACGCGACGCGCGCGCGGCGGACGTGCGCGGCTCGGTCGAACGGGGACGAGCGTTAAGCGAGGAGCCGTTTGCCGCCGAACGGAATGGTGCGATCGGCTCCAAGAACTCGAGGGACCAAATGCAACTTCATCGTTATACGCGGGGGCGCTTTGTGCGCACCGCTCTTCTTGCTTTCGGGATCGGATTGGCGAGTGCGGGTGCCGCGATCGGCGCTCCTGCTTCTCGTGTCAGCACGGTAGCGAATTCGAGCGCCGCCGTGCCCACGTACGTGCGCGCGTTCGCGTTCGCGGGCGGCGCGGGCGGCGCGGCGCCGAAAGGCGCGCTCGTCGGCGACGGCACGGGCGCGTGGTACGGTGTTGCCGCCGGTGACGAAGTCGCCTGCTCCCAGTCGGAGTTCGGCGAGTGCGGTCTGGTCTTCAAGCTCACGCCGGCATACTCGCACTACGTCGAAACCGTGTTGTACGCGTTCGGCGGAATCGTGTCGAACGGCCAGACGGTCAGCACGTTACCGAACGGGACGCTTGCGATCGATCGCAACGGCGTGCTCTACGGCACGACGGCTTCCGGGGGGGCGGCGGGCTACGGGTCCGTCTTCAGCCTCACGCCGGCAAGCGGCGCGTACGTCGAAGCGGACATCTACGATTTTCAGAATGCGAGCGACGGCGCCTATCCCAATGGAAGCCTCGTCGTCGACGCGGCGGGCGCGCTCTACGGGACGACCCAAACCACCGCGTTCAAGCTGACGCCCGCGGGTCCGGGATATGCGGTGAGCACGCTGCATCGTTTTCGCGACAAGGCGCTCGACGGCTCCGCGCCGGGTCCGCTCGTGGTCGACGCCGCGGGGACGATGTTCGGCACGACCGCTTCCGGCGGTTCGGGACCGTGCAAGAGCGGCAAGAAGGTGACGGGGTGCGGCACGATCTTCGCGCTCGTCGCGACCCCCGACGGCTATCACGAACGCGTACTCTACAGTTTCCCCGGCGGCTCCGCGGGCGCGTATCCGACATCGCTCCTGATTCGCGAAAGCGGCGGCGCGCTTTATGGAACGACACAGAGCGGCGGCAACGCGCATTGCGCGTGCGGCGTCGCGTTCAAACTCGCGCCGAGCGCGAACGGAACGACGTATAGCGTCCTCTACGCTTTCGAAGGCACGGGCTTCAAAGGCGGCGACGGCGCGAATCCCGTCGCGTTCGGCGGCCTCGTCGCGGACGGCTACGGCACGTTGTACGGTGAAACGTCCCTCGGCGGAATGCTCGATCGCGGGACGATCTTCCGGCTCACCCGCTCCCCGCAGGGCGGCTATGTCGAAAGCGTCATCCACCGTTTCACGAACCACGCGGGCGATCTCGGACCGAGCCCCTCGGGCGCCCTCGCAGTGAGCCCGACGAACGCGTTGTTCGGTATGACGGAAGCGGGCGGGGTCGGCCCCTGTTTCTTCGGAAACGGTTGCGGACTCGTCTTCAAGATGCAGCCCTAGCGGCAGGCGGGGCGCTTCCGCCGCCTCATCGTCATAAGAAAATGCTAGGCCGTTCGGTCGCGGCGGACGGCGACTTTCTTGCCGCGGATCGTCGCCTTTCGCAGCGCCGCAACGATCGCGTCGACGGCCGACCCCGGGACTTCGACGAGCGAGAACTTGTCCGCGATGTCGATGTGGCCGATGTCGCGCGAGTCGATCTTCGCTTCGCCGGCGATCGCGCCGACCAGATCCGCCGGGCGGATGCCGAAATTCCGGCCGATGCCGATGTAGATCTTCGTGACGTCTTCGATCTTGCGACGTATCTTCGGGCCGCTTCCGGCAGCGCCGGATGCGAACGGCGCCGCACCGCCCGGGCGCGGCGTGAAGATCCGCTCGACCGGCGTGGCCACCTTCGGAATGTCTTCCTCGTCGGCGGCGCCGTCGCGCGCCTGGTCCGCGAGTTTCACGGCCGCCGCGGCGACGTCCATCACGTCGTGTTCGCTCGCAAGCGCTTCGACGACGGTCCGGTACGCGTCGATATCGTTCGACGCGAGGATCTCCTCGAGCGCGGATTTCGTGAGTTCGAGGCGACGCGCCCGTAAATCGTGGACCGTGGGCACCGACTCCGTGGCGATCTTTCGCTTCGTGACTTGTTCGATGTTGCGCAACAACCGGTAATCGCGGGCCTCCGCGAGCGTGATCGCGACGCCTTCCCGGCCCGCGCGGCCCGTGCGCCCGATGCGATGGACGTACGCATCGGGCGACGACGGTACGTCGTAATTGACGACGTGTGAAACGCGGTCGATGTCGAGCCCCCGGGCGGCGACGTCGGTCGCCACCAGCATATCCGACGCGCCGTCGCGAAAGCGCCGCAGCACGCGATCGCGTTGATCCTGCGAGAGTCCGCCGTGCAGCGCTTCGGCGCTGTAGCCGCGCGCGCCGAGGGTCTGCGTGAGTTCGTCGACCTCGAGCCGCGTGCGGCAAAAGACGATTGCAGAAGCGGAATCTTCCATGTCCATCACGCGCGCGAGCGCCGCGGCCTTGTGGCGACGCTGCACGATGTACGCGATCTCGCGCACGCGCGGCGCTTCGCCGGGTGCGGTGATCTCGCGCGCGATCGTCACCCGAACCGGATCGTGCAGGTGACGTTTTGCGATTTGCAGGATGCGCGGGGCCATCGTCGCGGAGAAGAGCGCCGTCTGACGGACCTTCGGAACGGCCGCGAGAATCGCATCGAGCTCGTCTGCAAACCCCATGTCGAGCATTTCGTCCGCTTCGTCGAGGACGACCGTTTCGATGGCGTCGAAGTTCAGGGTCCCGCGACCGACGTGGTCGAGCGCGCGGCCCGGCGTTGCGACCACGACGTCGACGCCGCGCTGCAACGCGCGTAACTGCTGCGAGATCGACTGCCCGCCATAAATCGGCAGGACGCGAATGCCGAGCGCGCGGCCGTAGGTATGCACGGCCTCTGCGACTTGCATCGCGAGTTCGCGCGTCGGCACGAGGATCAAACCGCGCAGCGGACGCGCACCATCGCCCTCCGTGCGACCGATGCGGTCGAGCAGCGGTAAGGCGAAGGCGGCCGTCTTCCCGGTGCCGGTGGCCGCTTGTCCGAGCACGTCGCGTCCCGCGAGGAGCGGCGGGATCGCTTCGCGCTGAATCGCCGTCGGCTCTTCGTAGCCGAGCGTCGCGAGCGCGCTCACGAGACCCGGGTCGAGGCCGAGCGTCGAAAATCCATCCGGTTGCTGCTGCTCGCGTTGCCGTTCGGGTGCTTCTGGTTCACCAATCATCGACGGTTGGGTTCTGCGCGCGGCAGACGGGTCACTCTTGCTCGATGCCGTAGATCGCTGCGCCGAGCAGGGCGGCGTTGATCGTGATGACGTGCACCGGAATTCCGCGCAACATGTTCGCAAATCGGCCTTTGTCGGCGAACGCTTTCATGAACGCGCCATCCTGCAATTGCGGAACGAGTCGCGGTGGCAGGCCGCCGGCGAGATAGACGCCACCGGTCGCCATGACCTTGAGCGTGAGGTTGCCGGCTTCGGCGCCCCAAACGTCGATGACGATGCGCAAGGTTTGCGCCGCGAGCGGATTGTTGTCGCCGTCGCCGAGTGCGGCGTCGACGATCAGCGGCGTCCGGTCGTGCGCCGCGTCCAGGGTCGCACGGAAGGCCGCGCTTTCCGAAGCGGGGTCCCGCGAGCGCACGAAGTCGTAGACGTTCGGTAAGCCCGAGCCCGCGCAGACGCGCTCGTAGGCGGCGTGCCGAAAACGCTGGGTCAGAAACGCCCACAGGTCGGCTTGAACGCTATTGGTCGGCGCGAAATCGACGTGCCCACCCTCGGAAGGACAGGCGACGTACGCACTGCCCGTCCAGATCAAGAACGACTCGCCGAGTCCCGTGCCGGGTGCGAGCACGGCGATCGGCGCGTGCTCGATCGCCTCGCCCGCATTGATGACCACCACCTCTTCGGGCAACAGATGCGGTACCGCGTGCGCGATCGCTTGAAGGTCGTTGAGCAGCGTGACGCGCTCGAGGTTGAGACTCTTGCAGAGCGCCGCTTCGTCCAAATCCCAAAGCAGATTGGTGAGATGCACGCGGCCGCCCACGACGGGACCCGCGACGTCGAAGGACGCGGAGGTCGCCGTTCCGCCGCAATTGGCGAGGAACGCCGCGACGATCGGCTGCAGGCTGTGATAGTCGGCGCTGCGGAATTCTTGCTCGGCGACGAACTTGCGCGGGCCGGCCTCCTTCGAAACGAGCGCGAGCCGCGTCGTGCTGCCGCCGATGTCGCCGACGATCAGCACTTAGCGGTCGACGGCCTCGAGTTCGGTTCCCTTCGTTTCCCGCACGAAACGCATGACGAAGACGAACGAAAGAACCGCGAAGGCGGTGTACACGCCGTACGCGATACCCAACCCCAGATGTTGCAACGTTGGGAACGTGACGGTGATCGCCCAATTCGCAACCCACTGCGCCGCGGCGGCCAGCGACAGTGCGGCGGCGCGAATGTGGTTCGAGAATACTTCGCCGAGCAACACCCACACGACCGGACCCCACGAAACCGCGAACGCGACGACGAAAAGATTCGCGGCCCAAAGCGCGATCAGACCGTTCGATTGACTGAGGAACGGCTGGCCCGCGGCGTTGAGCGGCGCGTTGCCGAAGATGAACGCGAGCACGCCGAGCGTCACGGACATGCCGGCGGATCCGAAGAGCAGCAACGCGCGGCGTCCGACCTTGTCGATGAGCGCGATCGCGACGAACGTCGAGACGATGTTTACGACGCTCGTGATCACGGTGATCAGCAGCGAATTCTTTTCGGAGAATCCGACCGCGTGCCAGAGGACCGTCGAGTAATAGAAGATCACGTTGATGCCGACGAACTGTTGGAATACCGAGAGCCCGATGCCGACCCAGACGATCGGCAGCAGGCCGAGGGCCGGCCCGCGCAGGTCGCGCAGCGTTGCGACTTTTTCGTTCTTGAGTGAGTCGGCGATCTCGGCGATCTTCTCGTGGAGTACCGAGCGCCCGAGTAACCGTTCGAGTACGGCGCTCGCTTCGGGCGTCCGTCCCTGTGCGACGAGAAATCGCGGCGATTCCGGAATCGCGAACGAGAGCAGGCCGTAGAGCGCGGCCGGAACGATCATGACGATGAACATCCAGCGCCATGCGTCGATCCCGAAAAGCCACGCCGCCGAGGAACTGCCGGCCGCGGATGCGACCGCGTAGTCGACGAGCAACGAGAAAAAGATGCCGAGCACGATCGCGAGTTGCTGGAGCGAGCCGAGCCGTCCGCGGATGCTCGCCGGCGCTACTTCCGCGATATACATCGGCGCGATGACCGACGCGACGCCGACGCCGATGCCGCCGACGATTCGGAACAGCGAGAGCGTGAGCAGCGAGTTCGCAAACCCGGCACCGAGCGCGCTGATGACGAACAAGAGCGCCGCGATGCGCATCGGCAGGAGCCGGCCGTAGCGGTCGGCGATGCGCCCGATCGAAAGGGCGCCGGCGGCGGCACCCACGAGCGCGGCCGAGACCGCGAGTCCGAGCGTCGTCGGATTCGGGCGAAACTGCTGGCCGATCGCGCCGATGGCGCCGTTGATGACGGCGCTATCGTATCCGAACAGCAGGCCGCCGAGCGCGGCGGCGGTTGCCGCGAACAAGACGAACCCGAGGGGCGCATCCGCACCGTGCGGGTGCGCGGGCGTCGCCGGCGGGACCGGGCGTGCGATCGTACTCATATCGTGCAAACTTTCATTAGAACGAGATATCCGTCGCGAGGCCGAAAACCAGCGCGCTCTTGGGGACGATGAGGCCGGGTGGGAGATTCGTGAGCTCGCCTTTCGGATTGAGGACGTATTGCAGCCCGGGGCGGACGATGACCCATTTCGCCGCCTGCCAGCCATAGTTCAGTTCGAACACCGACTCCGACCCGTTATAGGGCACGGCGTAGCCGTCCGCTTGCAGATCGAGCTCCAGTTGCTGCAAGCGCGGATTATAGTTGGCCTTGGCGAAGCCGACGGCGATCGTGTCGTTCGGGCGGGTTTCGAACGTACCGTGGCGGACGATGCCGGCGTCGACGTACGTGCTCAGAAGCGCGGTATTCGGATCGCTGTACTCGGCAGCGATGAAGGCGGCCGTTCCGCGCATGCCCTTGCCGGAGTCGCCCTCGATCAGATGGTCGAATTGAACGTCGGCGCCGTTACGGCCCCGAACGTACGGCGACGATAACGGCGCGGCCGGTCCCGTCCCAACGATGGCCGGTACTGCGACGATCCCTTGGTTACGGATATTGAGAACGTTCGACGTGTCGTAATACGCGCCGAGGCGCAGGTCGCCGACCATCCGGCCCGCCTGGTCGCGCAACGTCAGCCCAACCTCGACGGGAAGCTCGGCTCCCGTGGAACCATAGAAGCCGAAATACGTTCCCCCGTGGCTCGTGTTCACGATCGGATCGACTTGCAGCGCGGCCGCTTCGACGTAGAAGTTCTTGTTCGGCGAAGCTTTGAGCCGGACGCCCCACATCGACGAGGGATAGTAGTTGTATCCGGCGCTGCCGGCCGGGGTCACGCCGTTGTTGTTGGGTATTCCCCCGGGCGTGCCGCAGATGTTGTTGTTTTGATAGAAGCAATAGAGGTTACCGCCCCAGTACGTGGAGCCCGCGATGAAGTCGTTCTGCTGATTGATCTTCCCGGCCTCAACGCTTAACTTCTTGTCGAAGAGGAGTTGCTCGTAGTCGAGGAAGGTGATGCGCGTGGTTTGTCCGTCCCCATAAATTTCTTCCACAGAAATCAAGTTGCCGATCGCCTGGCTAGATAGGTTCGAACCGAAGCGCGTGGTGACGAGTGCGTGCACGATCCCGGCGCCGCTGTTCGTCAATCTACCCAGATCTGCGTCGAAGCCGAAACCGACCTCGGTCGAGAGCGCGGTGCCGCGATCGACCGCGGTGCCGCCGAGCGGGATACCGCCCGATGCGTTGCCGGCGAATTCGCTCGTGATGTGGCCGTTGAGCGCGAACGCGGGCTTGGCGGGCGGTGCGGGGGGCGCGCCGACGGGGAGCGCGCTCACGCTCGCGCTCGGTAATGGAGCGGGCATCGCGGATGCCGCCGCGCTTGGAGCCGCGATCGGCGTCGGCATTGGGGCCGGACTCGGGGCCGGGGTATCGGCGTCGGCGCTTGCGGTAAGGGCGCCGACGAGCACACCGCTCGCCAAGATTACCTCGAGCGCGAGAAAGAAGCCCGGCGCGTTCGCAGGGATGCGATGGTGGTTCAGACGCTTCTCCAATCGCCGCGCCGCGGGGCAATCGATCCGACGTAGGTCGACAAAGGATTTCCCGGTAGCTCAAATGCTAAACACTATTATTCCGTTCGTGACCGCTTGCTCTCCGAGCATTCCGGCACGCAACCTTCCATTGTCACCCTGAGCCCGTCGAAGGGTCGCACGGCACCGATACACGACTCGTCGCGCGCCCTTCGACAAGCTCAGGGTGACGGAGCGGAACGCGAGAGGCTCGAGGTGTCGTTACTCTTACAAGTACGTTTTCCAAAAGAAATACGCCGTCATGCTGAGGCCGACGACGATCACGAAGGCGCGGACGACTGAGGACGGTAAGCGTTTCACCACTCCCGCGCCGAGGAATCCGCCGGCGATCGCGCCGGCGCTCATCACGGCCGCCGCTTCCCATGCGACGACTCGCGCGATCACGAACGGGATGACCGCGACGCCGTTGATGACGGTCGCGAGCAAGACCTTGAATGCGTTGGCCTTGCGCAAATCGCTCATCCCGAGCACGGCGAGCAGCGCCAGCATCAGGATGCCGATCGCCGCGCCGAAGAACCCGCCGTAGACGGCGATGAAGAATTGCAGCACGAGGCCGAGCGGCGAAGCGATGCTCGGCTCTCCTTCGGGCCGGCGCAGACGTTTCGTCAGCCAGGGCCCGCAAATGAAGAGCGCCGTCGAAGCGAGCAGCAGGAACGGTATCAGACGGCTGAACTGCTCGTTCGAGGTGTGCAACAGGATGACGGCGCCGGCGATGCTTCCGACGGCGCTGGTCGCGAGGATCCGTACGAGTGCCGGTCGCGCAACGTCGATCTCCGAACGAAACGACCCGGCCGATGCGAACGAGCCGAGCCACATCGCGACGTTGTTGGTCGCGTTGGCCGAGACGGACGGCAGCCCCGTCGAAAGCAAGACGGGGAACGAGATGAAACTGCCGCCGCCGGCACCCGCGTTGATCGCGCTTGCAACGAACGACGCGACCGCGATCAGCAGAAGATGTTCGGGCGTCAGTTTTCGGTGTCACCCTGCGCGAACACGCGGCTCTGCCGGATATCCGACTCGTCGATCGTGAGGAGATCGGTCGCGGTAACGGTCCCGCCCCGTTCGAAAAGGCGGGTCGCCTGCCGCAGCCGCGCGCGGTCGATCGCGTTGCGGATGCTGCGCGCGTTGGAAAACTGCGGTTGCTTCATGCGCAGATCGAGGTATTCGAGGAACGCTCCCTCGGCGGCGGGCGTGAACGCATAATTCAATTTCTCGAGCATCATATCGCCGATCGCAACCAGTTCGTCGAGCGCGTAATCCGGAAAGTCGATATGGTTCGCGACGCGGGAACTCAGGCCCGGGTTGCTCGAGAAGAACGTATCCATGCGATCCTTGTAACCTGCGAAGATCACGACGA
>Ga0116227_10007288_pt1 | contig 21729 bp, 18 predicted proteins | sample S1TSphgellanicum_FD_89693 | JGI IMG/M metagenome (GOLD analysis project Ga0116227, IMG submission 89693) | Host-associated microbial communities from peat moss isolated from Minnesota, USA - S1T2_Fb - Sphagnum magellanicum MG | ecosystem: Host-associated > Plants > Peat moss > Unclassified...
CACCCGCCATAAGATCACCACCTTGTCAGAGCCGACATGCTCCAAGGACAGCAGAAGACGACCCCGCCCCACCAAAATGCGAGGTTGCTTCTAATAACCATAGTAATTATCTGGTCATAAGACTAAATCAGGGTCTCCGGGTCGAAATTTAATATTTGCGGGGTGAAATATGACCACTAGATGGTCCCACTCAAGAATGTGAAGGTTCCAGTGTAGGTGCTGGTTTACCCTGGCCTTCATTGAACACTATCCTGACTTATAACATTATCAATGTGCATTATTAATATAAATATTTTGAGAGTTTCTCTAGTTCATTATTACAAAATGTGAGTGTAGTCCATTAGTCCCTGTTCACTAGACTAGTGAATTTATTATTATTTTTTAATCTTTGTCTACTAAAATTAATGAATTCACTCAAAAATCTAATGAAATCACTTGATATATAAAGACACATTTTATTATTATCTCCAAGAGACCTTGCCTTACACCCACGTAAAACCAAACATTCATTCACACAACCATGCATTACAAATTATTGATATATGTTATTAGTAAACGTCCAATAATCTCCACAATTTAAGAGTTGGTTCCTAGGGCCAGCACCAAGCTCAAGTATGTAGGTTCAATCATCTAAGCCTAAATCAATTATATGTTCCCAGAATGTTGATAATAATAATATTATTACTGGGAAACTAATTACTCCATTCATTCATTCTGAACAAGATTTAGAACCATGGAATTTGTTTGAAGGGTCCTTTGCTTTGAAAGACATGATGCATAAATGCAAAAAGGACCTTTTTATTGTAACACACATAGGAGATCATCAATTTTTGAATGTTACAAGCTGCAATATATGACCCTTTCGATATTTGATCTTTATGTGGCAATAAATTTACTTTGTGGATTGGGAGATTCACCTTCTTCTAGGTGACTCCATTCAACTCATAATTTGCCTTGTATAGTTTTTATGAGATTCAAGTTCAAAATATTCATACATTTTAGCATATGTTCTTCTGATTGATTAATTTACATATTGGTGCATTCACGTTGCATTTTGATACATGTTATGTGACTTTTACATTTTGAATTTGACATTTTAATACTTTTAGTTTTCATAATTGCCATTTTTGAAATCTTCAGTCAATAATGTTGATTCTTTCTGGATAATTTTAATTTTAGTTTCGTACGACTTTGGTTTACAGCCTTCTGTCTGGTTCCATGTTTGCAATATAGAGGATTGTTGTTTGCAGTCATATGTTGCAATCCTTAAAGCATCTCCACCTGTGCTCAGTATGTGACTCCAGACAGTAAAATTTATTGTGAAGAAGTCAAAATGTGCTGGTTTAGTTCAGGAAATTGGATGGTGTCAACAACCTGGTATACCAAATCAGCCACCAGTGGCTGCCACATTCCAGTGCATAACCTTCATCAAGCAAGCCGGCCACATTGAACCAGCACCCACCAGCGCACCATGAAAGATGGATGGTAAGTGGTCAGGAAACAGTTTTCTGTTGGGTTTCAGTTCCATAACTAGCCATGGTGGTCCATTTCTTGTGAACTTCATGGCACACTAGTGTAGCCTGTGCCATTGTGAACTGGGCACCAAACTAATTTTTCCTTTCAAAACCATTTTTTGTAATGCAATTGAATTTCCAATGACAAAAAACTACTAAACATTCAATATTTCCTGCATGCACCCTAGCTCTAAAAAATTTCAAATCACCTTCATTAAATCCTATTCACTGAAGACTTTCCAATAATACCAAGAATGCACCCAAATTTCCCTATATTTTTAGTTTAGATTCAAATGATTCAGTCAAAAAATTGTTCAATATTCAATAACTTCTCCACTGTAGGTTGGAACATTTATGAAACCAACTCTGTGCACTTCAACCCTACTCATTGAAGGCTTTCCAACAATTCCAAGAGCGTGGCAAGAGGCACTGTGGTTTGAGGGATCTCAATGTGACAAACAAAACTAAACAAAACAAACAACTTTCCTTCATAGATAGATTTCTTATTTTAACTATTGCTGGTTTGAACTTGCAAGAAGGGGCAGAGCCACTTCCGTGATACCTGAATCTATTCATCCATTGCTTCACATGATTCCTCTGAGTTCCTGGAGCATCCCTTGTATGCACAGGTGCATAATAATCTTCATGCTTCTGCCAGATAATGGGTGCATCATGATGCATCTAGAAATCTTCCCCTCCACAGACATTCAAATCTCACATGATGTTACTTCACTAGGTTTGGCCCAGGATACTGCTGAGGTTATCAATGTTATTCAGTTTGCAGGCCCACTGTTCAGGGACGGTAGTTTGATGCACTAGATTTCAGTTATACAGTTTACTAGCCATGACAAGTTACAACCAGGCTCAAAGCACAGTTTAACAGATGACAATGATGTCAGATTCTTTTAAGAATACATCTTAAGTACCTGAGATGGTGCAAAACTTGAGAAGGTTTACCTTCTGATGAACTCAATCACAAAATAGCCACAATGTTATATTTGCAGTACGGAATCCACATCGCCTGCATAAGTATAATGGGCACAATGGTGACAACAGCCAAAGCATAATTCAAAGTCACGTGGTGCTAGTTTTCAGCATTCAGAGAACTGATGTTGCCCTCTTGGACTCAAACAAACATACTCTCCTACAGTTGACAATTATCAGCCCCCCCAAGAATAAACAACAGTTGCAAATCTTGCAGCACTCCTGCAAATGCAGCTCTGCTCCACCATTACTGTGAAGAGGTCCCACAAATATAACAATAGACTACTTGTCCAACTTTAACTAACAAGGCCTTAAAGAGGGCCTCCAATAGGAAGGGTGCAACCCCAACTTTCCATGCAGTGCGCCAGCCAATTATCACAGCCAGCCGCATGCCACCAACTGCAAGAACTGTAAGACTGGCAGCACTTAGCCAAAATAGCCCCATGATGTCTTTCCCACTGGCATGACCAGCCAACCAAGCAGCCAGCAAAAAGCCCCACAAATAACCTGAGGATTTCTCTGTCAACAGTATGTGGTGGCCACTGCTGCCCCCAGCAAAAATAGGCAAGCCGCAGGCGCCACCCAGAAGGTAGAGTAGCACAGCACCCATCCCCAGGTGTGAACCAAGGACAACTGATAGGGCCAGGACCGCAAGTGACTGAAGAGTGATGGGAACTGGATTACCAGGCCTGTATATGCACACCTGGGCTGCAACTGCTAATGCTATGGCACCGAGAACACAGCGCAAGACCATGGCCTTCCAATACAAAGCTTCTTTGGCACCCTGCTTTATGGATGACTTCATTGATGGGACCATGCTTGTATTGTGCACCAACAGACCTCCGATGTATGTTGCCAGTACAGATTGTGCATCAGATTCAATGACATGATCATGGGAAAGCACAACAAAATCAGCATACTTCCCTGGAGATAAAGATCCGACATAAGTATCCATGAAACTTGCATAAGCAGCTCCCACAGTATACCTGCAAGAATCATCTCTATGTCTTAGAAGTAATAAATCATTTAAGGAAGAAGACTTTGCAAGTTCATGGAAATCCCAGAGGGTTTAGAAGAGCAAACTTGCAACACAATGTAAGAAGCAAAAATAATATGGCCAAAAAAGCATTAAGTATAGGGCAAATGTGCAGATGAAACATGATCAATCACACCAATCTGCAGGAGTATGGCTCTGAAATGTGTGTGCCCTGCATTTCTGGTTCTCATCTCGAAGAGGTTGAGAAGTGGGAGAGGCAATATGATATTTTGCTTTCTTTTCATGTTGTGGTTTCTTCAATATTCACACCAAATCTGCAAGATAATGGCCATAAAACATATGTACTCTACATTTCTGGTTCTCCTCTGCAAGCTTGAGAATTTGGAGAGGAGATATGGCATCTTGATAGCTTTCTTTTCAAGTTGCAGTTTCTTAAATATTTCTTCGTCCACAGACATATGCAACTGACCTTACAGATCTGCAAGCAACTCAGGTGAGCCTAGCAAGTGCTTCTCTGGTAAAGCCATATGACTTGGTTGATGGCACAGGAGTCAAGGAGAGATTTCCTTGCTGTTCTGCAATGTGATATGTCCTCACACATGCACGGCCACAACTTCAGCATGAACAAATAAAACATAAGCCCAACTTGCAATTCACAATAATACTCAACTCACCCTGTCAAAGCAGCTTCACTTGAGATAATTTCAAATGGAATCCACGGTGACTGCCAGCCATTGGGGGTCCTTCTTGTTGCTGCTTGGATGCCTCTTAAGGGATCAAGTGGGGACACCTACGCCAGAAATATATATAATATGCCCCATCAAGCATAAGTCTATCAGTCTCATTATCTTTTCTTAACTCAGAAGGGTTCCAATTCCAGACAATCCTCACAAAGTTGCAAAGAGAGACTGCTATGGTAGAGACCATGAGGAAGGTGGACACTTGATAATGGCTTTCTAAGGAGCATTGAGTTTGTCTTCTAATATTGTCAAACAGAATTGCCCCAGAGTAGCCAGTGGGTGCCACCATGCATAATCTTCACCAAACATGATAAGTTTCATGACAATGGCTGTTTGCAGGATTATGAGGCAAATGTCAAGTTGAACTCACTGGCCAATCTGAACCCAGTGCAAGTTGTGTGCCATTTCCTAGAAGTGAATTGAAAAGGTAAGAACTCTGTAATGCTCGCTCCTCTCCTAGCTTCCTTGAAGCATACTCCGCATCATCCAGGAGGTGATATGGCTGCCACCAACATAGAGAACATGAAACCAAGTTAATTACTATGCAAAGCTAATCATAGCAGCGAATGTCCTTTTGTACTATGTAACCCTTTTTGCTGAATGTACCTGGTCAAAGCTTCAATATATTGCAGCTATGAAAGGTGTAGACATAAGACCTGCATATGTTAGCACTTACTTGCACAGAAGCAATGACACTACTTGCTCCAAAATGTCTAGGTGCCCCACCTGAAAGATGCTGGGCATGTTCAATCTGTCTCCACCAACCAGCCCAGAGAGACTAGTTACCCCCATTGCAATTTATCAGAAAATGCAACTTCTATGTTGACAGTGAATAATAGAATCAAATGCAGACAGTGGACTTTTCAGGTCAACATAGTGCCAAAGATGTGCACCATTCCGATCAGTGGTGTGAATGTCTGCTGAGACAAGAATTGACCAAACTGTCTGCAAAGGACAGGTACTGACACCTCATAACATCCTGCTCAAACAATAGAGGAGTCCCATTCAGATGTCTTGCAGAGTTGCAATTACTCTGAAACGTCGATCTCGGTGCCCATTCTTAGATTTAACAGTGTCAAACATCGCTAAAACTTGATCATTTGCTGCATCTCCAATGGCATGAACTGCAACCTACAAAACCAAGAGACCACACCACACAGGACATTTGCCAACATCTTGCATGTGGAGACAGGATGATGTGGCAAGAGAGATTCACTTTGTAACTAAACAACCATGATCCAGCCTCATACACAATCAATTTGTTGTACAGGCAGCTCCTACCTGAAGTCCAGCATTGTCTGCTTCTAAGACAGCTTCAAGAAGCCAGTCAGGATCTGAGACATGAAGCCCATAATTGGTATTATCATCTGCATACGCCTGCCAGAAATGGCACACATATTAGGAATGCATTATTTGATGTTGAAAAGGAAGTAGTCTGTATATGTTGTTCTACCAACACAGGAACCCTCCAAGAAATCTGTCAGCCAAACACTTTCTACAATCCCATACCTTTCCTATGTTCATTCTCATTAGGCCTATAACCTCCTCAGAGTTTTGCTGAAAGTAGCAGTACGTACCTCATGAAACAGAGCAGATCCAGATCCCAGACTCCCATCAGCAAAAGCCTTGACACCGCCAACATGCAACCAGTGGCTCACAGGGGATCTCCTCTGCTCGACCAATGCCTGCAGGCATAACCAGATGTACTGTATGCCTTGTCCCTTGACAGAAACTTGGTTCACTATGTACAGTAGATTATGACTCCAGGACATGTAACTGGACAAAAATAGAATTTCCTGATCAGTGAGACAGCATTCTCCTCATGCAGTAGATCCCGGACTAGTCTGATTTTACAGTTTGAAAACTTCTCTTTAGGTACAGCTTTGGAGACTCACTGCAACAGCAGGCCAGGTCTCCAGTGGTAGAAATGCAGACACCCTCACACACATGGTCCCAGTTGCCTCTGCCCACATGTAGACATCTGACAAAAAGAAAATGCACAAAGAAGATAGGGGTTTAGTCTTTGCCCAGACCTGTAGGTTCTTGATAAACCCCGAAGAAGTGTCCTTCAGAGCAATATAATTCTGACTTGTCCTGTTTTCTTAGTTGATTCTGTGCTCTTCAACATGAATATGAGGACATACAAGGATATCATAACATAACAAAAAGAGTTGGACACTTGATACCATTAAAATCATCCCAAGCTTGCTGTGCAGTCTCCCCTGGGCTAAATCGCCCAAAATCTACCACAGAGGTCACACCTCTGGCCAAGGCGAGTTTGCCTGCTGCAATCAGTGCTGCCCTCCGCTCTTCAAGTGATGGTTTAGGAACAAAACGAGTTACAAGGCTCATTGCTGTCTCCACAAACACCCCTGTTGGAACTGCAGAGAATACAAGTTGACCATCATCCAAGAGCAAGGGCAGCTGAAAGCCGATATGGCCTTGCTAAGCACATTACAATGTCTATGTGAACAAATATATATGTCCTTCCCAGCAGAAAAAGAAGATAATATGATGACAAAGATGCACCTTGCTTGTCTGATCACTATGTTTAGTCTCACACTTGCAGTAGGATAGTGTACACAGAAAATGTGCACTCTCTTGCTGCTTAAGATGCCAATGTGCAACCAAAAGTCAGTTTCAAGAAATGTACCCCCATGGATATCCTTCTGGATGGTGCCCCCTTGTGGCTCAGGTGTATCTTGGGTTATGTTAGCCAATTCCATTGCCACAGAGTTTGCCAAACACATGTGCCAATCTTGTCGACATACCCACACCTGCAATGGTCAATGCATTCACCAGTTGGCAGTCACGAGTGACAATCTAGCAAATTCCAAGCCTAGACTCTGCTGCTTGCCTAACAAAGACCATTAGGAAAAATGATAAGTCTAGCAGTGTGTGAGCAATCAGCAAATCGTAGTTCAAATGTGTTGCCAATAATCTGTTGCAACAGTTCTTCAATGTCTACTTCTCACACTAACTGTTGAATCTATTTTTCCTGAAGGACCATAATCTTTTCTCATGGAAACACCTATAGGCTGCTGTAGTGTAGCTAAAGAGATCATCAGTAATGATCTGATTGCAACATGCAACTTGTTATAACTTACAGGATGGCTCACTGTCGCACTATCAATCCATGAATCTTTTGGGAGTTCTCCACCCCAATTCTCATTGTTCCAGTTTGATCCAAGGATCCAGTGTCCGTTCTTGGTGCCTGCAACATCACATTAAAACTCTTTTAAGTTGTCAACACGTCACAGGCAAATCTTTCTAAAAGGAACTTGATTGTGACCATGGCATCATGACTGGTGTCTACATTTTATGGACAAATCTTCCAAAGATTCTCATAATCATACATCTCTAAACTTCAGATGCTATTCCATGACCGATAGATCTACAATGAAGCCAACATAAGTTTGAGACCTTGTGCAGCCAGCCTGAGCTTGGCTGTAAATTGAGCACAACTGTGTACACCTCCAAGATCAACATGTCTCATCTGTCATGGCAATCCCACCAAGAAACCAATATCAAAGGGATATGCAGTTCTCAAGCTCCATACCAGCTCTGACAGACCAGCAACTTTAATTAAGACTAGAAATTACAGATGCAACACAATTCAGTCTCTCACAAGATGTGTTGTCTCTCCTTACAAGAATATATTGAAGCTACTGTTTTATGACTTCACCTTTCAATGCTAAGTATGAACAGCTGTGCAGTCAGATGACCTTCTGGGCACAGAAGTATGATCACTCACGGGTTATGTCTTCTCACATACCATCAGCCCACCAGAAATGAAATGGACATGTGAGTCGATAAATCCTGGTACCACAAATCTGCCACCCAAATCCACAACCTTTGTTTTTGTGCCGATGACTGCAAACTGTTTCAAAAGAACAAGTCATGGATAAGAGAAACCATGTCTAATGAGAAGTCAATCATTTTTCAAGGGGCTGTATAACAGCAGTGGTCCCTTGTCTACCTGAGACCATTCGTGGTGATGAACCAGCCATGAGGTTGGTAAATCAGAAACAATGTCAAGCCTTCAAATTGCAGGTTACTGACCTGAATTTGACTGGAGTTGCCAATCTTGGAAACTCGGCCATGAACAACTGCCATGAATTCTGCCCAGGGCTGCCTAGGGTTTCCTGTCCAAATTGTAGCATTGACATACACAATATCTGCAGTCTCGTCTTCCTCCCATCGCAAGGCCTTCTTCAGATCTTCCTTCAGGCCCAGATAAGTATCTGGGTTCAACAACCCTGCACATACAATTTCTAGAAGAATGAATTTGACAACTTTGTTGATTACATCTTCGACATGTAACCTGTACAAGGAGGTGAAGTGGCGATGTTTTGCAGAGGGCTGTATATCTCTGGCAAATGTTGAGTGAAATTCATAGCTACTGAGGTAGCCCACAGCCATAGCAATATGCTTAGGGTTTGGAGCTGGCCATCTTCTGCTAGAGAAGCTGTCTAGAATTGAGGATTATGTTTGAAGGGGGGTCATACGTCCCTCATTTTTGGGTGATGACAGAGCCTGCAACATTCGAGCTGTGCATGATCGAAGACTGCCACGAATTCAGCGAGACATGAGAAGGACCTGCATCGCTTCTCAGTAACAAGCTCATGACCCATGAGCACATGGTGATATCTATTTTTCTTGAATCGAACGGAGGCCATTTTGCTTCCGACACGCTAAACAAATCCCCTAATCTGATATTAAAATTCTTTTCCTTTAATGTGGGCTCCTTGCTATATAATTCAGCTCCTTGTGAATAATGTCTCTAAACAATCAGTTCACCAAATGAATTTTGCTTTTATCCCCTGCTCTTATCTTCTTCAACCAAATCGGACTTTTTGTCCTTGAAGCCCGAAATCACAAGCTTCCGTATGTGAAGAAAGCAGGAAGAGGCATTCACCTACGAAAACAGACAAAACGACAATCAACACTGGCAGCAGCAGCCCCTGGAGCATGAGCAGGCCGCAGCGACCCATGGTGAGAAGCCCCACGAAAGATTTGTTAAAGACTGACGGCAGAGTGCATTCCAATCACTCCTGCAATCGAACTTCAGATTGCAACTCAGTGGACTTGTTCAAGGAGAAGACAATCTCAATCACAGGCAGAAAAAAGACCGAAGAATTCTTTGCGCGCCAGCGCACTAAGACGTCGTCAGCCTAACCACGGAAAGGTTGCCTAGAGGCTAGCAACACACTGCATACAAACAGTGTGTCAGCTCCTCTCAGCGGCCCCTTCTATGGACTAGGTAACTGGCGAGAGTGAGCAGGTTAGAGTACAGTTATGAGGTTCAGCCAACTAACGACCAAGAACTTGCAAAGAGATCTTTTTTAGCTTTAAAAATGTCAGAAGGTAGCAAAATATGTAATATGACCAGGGACCTCTCGCCCAATAGCGAGCTCTCAGGTTCTCAAGATGCTCCTTCAAACAATCAGTGCAAGACTGCCATCTCCATTTGGCCAAACAACTCCGGTCATCTCCCTCACTAATTTCCCTCTCCAACTCAAAGAAGAAGCTCATGTGAATCGAATTAAATTGAAAATAGCTGACCTAATTTTTTTCTTTTGTATTTGCAAGTACCTTAACTTACACAAAGCATAATCTTCTTGTTGTTAACATAAAAGGTACTAGTGTGAACACTGTGCATAATGCATAGGTGTGTTATTTCAACAATGTTTGGTTGATGTTTTTGGTTTTTTTAAAAAACTTTTCTTTTCAAACAACTGTCCGTGGCCACTGTCCGTCTGGAGTCACTGTCACAGACAGACCAAGTGAATTAATATATATGATACTATTCTACACTAATTAAACTATTTTGTTAAAAATGTTGAAATTTTCATAAAATTATTTTTTTTGAAGAGAAATTTTTTTGCGAAGGAAAATAGAGAATCTATGGAAATATTTAATTTTTCGACTATGGAATGTTCAAATTTAATCAATTATTTGACAGACATGTGTTGAAGCTGCCCTTTGTGCTACGCTCAGAGATTCCCTTGTCTGAGGGCATTAGCCCCACCGTAAGATGCTGCCAAAAGCATATTTTTCTTCCTATGGCCAAGATCTGCTCTACGAAATGGCGAAAATATGGCTAAAACCAGAGGATGCGAAGATAGCGCGGCGAAACCACTGCAATCCGCGCTGCTTCCATCTAACGGCTCTCGTCCCAGAAGTTTCCGACATCGACGGCTGCTGTCGGCCCTTGAGATTGTGGCTCAGCATCTGGATAAGGTCCCTATCCTAGTGGCCGGCCTCTCGAAAAAGAGGCTCCACATCCCGTTTAGATGGCCTCCAAATATCCGATGTGTCGTTTTCTGCTTGGTCTGAAAGTTTAGCCTCTGGAATTTGGCCTTCACTTTGGCCTTTGTTTTTGGCATTCAGGAGGAGTTATGGCTATGGTGGTCAATGCTGCATCTGTGTGAGAAGAGAAGCTCCCTTTCACAGTCTGTTTGACAACTCCGAGCTTCGCAAGCTTGTAGTTCGCGTGTTGCGTTTCTTCGAGAGGGGTGGTGTGGTCGTTACGAGCTTCATTTTGCAGCTGGAGGATTGATTAGAGATGGCGGCCGTTGCTGCGACGGTGCAAGTGCAGTCCCTTGGCACAGTCTGTGTGCGGGGCTCGTCATCTAGACTGCTGGGAGGCAAGCCTTTGTGCCTTGCTCCACTCCCCTCTAACTCAACCCGAGGTGTTTCTCTGGTCGTGCGCGCCGGCTCTGGCTTGCCTTCTCCCACTAAGGTAAACTCCTTTTGCCCCCCGCCCCTGGAACCCGCCCTTCGCTTCTTTTTCGTTTCTGTTTGGCAGTCTGAATCCAGATGGAATTCTTGAGAGAGTGCCAATCTGCGCGATTTCCATATTTTCAGATTTTTTTCTCGTAGTTTTAGCTCAAGATTATTGAACTTTGAACCCGAGCATGACGTCAGTTTAGAACTAGATAGAAGTCCCCTGATTTTGGGTCGGGTTTTCAGTTCTTTTTGCTTGTCTTTCTTCAATTTCTCTTCTCAAGTTTGTAGCTACTAAATCTGCTAATTGATAGCGAAGTGAACTTTAGATTAGACCATTGGTGAGCGGTACTAATGGACTTGCCTATTTCTCATTTTGGAGATTTGGTATGCTCGTTTGCCTTTGGCGGTACGCTGTTTCGAGGAACATTATTCCCGGTTCTCTCGCTTTGGGTTTTCTTGGTAAACTGTTGTTCCATGTTCAGTTCAAGGGGGCTGCATTCTTGGTATGGCGGATATTGCAGTTTCCACCGCTCATGACTTGGAGAATTTGTTGTATTTGTTTTTCACACGAAGTTGGAGATTGTTGGCTTGAAGTTGTCTCTCTGAGTCTACACAGTACAGTAGAGGTGTCTAGTTCTCTGGTTGTGGCGTTCTCTGATTCGCAATTTTGAAAGAATTTCTCATTTGTTTGTGTCAGTTGTGAAGCCAGGGAATGTTCGCTTCACTGTTGGCTCAGTGTGGTTTCTGGGTGTCTAGTAGCAGATGTGTCCAATTCAGGGTCTAGCAATATATGTTCATTGCAACACTGAAGAATCAACATTCCAGATAGCCTGGCAAAGGCTTGCTGTGTTTTCAGGTGTTGGGTATGTCTGTAGGTGGAATGAGTTATGGGGGTGAAATTGTCTTGTTACAGGATTCAAACAGGGCATTGATCTTCGCTTCCAAACAGAGTCTCTCTTATCTTGATGGCAGGTACAGATTACCACTTCCTCTTAAGGACCTTTTATGTGACACTTCCAAAGATTCCAAAGATATGTATATCCTTGTTCCAATTAGGTGGCAGAATCCTCAGATTTGTCTTCTTGGCTAGATTTCCTGACACATAACTTCTTCCTCATGTTAGTCAGTCTTTAAGTAGTTAATGGGTACCCCAGTGTAGCCATTTTTGCCAACTTCCACCTCTTCACCATGTGTAAGTCAGATTTTTTTTCATTGTCTTGTCCAGTCTCTTGTGTGTGCCTTTTTCATTCTAAGTTATCCTTAGCAAGAAGGTTTCTAGATAATTTTCTATTTTCAAACATGCCTGTTATCTCTGACTTCATGTATCAAGACCAAGACTCAATTATGAGCTGAATTGTTGTGTTCAAAGCTAGAATATCCAGGAGAACAAAAAGGAAAAAAACAATAAGAACCAAGCAAAAAAAAGCAGGAGAGAGGATAATCTTTAACAGGATATGTTTAAGAGAATGATCTTTTCAGGAAAAATTGGCCATTCAGGATCAAGAAGCCCTTGAAATAAACAATTTGAAGAATCCAAAAGCAGAAATCTCCTATTTTCCCTCTTTGCTGATGTGTTGTCAGATCTGAAATCTCTTTGACCTTATGAGTAGGTCATCTCTCAGTTATATTGTTGCTGACTTCAATCATAATTGAGAAGTTCTCAATACTCATGAAGATATGTTCTTGTTCCAATTGAAGTGAGACAATGACTATCTTGACATTCTTTAATCTAACAAGCTGTTTTTGCATTTTCAGTTTGCCAGGAGACTATGGTTTTGATCCACTGGGTTTGTCCGACCCAGATGGTGCTGGAGGTTTCATTGAACCCAGCTGGCTGTCATATGCGGAAATCATCAATGGCCGGTATGCCATGCTTGGAGCTGCTGGTGCAATTGCCCCAGAGATCCTGGGGAAGTTAGGATTGATTCCACAAGAGACTGCACTGCCATGGTTCAAGACAGGAGTGATACCACCAGCGGGGACTTATGACTACTGGGCAGATCCTTTCACATTATTTGTGTTTGAGATTGCCCTCATGGGATTTGCAGAGCACCGCAGAGCTCAGGATTACTACAAGCCTGGATCCATGGGCAAACAGTACTTCTTGGGTTTTGAGAAATTCTTGGGAGGCTCTGGAAACCCTGCCTATCCTGGTGGCCCTATCTTCAATCCTTTGGGCTTTGGCAAGAATGAGAGTGAGCTTAAGGACTTGAAAATCAAAGAGGTGAAGAATGGGCGGCTGGCCATGCTTGCAATTCTGGGCTATTTCGTTCAGGCCATATTCACTGGTGTTGGGCCTTTCCAGAATCTGTTGGATCACCTGGCTGACCCTGTGCACAACAACGTCCTTACCAACTTTAAATTCCCATACTTATACTAGTTTTGTGTAATTTGCTGGAATTTGACGAAATATCTCATGAATGAAGACTGCATGTTCTGACTGTAATGTGTACTGCACACACCCAAATGTAAATTTCTTCCTATGTCAACACCCATAATGAATGTGTTATGCCATTTGTATTAATATTTCTTATTTGCTGGACATTGAGTTGCTGTGTGTTGATCGGCAATGTAAAGGCTGCTTACAAGTCACAGTGTGACAGAATTAGGTGGTCTTCAACCTAGCACAAACTAGTGGAAATTATTACTGAAGACTTATGTTACAGCTATTGTCGACCCAGGATTAGGATTAATACCTACATCAAATGTGTTGGGTAGGGTTGATCACCGTAGGTGTGTAGCAGGGATCTTGGTTCTCATGCAACAGGCAGCAGGCAGGAGTACTTGACTGCTGTTTAGTTGCATCGGGATTAGTCACTTGTCTCCACAAGACATCTGGAAATGTGTCAAGAGGCAGGCATTTTGGAAATCTGTTACTGGAAATGTGTCAAAGAGAGACCTGTGCATTTTGTGAAAAATGTGGAGAGTCAGACAGGCTGAAAATGTGTGAAGAGAGCTCTGCTCAGCCAGGAAGTCATCAAGAGAATTATCATCTGAGGCCTGCACAACCTGCAATCAAAATTGAAAGACAAACAATCTGAAAATGTGTCAAGAGAGCTTTGCACAGTGAGGAAGTCGTCAAGAAAATTATCGTTTGAGGCTTGCACAGCCTGCAATCAAACTTGAAAGGCAAACTCTCCTCTGTGTTATTCCTTGAATGGCTAGGGTATTTCTAAAAGACGAATGCATTTGTGTATTTTTGATGTCTGCTTAATCTCCAATCTCTTAGATAGACATGGAACTCCAGATTCTGTGAATGTGCAAAAACCGACTTCTGGAGAATAAAATATAACCTCTTATTGACCAAAAACTGTGTCAAAACCAGTGTTTTGCACGTACCTGGATCCAAGTATAAGAATTGACGGTTCCGGATCTGGGTATCAAGAACCTGACCCAACTGAATCCAAAAATAAAGAAGTCTATGTAAACCTCTACCCATTGAATGGTCAATCATGGTAGAACTATGGTGGAACTGGAAACCTTCTACCTGCCCATTTTTGGTGGATGAAACTCCCAAGGACTTCCTCAGGTTTGGGTGTCCTAAATAGGTCTGGGTATTAGGTTTTAGAGTTCCTTGTCTGTGTTAATTCATGCTTGATATTTAGGGTATCTATGCTACTTTCAACTAAGGTGTAGGACCTATTTTCACTTGTTTTATCAATTAATTTATGGGGCACATCGTTGTTGGTAGCTATATTAACTTACAAGCTAAGTTTGAATGTACGAAACACAAGTAAGAGAACATGTTTTCTAATAGTTGTGCAGATGAAGTGATTCGCAGCTTGTTCAATGAAAAGAACATTGATTCCTTGATCATTGTATTAGTATAGGCTTCTAACAATTTTTGTGCCTTGAAATGTAGAATCGCTTGTATTGAATATGTTACACAACCCTAAATTCAATGGAATCACATCCTCTTTAGAAAATCATAAACCTTATATCTAATAAAATAATATTTGGACAAAACAATATTTCCCTTATTAACAAGTTCTAACATTTTTCAAAAAAGAAAAACCCATTACATTCTGCCACATTTATAAAATGCATAAGATCGGGGACCATAGGTTACTTTCTAAAAAATACTCACACAACACTGGTCAAGATCAATGTTGGGTACTTCTCATTTTTTTGTGAGAATCGATTGGTTCCAGTTCTTGCATTATGTTATGAGAACTTGAGCAGTTTTCTAATATATATATATTTTTGGGCTGGTGAAAATTGACTAGGTTTTCAAGATTTTTATTTTTTAAAAATTCACCCAATTCTAGCATTAGCAGCAATGCGAAAGGAGTGGCACAAGGAATGGTAACATGAAGAATAGAGTGAGAGGAGTGTGAAAAGTAGTTGGTCTAGTTGGTCCCTTTTGAGATATGGAGTGGAGGTAGGCGTAATGCCCAATTTTATGAAAGGTATTCATATTTTTCCCCTTTCAATTGTTGGGTCATTTTATTTTAATTTTTTACTAAGTAAATTGGATGTGCACTACATGATCATAACCAAGAAGGAACAAAATAAATTTTTGTTTCAAAACCTTTTTAAATTGATGTTCAATAAATATAATAAACAATACAAAGTGAAGGGTATTTCAATTCATATTTTTATAAAAAATTAAAATTTTATAAGGTGTGTAATGATTCTAAAAGTAATGTGTGTTTTAATATTGTGGTTGGTTTTGAAAATTGAGACATCAAAATTTAATTAACACTCATTGAAATTTGAATTATTTATTATTGATTTTATTAATTAAATGTGGGTACATCTCATATTAAACTTTTTTAAATTTAAACTTTGAAACAATCATGAACAAATAAAAGTCCAAATGAATTTGTTGTAGTCCTCTTTTAAACCTTTGTACAAATTGCTTGTACAGCAAGCAAGTTCAAGAAAGTTAAAATCTCATCCTTTGTCAATGAATTTACTCTTCATCCTTGCATAGTGAGAAAAAACACAAATAAATCCTACCATCTATTGTATTTATGATGAAAAAAAACAAACAAACCCAAACCTTCCTTTATTGTAATCCTAGTGAGAAAAAACACAAATAAATCCCATCATCTATTGTACTTATGATGGAAAAAAACAAACAAACCCAAACCTTCCTTTATTGCAATTATGACAGTAAGAAAAAAACGAACCTTCCTCAACTATCTACTGTACTTATGCCAACACCAAAAAAACAAATAGATATTGCATTTCTTTTGTTGTCGATACAATTAATGACTCACAATAATTCAAGGGCTCTAAAAAAGGCAACAAGAAAAAAAAAATTATTTACTGTACTTATATGACAACAACAAAAAGCGAATAGCTATTGTATTTCTTTTATTTTCTTTTATTGTCAATATAATTAATGATTGTCACAATAATTCAAGGGCCCTAAAAAAAGGCAACAAAAAAAAATAAATTATTGTGAATGTGCTTGTGACCACGTCACAGCATGAAATTTCGGATTACATATTATAACTTCATGTTTCCATAAAAATCTTTTTCAAGACTTCAAACTGTCAGGTGATCAAATAGGCTTAGAAAGCTGGGAAAAAACATATTTGTCAAAAACTCCCAAATTTATTTTTATTTTGGGTTCCCTTGCTGAATAGTGACAGTCCATTTACAACCAATTGACAACTAGTGCAATAACTTGTTTGGCTAAGCATTATCTTTCCTACACCTTTCAAATTTGCAAATTTAGCCAAATCTACAAAATATGAAATTTGCATGAACGAGACAATTGTTCAAAATATAATTTTACGTGGGTCTTTTTACACTATTTCTAATACATATATGTAGTTAAGAAGCTAGACTATATTAGCTAATAGTACACCAGCTATTTTCCCTCCCTTGAGCTGTAAGTGGAAGTCTATCTGAAATCTGATCTTTTGAGTTAGAAAGTGGAGCTGGACGATACTTGTCGTAAGACTTAGTAATCTTTTGTAGATCGAGGCAAATTTGTTCAAATGTAGGCCTCTTTGCAGCTTCAGTTTGCCAACACTTCTGGATGAGGCTGGATAATTTTCTGTTTATATGTTCAAGCAATTCAGGTCTCCCACCTTCCCTTACCAGTTTATTGACCTCCTGTCGTGGTAGGTCACTGCTATAAGGAAGTTGCCCTGAGACCACTTCATAACAAGTCATTGCAAAGCTGAAAATGTCCGCTTTTGCTGTATATTTTGGTATTACTGATGATGTCTCCCCTTCTTTTGGCTAGCATGAACACAATTAATCCAAGAAAGAACTTGACATGAGATATTGCATTATTGAATCTGCGTTGCAAAGCTAAACAAAACACGTTCTGTGTTTGTTTGCAAACAACAATGGACTTGATCTACCATTGAACTACTCTGGGTGGCTAACAATATAATCATTCCATTACAGATCAATATATATTTTCTCCTCTTCATCAAGAATGTCTTTGTATGAAAAGCCACTTGCAAACATCTCATCCACATACAAGCTGAGCCAGTATAAGGCGTATGGTTAATGCCCTATTGCCAGGGCATTACCTTGTGTAATAAGTGATGTGAGCTTGCACAGGTGGGCCAATCTCCCATATGAGCCTACCCTATTCAAAGGATTTCACGAAATGAAATAGGCCCTGTGCTGAGGTTATAACTTATTGCCAAAATGAAGCAGTATCTGTCAAAATAACTTGCCATTCTATTTGCTTTAAAGGAAGTTAGACACATCTATAGAAGGGAAGAGAGTTAGTCACATTTAGATTCAAGAGGAGAATGTTTAGACACTTTCAACCTTCATTTCAGACCCCTAAATCCCTTCCCCAAAATAATTGACTAGGAAATGTATAATTAGACACTCACTTGGATGTGAGATACTTCTGGTGCCCTCCAGCCAGTTGTTCCAACAATTCCAGAAAATGATGAATTTGAATAAATAGAAGAGCTTGAAGTAATATCTCCATCACCACGTTTGCTTGTATCAAAACGCTTCTTGAGCTGGACAGCTTGCGACACCCCAAAATCTGCAATCTTCACTTCAATGTGGGCAGCACGTTGGTTGACAAGTACATTTGAGGCCTTGAGATCTCCATGGAAAACTCCCTGTTCGTGTAGGTATGCCATGCCTGCTGCAATTTGAGAGATGATGTCTATGGCTACTCCTTCTGGAAATGGTGGAGCTTGTGGAGAAGATTCAACTCGATCTTTAATGAGATGACGCAAATCTCCATCCATTAGCTCCATTAGAATCATGCTAGTCGAACAATCTGTAGAGAAGCCCACTAGCTGCACAATGTGTGGATGCCTAAGTTTTGAAAGGATCCCCACCTCTTTCCTCAATGCATCCATATCCCTTGTTCTTATGATTTTGGCAGCAAAGTTGCATCCAAGCCAGTATGCCGTCCGCACCAACCCATAAGCCCCCTTTCCAATCGTTTTCCCACATTTAACTTGCCGCGAATCTATTTGCATATTGATAGGGAGGTTGTACATGTCGGGTGTCCCCTTCAGCTTAGCAATTGCTGTTGGCAAATTCTCATGAAACATCTGCAATGTTTCCAGTATCTTGTCATGGTCGTCCTTTGCATTCGCCCTCATACTGTTTTCTGCAATTGATATAACCTTCCACAAGCCATCTTTGAGCAAGTCAAACTTCCACATGTCGGGCAAGCCACTGAACGCGCGATAATGCAATTTTTTGATGTAAGTCTTAAGCAACAAATGGATCTCCTCAAAGGCCTCCCAGTTGTCTCCCCTGGTCACTGCCAGTTCGAACCATTGTGCACTTCCATATTGCAAGACTAGGACCTTACCCTTCTCAAGGATACGAATAATCTCATCCATAAAAAACAAGGCATCTGTGTAAAACAAGCTATCCGCCGGACATCCTTTCAGATAAGTCTCAATCCCGGCGAATACATTCGCCAAACTGCGACATTGATTTACATTAATCATGCTGGCTCTACTACCCGCAAGAACCGCCGCAACGACGATCTCGACTTCTTTCATACGATCTCGGATCTGCTGCTCCATACCTGTTGCCTACACAAAAAAGTAAACTGAACATCAACATAAGCCATAGCTCCATCCATGCGCATTTGAGCAATATACGATGCAACGCTTTTCGGCAACCAATTCGGAACGTAACGGATCTGTGCATTGCTCACCAATTGACTATTAGAACAAAGCATTCCACTGATCAGCTCACCGATTGACTATTCGAACAAAGCACTCCACTGATCAGCTCACTCCTTGACTATTCGAACAAAGCATTCCACTGATCAGCTCACCAATTGACTATTCGAACAAAGCATTCCACTGATCAGCTCACCGATTGACTATTCGAACAAAGCATTCCACTGATCAGCTCACCCATTGGCTATTCGAACAAAGCATTCCACTGATCAGCTCACCCATTGATTATTCGAACAAAGCATTCCACTGATCAGCTCACCATTTGACTATTCGAACAAAGCATTCCACTGATCAGCTCACCCATTGGCTATTCAAACAAAGCATTCCACTGATCAGCTCACCCATTGATTATTCGAACAAAGCATTCCACTGATCAGCTCACCATTTGACTATTCGAACAAAGCATTCCACTGATCAGCCGCGAGATCATCAAGGTTGTATGTAAGGAAAGAGGGCTTAATGAACGTGTAGACTAGCTCACTAGAACAACGAAGTAATAAGAAAAATACAAATTTCATCTTTAAGTTTCGCGAAAACGCACGTCAAAGGGTGTGCACAAGGATGTGGGGCAAAGGGCCACAAGTTATCCGATGGTGCCGGAACTTCAGTATACCTGATCAGTCACGAGCAGGTGCCAAACTCCGTTGCATCCTTTATCAAGCCCTCTGTTCAAATGTTTGGAGAGAAAAAATCCAGGAAGCCGGAAAACTTAGAAGTTGTGTTATGCAGTGAATAAACGGTGGATCAAAAGAAGAGGAGTGAGTACCTTGGAGTGCCTCGTTTCTGAACTTGGTAGCAAATTTCCAACTTCCCTTCCAAGACTTCAAATAGTCACGACTATTCTCATCAAAACTTCTAAAAGCAGAAAAAGATTGAGCAACAAACACCTTGCCTCCAAAGCAATACTGACCACGAAACCAGAATCGGACGGATTTTTGTGTACACACCAGCGACAAACCAACCATGGAAGCACAGAACAGAGATGATACAAGCCAAGCATTCCGAAAATGGCTGGGCTTCATTTTTATACAGCTTCTTTATCCCTAACCCTAAACAGCGCCTCCGCCGCCTTGAGCGGCGGCAGCTGTTTAAGAACCCTAAACCTTAAAGTATCGAGAACCGGATGCAAGTTCTTTGAGAGAACCTGTCCGTTTCTCCAAAATTAAAAAAATAAAAACAAGGAGAATCGGTTCTCGTTCATGTGAGAACCGGAGGTTGGTTCTCCATCCGGTTCTCACAATCAACCATGTCAACCGGTTCTCATTGTGAGAACCAGGTCAGGATTTGAGAACCGCTCCACACTGGTCAAAACATCAAAACTCATGACAGTCTGGATGGCTTTAATCTCATTAGCACAGTCTGGATGTCTGGCTTGATAAAGGATGCAACAAATTCTAGTGAGCTATTCTACACGTTCATGAAACCCTCTTTCCTACATACAACCTCGTTGATCTCACGGCTGATCAGTGGAATACTTGGCGAGTGTATACAACAGGATTGATGGTTATCTCAAAAAATTGGTGCAGATGGATGCTGCAAATGACTTACGCTTATTGCCATTGCTGGATGAGATTATTCGTGTCCTTGAGAGGGGAAAGGTCCTAGTCTTGCAATATGGAAAGTGCACAATGGTTCGAACTGGCAGTGACCAGGGGAGATAACCAGGAGGCCTTTAAGGAGATCCATTTGTTGCTTGAGATTAACATCAAAACATTGCGTGATCGCATTTCACAAGGTTCACCTGGCTTATACTCAGGTAACTTGTGGAGGTACATATCAATTGCAAAAGAGAGTATGAGGGCAAATGCAGAGCACGATCATGACAAGATACTGGAAACATTGCAGATGTTTTATAAGAGTTTGCCAACAGCAATTGCTAAGCTCAAGGGAACACCCGACATGTACAACCTCCCTGTCAATATGCACATAGATTCACAGGAAGTTAAATGTGGGAAAAAGATCGGAAAGGGGGCTTATGGGTTGGTGCATGAGGCATACTGGCTTGGATGCAACTTTGCTGTCAAAATCATAAGAACAACGGATATCGATGTATTGAGGAAAGAGGTGGGGATCCTTGCAGAACTTAGCCATCCACACATTGTGCAGCTAGTAGGCTTCTCTAGAGGTTGTCCAACTAGCATGATTCTAATGGAGCTAATGGATGCGGATTTGTGTCATCTCATTAAAGATCGAGTTAAATCTACTCCACAAACTCCACCATTTCCACCAGAAGTAGCCATAGACATCATCTCTCAAATTGCAGCAGGCATGGCATACCTACACAAACAGGGAGTTTTCCACGGAGACCTCAAAGCCTCAAATGTCGTTGTCAACCATCGTGGTGGCCACATTGAAGCTAAGATTGCACACTTTGGGGTGTCACAAACTGTTCAGCTCACCAGGTGTGATCGAGGTAGTGGTTCAGGCTCTTCTGTTTATTCAAATCCATCATTTACTGGAGTCGTGGGTACAACTGGTTGGAGGGCACCAGAGGTGTCTCATATCCAAGTGAGTGTCTAGAAATCCAATTCATAGTCAATTGTTTTGGGGAAGGGATTTGGGGGTCTCAAACTAAGGTTGAAGCTTCTAGACATGAGAAAAAAAGTTTCTTTCAA